>Ga0307515_10002180_pt1 | contig 42989 bp, 39 predicted proteins | sample 17_EM_MG_FD_194513 | JGI IMG/M metagenome (GOLD analysis project Ga0307515, IMG submission 194513) | Populus trichocarpa ectomycorrhiza microbial communities from riparian zone in the Pacific Northwest, United States - 17_EM | ecosystem: Host-associated > Plants > Roots > Unclassified | place... | reverse complement strand
GCAGCGCATCGACGTCTCTCACGCCATGATCCTGGTCGCAATGGGCGGAAACCTCATCCGCAGAAACGCCCATCCGTGATTTTCAAAACGGACTCTTAGAAAGGAAGTGTCATGGCAGGCTTGTCTCTATCAGTGAGCCTCGGGGCTCATCTCTCTACGCAGCGGAAATGGTCGCGCCTTTGAGCATTGCGAGTTTGGACGATCGGTTAAGCATTGCGAATTCGTATCAAGCAATGGGCACCACCAACCCTTGTTGGCGAAGGTATACCCCTGTGTTAATCTCCGAGCGACCAACCGGAGGACTTGGGCATGGCTACGAAGAAGGGCAGCAACAAGAACGACAATCTTAAGGGCACTAGTGGAGACGATATACTATACGGGCTTGGAGGCAACGACAGGCTAGATGGCGGCGCAGGCAACGACGACCTCGTTGGTGGCGATGGCAACGATACATTCATTGGTCGATTTGACGGCTCGGACACCATGCACGGTGGCAAGGGAATCGATAAGGTGGATTACTCAGGTTCGACTGGCCAAGTCGCCATAACCATCCTTTACAGTTACAGTTATGCTTCCAAGTCTGGTGAGTACGATCATTTCAAGAGCATCGAAATCTTCACGCTCTCCAAGAACAGCGATTCCATTACCGTATCCTCGGACCAGGCGGTACAGGTATTCGGCGGCGCTGGTGTCGACTACCTGAACGCCCCAGGTGGAATAATGCGCGGGGACGCTGGCATAGATTATTTGTACGGGAGTGGGAGCACAATCGATACCTTTTGGCTTCAAAGAGGCAAAGGCGCAGACATCATCGTCAACTATGGCTCAGAACGAGATAAGTTATGGCTCGACGCAGACGATTTTGAACTCGGTGCCATCGTTGGATACAGGGAATTGGTGTTTAGAAATGGTGATCACAACGCGGTCGGCAATAACGCACAGTTGATTTTCGATAGCGGCTCAAGAGAACTTTACTACGACCCTGATGGCACAGGCGCGAATGCCGCTGAACTAATCGCGACCTTCGACAGTTCGAGTTCCAGTCCTTTCGCATTCGATTTTGAATTCGTTTAGAAGCGTCCCACCAGCCCCAATCGATAGAGGGTGGGGTTCCACCTTTCCCCTGCCCTGCCCCAAAACGCAAAATGCCCGCCCCGGATCGGGACAGGCATTGGCACTTTGGTTAATGCGTGGGATCCGTTTTACGCGCTTTCCATCAGTTCGACACCCTCGGGCTCGCGCAGCACATAGCCGCGGCCCCACACGGTCTCGATATAGTTGGCGCCGCCGGCAGCCGCCGCGAGCTTCTTGCGCAGCTTGCAGATGAAGACGTCGATGATCTTCAGTTCAGGTTCGTCCATGCCGCCATAGAGGTGGTTGAGGAACATTTCCTTGGTCAGCGTGGTGCCCTTGCGGAGCGAGAGAAGCTCCAGCATCTGGTACTCCTTGCCCGTGAGATGCACGCGCTGGCCGCCGATTTCCACCGTCTTGGCGTCGAGATTGACGATAAGATCACCGGTGATGATGATCGACTGGGCGTGGCCCTTCGAGCGGCGCACGATCGCATGAATGCGTGCGACCAGTTCGTCCTTGTGGAAAGGCTTGGTCATGTAGTCGTCGGCGCCGAATCCAAGGCCTCGTACCTTGTCTTCGATTCCGGCCATCCCCGAGAGAATGAGGATCGGTGTCTTGACCTTCGACAGGCGCAAAGTGCGAAGCACCTCGTAGCCGGACATGTCAGGCAGATTGAGATCCAGGAGAATGATATCGTAGTCGTAGAGTTTGCCGAGATCGACGCCCTCTTCACCGAGATCGGTGGTATAAACATTGAAACTCTCGGATTTGAGCATGAGCTCAATACTTTGCGCTGTCGCGCTGTCATCTTCTATGAGTAGAACCCGCATATTCTTCCCCTTTTCCGCCGCCTTGAAAGGTTCGCAACCTCACCTCCAGGGCTGGGATCCAGCTAATCGCCTGATTTGGAGGCTGCCATTAAATGGTTAACAAATTCTAATTCCATCTGGCAAGATGTATCGATTTTGTTAAATATTTTACCCAGCCACCTGATTTACCACATGAATCTCGATATAGCGATCCTTAACTATTACATTAAGAATTCACCCTAAGCGATTCAGCGGACTCAGTCTTTGCCAAAAAAATGAAACATTCTCGCGGCATTTACCGAGCCTTAAATCATAGCCGTTATCATTAACGATGCCCGTAAACGAATGGTTACCGTCGTTAGGAATTATTAACGTCGGTGAAGATTTTTTTGAATTGTGTCCTTTGGGACTCTTCAAACCGGGTTTGTGATGTCAACCGGGGTCACGCTATCCACGGAGTATTGCGTATGAAATCGCGTGAAAGCCTAGTGCGCCTGAAGGAATTCCAGCTGAAGGAGAAACGCCGTCAGCTGAAACAACTGCAGATGATGATGGGCGAGTTTGAACGCATGGCGAAGGAGCTGGAGAACCAGATCCTGTACGAAGAGAAGAAGTCCGGCATCACCGATCCGAATCACTTCGCGTATTCGACCTTTGCCAAGGCCGCCCGCCAGCGGTCCGACAATCTGCAGGTCTCGATCAAGGAACTGAAGATCCAGCAGGACGCGGCCGAAACGTCCGTCGAGGAACTTCAGGCCGATTTCGACAAGGCCTCGGCCATCGAGGAGCGGGATCTCAGACTGCGCGCCTGAACGCGCGATCCTGATTTCTCTCCGCCACAAGCAAATCGCCCGCCGGGACGCGGGCGGTGGGTGCGCGTGTCATCGACGCCGCTCGAAATATCCAAAGTGGCCCTGGTGACGCAGCCGGGGCCTTTTGCTCGGCACTCGTCGCCGAGGTTGAATATCGTGGCTGGATCGATGATGCTGGACTGTGACTCGTATGGTTTAAGAGCATGCGGGAGGATGCGGAAGCATCTTGGCACTTAGCCACCTTGGAGCGTCTAAATGAAATTTCTGTCGGCAGTCACCGTTATCGCGTTGATTTCATCGCCGGCGTGGGGCGCGGAACGCCGTTGCGGTTGGCTGTCCAATCCGGCCACTGGAAAGTGGGAACTCTACGATGCCACGGGAGGCTGGCAGATAATGTTCGCGGGAGGCGATGGAAGCCGTGCTGAAGGTATGGACAAAATCCCTGACCTGACCGCCGGTGAATACGTCCGCACTTTCGCGATCCACGGCTATGCATGCGCATGCATGAAAGTCGATACTGATAGTGAATCGATTACCCGCATCTTTTCAGTCCGGCAGCTGCCGCTGGCCACGTGCCGTACAGACCGCGCCATTCAATATTTCCTGGATTGAAGAAGAACATGGATGACTTCGCGCTGTAGCCGTGCCAGGAATAGCCATCCGTTGCCGCAAATGTGCCGGATAGACCCCAGAAAAAGTCACTTCCTCTCGCCTCCGATCTGCTAGAACGCTTGCGTTCAAGCCCTGGATAAGGCTCCGCGGTCGAACGCGATGCATACGACAGGGGGAGCAATCATGTCATCCAATGCGACAGCCGGCGACGAAACACGCGTCAACACGTTCACAACGGGCAACCAGGGATTCTCGTCCGTGATCGGGCTTGCCGATGGCGGCTGGCTGGTGGCGTGGGACTCCAACGAGCAGGATGGTGACAGTTGGGGCATCTACCAGCAGCGCTACGACGCCGACGGCGCGAGCGTCGGCACCGAAATGCATGTCAGCACCCATACGACAGGCGAGCAGGAAGACGCGAATGTCACTGTATTGGACGATGGCGGCTGGGTCGTGACATGGACCTCCAGCGCACAGGATGGTTCCGGCAGCGGCATCTACCAGCAACGCTACGACGCTGACGGCGTAAGTGTAGGCGACGAAACGCTGGTCAACACGCAGACGGCAGACGTGCAAAACGGCGCCTCGGTCGCCGCGCTGTCCGATGGCGGCTGGGTGGTGACTTGGCAATCCTTCGGCGTCGATGGTGGCGGATATGGCATCAGCCAGCAGCGCTATGGCGCCAACGGTGCCACGGTCGGTGGAGAGACCACCGTCAACACCTATACGACATCAGGTCAAAACGATCCTTCGGTTGTGGCACTCGCCGGCGGCGGCTGGGTGGTGACGTGGCACTCCTCCGGCCAGGACGGCAGCGGCTCTGGCATCTATCAACGGCGCTACGATGCACAGGGCATCGCCACGGCTGACGAGACGCCTGTCAACACGGTCACGACCTCGGGTCAACTCTACTCCTCGGCGACCGCCCTGGCCGATGGTGGCTGGCTGGTGGCGTGGGAATCATCGGACCAGGATGGCAGTGGCGTAGGCATTTACCTTCAACGCTACGATGCGGGTGGCGCGACAGTCGGCGTCGAGACGCAGGTCAACACCCATACGACAGGCACGCAGGGGTTTCCCTCCGTCACCGCGCTCGATGACGGCGGGTGGGTGGTCGTTTGGAACTCGAATGGACAAGACGGAAGCGGCATTGGCGTCTACCAGCAGCGCTATGACGTCGATGGCGTGGCTTCGGGGACAGAGACGCTCGTCAATAGCTACACGACGGGCGAGCAGTATACCCATTCGGTCGCGGCGCTCGATGACGGGAGCTGGGTCGTGACCTGGTATTCGGAAGATCAGGACGACGGCACTTTCGGCGTCTATCAGCGACACTACGCACCGGACCGCAACGGCACCGAAGCCGGCGATATTCTTCGGGGGACCAATTGGAGCGAGACCATCGCCAGCCACGGCGGAGCGGATGTGCTGAAGGGTCTCGGCGGCGACGACATCATCGATGGATGCCACGGCCGCGACAGAATGTGGGGCGGCACGGGTGGCGACACCTTCCTGTTCGGAGACGGGGACAGCGCCGCGAAAAAGGCCAAGGCGGACACGATCTTCGATATGACCCATGACGACCAGATCGATCTGCACCTGATCGACGCGCGGAAAACCCCCATCGACGACCAGGCCTTCAAGTTCATCGGCACGAAGCAATTCACCGGCCACGAGGGCGAGTTGCGCTACGAGAAGCTCAAAAGCGACACCTACATCTACGGCGACACCGACGGCGACAAGAAGGCCGATTTCGCCATCCATCTCGACGACGCGATGAAGCTCAAGGCGGTGGATTTCGCGCTCTGACGCGGGTCGCGGCGACAATATTTTGTTGATACGACAAGCGGAGCAACCATGTCATCCAATGCCACAGCCGGCGACGAAACACGCGTCAACACCTACACGACTGGGGGGCAGGCGGTCGCTTCGTTGACGGGACTGGCCGATGGTGGATGGATCGCGACCTGGGAGTCCGCACACGACGGACAGGGCATCTACCAGCAGCGCTACGACGCCGACGGGGCGATGGTGGGCAGCGAGACGCTCGTCAACACAGTCACGACCGCCGGTGAGGGATTCTCATCGGTAACCGCGCTTTCCGACGGCGGCTGGCTCGTCGCATGGACGTCACTCGATGACCAGGACGAAGACAACTCAGCAGACATCCACCAGCAGCGCTATGATGTCGATGGCGTCGCGGTCGGCATCGAGACAACAGTCAATACATATACGACGTCCGTCCAGATGATCCCCAATACGACGGCGCTTGCCCAGGGCGGCTGGGTCGTGACGTGGAACTCCTCAGGGCAGGATGGCTCGGGCGATGGCATCTATCAGCAGCGTTACAACGCCGTCGGCGTGGCGGTCGGGGACGAGACCAAAGTCAACAGCATCACGACAGGTGCGCAGCAGTATTCTGCCGTGGCTGCCCTTGCCGATGGTGGTTGGATCGTGACCTGGCAGAGCAGCGAGCCAGGCCAGGGCAATAATATCTACCAGCAGCGCTACAACGTGGCCGGCGAGGCGGTGGAAACCGATGCGCTGGTCAATACCGTTACGGCGAGCAATCAGAACGGCGCATCCGTGACCGCGCTCACCGATGGCGGATGGATCGTGGCCTGGGAATCGGACGGTCAGGATGGCTCGGGCACTGGCGTTTACCTGCAGCGTTACGATGTCGATGGCGCCACTGTCGGGGCTGAGACACAAGTCAACACCTACACGACGGATGACCAGTACTCGGCCTCGGTCTCGGCTCTGTCAGATGGCGGATGGGTCATGGCCTGGCAAGCGGAAAGCCAGGACGGCAGCGTTGAAGGCATTTACCAGCAGCGTTATCATGCCGATGGCACGGCCGCCGGCACCGAGACACTCGTCAACGCCTACACCACGGGTTCCCAGAACTCACCATCCGTGACTGCGCTCGATGACGGCAGCTGGGTGGTCAGTTGGCGTTCGGAAGCTCAGGACGGCAGCGGCGACGGCATCTACCAACGGCACTACGCGATCGATCGCATCGGCACGATGGATGCCGAGACCATCTCCGGCACCAACTGGAGCGAGACCATCTCGGGCGAGGATGGCAACGACACGCTCAAGGGTCTCAATGGCGGCGACATCATCGATGGCGGCATCGGCCGCGACCGGATGACCGGCGGCAAGGGCGCCGACACATTCCTGTTCCTGACCGACGAAACCGGAAAGACCAAGGCCAAGGCCGACATCATCCTCGACATGACCCACGCCGACCAGATCGACCTGCACCTGATCGATGCGCGGGAAACCCCTGATAACGACCAGGCCTTCAAGTTCATCGGCACGAAGGATTTCACCGGCCACGAGGGCGAGTTGCGCTACGAGAAACTGAAAAGCGACACCTACATCTACGGCGATACCGACGGCGACAAGAAGGCCGATTTCGCCATCCACCTCGACGACGCGATGAAGCTGAAGGCAGGCGATTTCGCGCTGTAGTCTAAAAACAGTGTCACGAGGCCTTGGCTTCGAACGCCGGCGCGAAATCGCCGAGCGCCTTGGCCTTGTCGATCATGCCACCGATATCCTGTTCGACGATCGTTTCGAGATCGGTGAAGCTGTCGATGACATAATAGATCGGCTGGACGATATCGATCCGGTAGGGCGTTCTCAGCACGCTCATCAAGTCGAATGGCCGGAATTCGCAGGCATCGCCCGCCATCGCGGCCTTCGCCTCGCTCGGCGAGGAAACAATGCCCGCGCCATAGCAGCGGCGGCCCTCACGCGTATTGATCAGGCCGAATTCCACCGTGAACCAGAATATCCGGAACAGGTGCCAGGAATAGCCCTTGCCGAGCTTCACCGCCGCCTCGCCGAAGCGCCGGACGAAATTGGCATAGCTCTGGTTGGTTAGCAGCGGGCAATGGCCGAAAACTTCGTGGAACAGGTCCGGCTCCTCGATATAGTCGATATGCTCGCGCCGGCGCAGGAAGGTCGCGAGCGGGAACTTGCCCTGCGACAGAAGCTCATAGAACCGCGACGGCGGGATCAGCGCCGGCACGCCTTCGACGCCGAAGCCGGTGGTCTCGTGGAGCCGCCGGTCGACATCGAGCAATTGCGGCACCCTGTCCGACCGCAGACCGAGCGTCTTGACGCCGTCGAGATATTCCTGTGCCGCCATCCCGGCCAGCAGCACCATCTGGCGTTCGTAGAGTTCGCCCCAGATCGCATCCTCCTCTGGCGTATAGGCATAATAGCCGTCCGGGCCGGGCAGTTTGGCGGTATAACTGCTTTGCTTGGTCATGACATTCCTCCCAGACATCGGATCCTCTGGCAATTATACGCCAGTCAAACCGGATTTTCTTTCCTTTCATGCTGTGTTTTGGCATGATGCTGGAAGATTTTCCCGCCATGGACCCACATCATGAAAGAAACCGGGATCGCCGAACGCAAGCTCCTGCAACTCGTCCAGGCCGATAGCAGCCTGTCGCTGGCCGAACTCGCCGAGCGCGCCGGCATGTCGCAGAGTTCGGCTTGGCGGAAAATCCAGGACCTCGAATCCGACGGCGTCATCCGCAAGCGCGTCACGCTGCTCGACCCGAGGAAACTCGATCTCAAGCTCTGCGTCATCGCCCATGTCACGCTGGAGGATCACCATGAAGAGGCGGTGGCGTCCTTCGCCGCCGTGGTCGCCGAACGGCCGGAAATCATGGAATGCTATGCGCTCTCGGGCACATCAGACTACATGCTGAAGATCCGGGCCAGCGACGTCGAAAGCTACGACGCCTTCATGACCCGCCACCTCATGCGCAACCCGCATGTCCGCACCGTCGTGTCGAGCTTCGTGCTGCGGGAGCTGAAATTTTCGACGGAGCTGCCGATCTAGAGCGTGTCGCAGCTATTGGGGGTGCGGCGTTTCGGTCAGGAACGACGGATGTTCATCGTTTCGGAGCAAGGCCATCAAGCAGGAAGTCGAGGCCTTTGCGGAAGGCGCCGTCCCAATCGTTATCCAGAAGCAGACGCGAGCGTTCGATTGTCGGATAACGTTCACTGAGACCGGCAAGGCGGTTCTGCGCCGCGGCCCTGTCGTCATCCGAGAGGTCGAAGCTCGCCCGCGTGACAGTGGCGCCGATCACATAGTTCCAGAGCGACCATATCGCGACGTTCAGATCCGCGTCCGCCACGCCGGCTCCGGACAAGCTCCTGCTTAGCAGTTCCAGCCGGCCGAGGATGTTCGGGCCGAGCGCCCGTCGCGGCAACAGCGATGCCGACCAGGGATGGCGCAGCATGCTGCCGCGCCAGTCTTCGAGCATATCGACGACTTGCCCACGCCAGTCCCGTGACAACGCTGTTTGCGGCGGCCCGCGATAGTCGAGCACCGAGTCGAGCGCCAGATCGAACACCTCTTCCTTGTTATCGACGTGCCAGTACAGGCTCATCGCTCCCGCGCCGAGGCGATCGGCCAGCCGGCGCATCTTCAATCCGTCGAGCCCCTGCTCGTCCAGCAGTTCGACCGCGGTCGCCACGATCCGGTCCAGGGAGAGAGGCGCTTCATCGCGCGGCGCCCGTGCGGACGGCGGCGGCGCATCCGCCTGTTGCGATCGTTTGCCTCGAGCGCCGGTACTTTTGGCTGCCATCCATCTTCCCCGCTGACCAGAAGGCGATCCAATACCGGGGATCGATGATAGGAACCCATATGATCGATCCATGGTATAGGCCGACATCATGACGAATGTCGATCCTGAACTATTGACTCGTACGGCGTACGATGAGATTGAATGGTACGTCGTACGAGTCAATCTAGCGGCGGGAGAAAATCATGTCACGCACAATCAAAAATATGTTTATCGGAGGGCTGATCATCATGACCACGGGTGTTTCCACTCAGACGACAGCGAGCGCGAGCGATCTGAAGCTCACCATCGTCAACCCGAAAAATCTCTATGATCCGACGCCGAACGGCTACAGCACCGCGGTGATCGTGCCCGGCGGAGCCCGCGTGGCCTATATCTCTGGACAGGGCGGCCAGGACGGCACCGGAGCCTTGTCGCCCGATTTTGCCGTCCAGGTCGGGCAGGCCTATGCAAATCTGGGCGCCGCGCTCGATGCGCTGGGAGCCCGACCGGATCAGGTCGCCAAGCTCACGGTCTACGTGGTGGATCACGATATGTCCAAGCTCGAAGTATTGACCAGAAACGTCAAGGAAATGTTCGGCGACACGCTGCCGGCGCAGACCCTGATTCCCGTCCCCAAGCTTGCAATCGACCCCATGCTCTTCGAGGTCGAAGCCGTCGTCATGCTGAAATAGCGGAGCCGCTCCTAACCCCGCGCCAGCAACGCCTCGACCTCGTCAAGCCTTGGCATCGATGGCGCGGTCCCGGCCCGCGTCACCGAAATCCCCGCTACGGCCGAACCGAACCGCACCGCCTCCAGTGGGCTCATGCCCTTGGCAAGCGCCGCCGCGAAGCCGCCGTTGAAGGCATCGCCCGCGCCGGTGGTTTCCTTCACCGGCCCGGCATGGAACGGCGCCACCAGCACGCTCTCGGTCGCGCTGTGATAGAGCGCGCCTTTTTCGCCGAGCGTGATGATCGCCGTCTTGACGCCGAGTTCCAGCAGTCGCGCCGCAGCCACCCTGGCTTCATCGACATTGGTGACCGGCAGTCCGGTCAGGATCTCCGTCTCGGTCTCGTTCGGCGTCACGTAATCGCAGAGCGCGAAGACGGATTGGTCGAGTTTCTGTGCGGGCGCCGGATTGAGCACCGTCGCGGCCCCGCCGGCTCGCGCGATCTCCAGTGCCCGCACGGCCGCATCAAGCGGTTGTTCGAGTTGCGTTACGAACACCTTGGCTTTGCCGATAAGGTCCGCCTGCGCATCCATATCGGCGGGCGAGATGGTCGCGGCTGCTCCCGGCGAAACGATGATCGCGTTGTTGCCTGTGCCTTCCTCGACGAAAATATAGGCCGCACCCGTATAGCTCGACGCATCGCGACTGACGACGGGGTGCACGCCCGCCTCTTCCCAGGTCTTCATCGCCATGTCGGCAAAGGCATCGTCGCCGAGCTTGGAAAGAAACGCCGTGTCGCCGCCGGCCTTGGCGGCGGCCACCGCCTGATTGGAACCCTTGCCGCCCGGGCCGAGTGCAAAACCATTGCCGAGGAGCGTTTCACCCATCTTTGGCTGGCGGGCGGCGCGATAGGCGGTGTCGGCAACGAAGACGCCGAGAATGACGATGTCGTGGCTCATGTCAGTCGCCTCACTTCAACTTCACTTGGCATCCGGCGGAATCACGCCCTTGGTCAGCACGAAGCAGCCATAGAAGCGGCGCTCGCCGGTCTGGATCACGCAATAGGCGTTCTTGGCCTTCTCGTAGAAAGCGAAGCGCTCGATCGATTTCAGCGGCCAGGATTTGCCCTCCGCCTTGTCGATCACGGCCTGCACCTCCTGCTGGACTGGCGGCAGTTCGTCGGGCGAGCCGACGATTTCCATCCGCTCGGCGGCATTGTCTATGAATGTGTCGAGCGGCATCAACGACAGGATCGCCTCGGCAGCCTGGGCCGACGTCGTATTCTCCATCCGCAGCAGCTCGCCGACCACCGTCTGGCGGGCAATGGAATCGGACGGAAAGTTCAGGTCCGACAGGATGAGGTAATCGCCATGCCCCATGGCCTTCAGTGCATAGAGCACATCAGCATTCAGCAATGGCGAGATGTTCTTGAGCATGTCATTTCCTCCCGAATACTATCAGACGTCAGACCCGCTTACCCGTCGCGGTGTCGAAAATATGTGCCGCGTCCTTGCGCGGCTTGAGCTTGATCGCCTGGCCGGTGGTGAAAACGTGCCGCTCGCGGAACAGCACCAGCATGTCGCTGCCGCCGGCATGGACGAAGACCATCGTCTCCGAACCGGTTGGCTCGATCACGCCAACCTTGGCCTCGAAACCATCGTCCGCGAGTTCGATATGCTCGGGGCGGATGCCATAGGTCACGTCCTGCCCTTCGGTCACGCTGTGCTTGGTACCCGCCGGCAGCATGATACCGCCCGCATCGACGAAAACCTCACCGTTGACGAGCTTCGCCTTGCCCTTGATCAGGTTCATCGAGGGTGAGCCGATGAAGGTCGCGACAAACAGATTGGCCGGATTGTCGTAAAGGTCGAGCGGCGCGCCGATCTGCTCGACATTGCCGTCCTGCAGCACCACGATGCGGTCGGCCATGGTCATGGCCTCCACCTGGTCATGCGTCACATAGACCGTCGTCGTCTTCAGCCGCTGGTGCAGTTCCTTGATTTCCGTTCGCATCTGCACGCGCAGTTTCGCGTCGAGATTGGAGAGCGGCTCGTCGAACAGGAAGACCTGCGGATTGCGCACGATGGCGCGCCCCATGGCCACGCGCTGGCGCTGGCCGCCGGACAACTGGCGTGGATAACGGTCGAGATAGGGCGTCAGGCCCAGAATATTGGCCGCCGATTTGACGCGGTCTTCCACCACTGCTGGATCGGTCTTTTTCAGCTTAAGCGAGAAGGCCATGTTCTCCTTCACCTTCATATGCGGGTAGAGCGCATAGGACTGGAACACCATGGCAATGTCGCGGTCGGAGGGCGGCACGTTGTTGACGACTCTGTCGCCGATCATGATCTTGCCGCCGGTAATGTTCTCAAGCCCGGCGATCATGCGCAAAAGCGTGGATTTTCCGCATCCTGACGGGCCTACCAGCACCACGAATTCGCCATCGGCGATATCGATATTGACCCCATGGATGATCTCCATGGCGCCATACGCCTTGCGCACATCACGCACCAGAACCTGTGACATCCCCACTCCCCCGGCGGTTTGCGCCCGTATCTGAACCTCAAACCCGTCATTCGCGATTGCTACATATGGTTGTAGCCGCATCGCACGGGCAGTGTCGTTGTTCCGCCCGGTTGTACATTCTCCCGCCGGGCCTCCGAATGTCCTCTAACCGAGGGCAGAAGGCTTGTCCACTGGTTTTGCGGTCCTCGCTACCGCGCCGCAGCGCAAATATTGCAATGCGGTGCTCCACCCGGGAAAATTCGCCATTGACGTATTTTGGTAAAAGGGTTTACTTTGTTCTCCGCGGGGACATCGAAACAGCTCCCGATGATGCGTGGGAAATTGCTTTGTTTGTCCTTTTCTAGGGCAATAAAATACAGTTTGCGTGAGGCGGGATTGCTGTGCAAGACTGCCGGCGACGGGCGGGGTGCGCGGGAGAATGCGCCCTGCCTTGACAACCTTAACGGGAGGATAAGGCGTGAAAGTCGATCTCTATGAACTTCTAGCGAGACAATCCATCAGCCGTCGCGGTCTGATGAAGGGCGCGGCTGGCGTTGCCGCAACGGCGGCGTTGAGCTCGTCGATGATCGGGCTTGCCGGCCCGGCCTATGCGCAGGGCGTCGACCGCGCGGAACTGCTCAAGGTTCCGGGCGTCGGCAAGGGTTCGCCGACGGATGCCGACTGGCAGAAGGTCGGTGAAATGTGCCTCGGCGCGACCAAGGCCAATGTCAAGGAAGGCGAATTCAAGGGCGTCGAGCTCTCGTTCATGGGCCTCAACAACCAGAATCTTCACAACGTCCTGTTCCGCGGCCTGCTTTACGCCTGGGAACAGTATACCGGCGCCAAGATCAACTGGATCGACCTTGCCCAGGCTGACTACAATGCCCGCCTGCAGCAGTCGATCGCCACCGGCACCGTCGATTTCGACATTGCCGAAATGGGCGCACCCTTCGAGGGCGATGTCTGCGGCAAGGGTCTCGCATCCGTGATGCCGGACTGGGTCAAGACCCAGATCGAAATGGACGACTATGTCGGCTACCTGCAGGCACCGGTCGGCACCTGGGATGGCAAGACCTACCGCATCTCGGTCGATGGCGATTGCCACAACTTCAACTATCGCACCGACGTCTTCGCTTCGGCCGACCTCGCGAAAGCCTGGAAGGATGAAGGCAAGCAGGGCGAATGGGGCGTACCGAAGACCTGGCAGCAGGTTCAGGAAGTCACCAAGTTCCTCAAGGGCAAGCAGCTCGATGGCCAGGATCTCTACGGCTATCTCGATGCACCCAAGGGCTGGGGCGGCTTCGGCTTCTACTTCCTGGCATCGCGCGCAACCGCCTATGCCAAGCATCCCGACGACAAGGCCTGGCTGTTCGACGCCGACACGATGAAGCCGCGCATCAACAATCCGGCCTGGGTTCGTACCATCCAGGACGTGATCGACGCGCTGCCCTCCGAACCGGCCGACCAGATCAACGCCGACCCCGGCACGACAGCCTTCCAGCAGTTCCTGGCCGGCACCGGATCGATGGTTTCCTGGTGGGGTGACGTCGGCTCGATGTCCAAGACATCCGACAGCTCGGTCGTCGGCGATACCGTCGGCTTCTCGATCCTTCCGGGTTCGGATGACGTCTACAACGCCAAGACCGGCCAGTGGGACAAGCTCGCATCGGGCCCGAACTACGCGCCGAATATGGCCTATATCGGCTGGGGCGTTTACGTCATGGCCCGGGTCGATTCCGATCCGGTCAAGCAGAAGGCCGCATGGTCGGCTGCCGCCCATCTCGGCGGCAAGGACATCTCGCTCTGGACGGCTGCCTATCCCTCGGGCATGCAGCCCTACCGCAACTCGCATTTCAACATTCCGGAATGGGTCGCGGCAGGTTACGACGAAGCCTTCATCACGTCCTACCTGAACTCGGAAAAAGACTCCTACAACCATCCGAATGCTGCTATCGAGCCCCGTATCCCGGGTATCTTCCAGTATTATTCGATCGCGGAAGACGAACTGGCGAAGATCTTCGCCGGCCAGATGTCCGCCCAGCAGGGCGCCGACAACATCGCCGCCGCCTGGGAGAAGCTGACCGACCAGATCGGTCGCGAAAAGCAGGTCGCGCTCTACAAGGCCTCGCTGGGCCTATGAGGCAATAGCTGCGGAAATCCAGGGCTGGCGGCGGCAATCGCGTCGCCAGCCTGTTTTGTCGTATCAATCAGTGATGTTAGTGTCGCCTTGACTGGGACTGGGGAAAAGACGGAATGGCAGGCAAGGATCTGTTGATCGATAGGCTCTACACCGTCAATACCGACGAGGAGATTCCGGCCGGCCGCAAGATGACAGGCAAGCTGATCTTCTGGGGTGCCACGGTCCTTCTGTTTGCCACCTTCCTCATCCAGTCGCTGCATGTCGCCGGCAAGCTTGAATTCGGTTTCGCCAACTGGCAGCCCGCGCTGTACGCCATTGTCATCTGGTGTCTCGGCCTCTGCGTCTCGCAGGTCATCATCCGTGGCGAAGCCGGCAAGAAGCTGCTGTTCGTACTGCCCGCCTTTCTCTTCACCATCTTCATGGTGATCTTCCCGACCCTGTTCGGGCTCTACATCGCCTTTACCGACTGGAACCTGTCTTCCTTCCAGGGCCAGCATTTCAACGGCACCGACAACCTCGTCCAGATGTGGCACGATCCCTATTTCTGGAACGCGCTGATCAACATGTTCTATTATTCCGCCGCCGTGATCGTCGAATATGCGATCGCCTTCGGCCTCGCCTTGCTGCTGAATGCCGAGATCCGGGCGCGAAAATTCTTCCGCGTCGCCTTCCTCCTGCCCTTCATGCTGTCGCCGGTCGCGGTGTCCTGGATGATCGGCAAGTCGCTCGGCGAATACCGTTTCGGGCCGCTGGCGACATTGGCGCGAGAACTCGGCTGGGCTCAGCCCGCCTTCTTCACCAACCCCATCGTCGCCCGCGTCTCGATCATGATGATGGATGCGTGGACCTATATTCCCTTCATGATGATCATGCTGCTCGCCGGTCTCCAGGCCATGCCGAAGGAGGTGCAGGAAGCGGCCCGCGTCGATGGCGCGAACCCTTGGCAGGCTTTCTGGAAGATCACCTTCCCGCTGATGCTGCCGGTGTCGATCACGGCCATCATCCTTCGGATCATCTTCAAGCTGAAGCTCGCCGATATCGTCATCAACGTCACCTCGGGCGGACCGGGCGGCGCGACCGACACGGTCACCAGCTTCATCTACCGCGAATATCGCGAGCGATCGAATGTCGGCTACGGCACCATGCTCGCCTTCGTCTATCTCGTGATCATCATTCTGTTCATCACCGGGCTTCTAAAGCTCGCGAGCAGGTGGACCATCGCGAACAGCAATGAATAGGAAGCTCGAACCTTGACCGCCACCGCCGACACATTGCCCAAACTCAGCGAAATCCAGGACGAGGAAGCGGCGCCGAGGAAGTTCGACTTCTCGCGCATCTTCATCTATGGCGCCCTGTCGCTATGGGCGATCATCTGCCTGTTTCCGATCTACTGGACGATTTCAACTTCGTTCAAGGTCGCCAAGGATGTTCAGAAGGGCGCCATCGTGCCCTGGATCGGCTATAATCCCAACTGGCTCGGCTGGCGCTCGCTGGGCCTGTCACCGGATTCCATCGCGCGTCCCTCCACCGTCCGCAGCGAATTCATCGGCCGTTTCTTCAACAGCGTCATCACCTCGGTCAGTGCCTCGCTGCTCGCCGTGCTGATCGGCTCGCTCGCGGCCTATGGGCTCTCCCGCTTCGCCTACAAGATCGGCTGGATGCGCAACAAGGACATTTCATTCTTCTTCCTGTCGCAGCTCATCCTGCCGCCGGTCGTGCTCGCCCTGCCCTTCCTGGTGCTCTACAAGGAACTCGCGCTGCTCGACACGACGGTCGGCCTGATCCTGCTCTATACGCTGATGGTGCTGCCGATCGTCATCTGGATCATGCGCGACCAGTTCGGCGGCATCCCGATCGAGCTCGAGGAAGCAGCGTTGGTCGATGGCCTCTCCATCTGGGGCGCCTTCTTCCGCATCGTCTTCCCGCTCGCCGCCCCAGGCATGGTCGCGGCCTTCATTCTGGCGCTGGTTCTCTGCTGGAACGAGTATTTCTTCGCGGCCCTGCTCACGGCCACGCACGGTAAGACGCTACCAGTCATGGTCGCGAGCCAGACCGGCTCGCAGGGCATCAACTGGTGGTCCATGGCAGCGCTCTCCACCGCGGCCATCGCGCCGCTGGTGGTGATCGGTGTCGTACTGGAACGCTACATCATCAAGGGCATGACGGCCGGCAGCGTGAAATAGGGGCGCTCACAGGCGCCCCAAAATCCAAGGCTGTCGTCGGCCACGGCATGCCTACAGGATGACCATGCCTACAGGATGATGAAGTCACCCGCATCGAGATCGGCAAGATCGACATTCCTGAGCACGATCCTGTCGCCATGCAATCCATTGATGACAACACCCGTGGCAGTCTCGGTGACGTGATTGGCCATCAGGTCCTCGAACGACTTGATCGTATTCACGCCCGAAAGGTTGAGCGTGTCGTGGTCGGCGTCCGTGGCGTCGAAGTCCCTGATGAGGTCGCGGTCGTGGCCCCTCCTGAACACGAAAGTATCCGCACCGAGACCACCCGTCAGCTTGTCGTTGCCCGCCTTGCCGTTGAGGATATCGTCGCCATCGGTTCCGGTGAGCCTGTTGTTGCGTCTGTTTCCGTTGAACCGGTCGACGACCTCGGTGACGTCGAAGGTTATCGTATCAGGCCCGGCATCCGTGTCCACGCCGCCGTTCGTCACGCCGCCGTCATCGACAACCTGGAAGGTGAAACTGGCATAGTCGTCGCCGTTGGCGTTCTTGGCGGCCTTCCAGGTCAGCTCGTCGATATCGCCGGCCGCAATGGTCTGCCCCGCGACCACATTGACCCCGTCCAGCTTCAGCGTTCCCGCGGTTGAAAGCGTGGTTATGACCACCGCCGACAATTCGTCGCCATCGCCGTCGCTAAATCCGAAATCCAATTGCGAGAATGTGTAGGACGTGTCCTCGTTGACCGTGACCGTTTTGTCTGCGCCGGCAGGGGCGTCATTCACCGATGTCACGGCAAGATTGAAGGTCGACGCGACAGGCGTCGAACCGTCCTCGTCGCCGTCCTCGACCACGACGTCGAATGATCCGGCCGCCGTCTCCGAGCCGTCATGGCTGAACGTCACCAATCCGCCCGAGAGCTCGGTGCCGGTGAAGCTGGTGGCGGCGGAACCATTGACCAGCACCCCGCCGTTGACCAGGCTGGACACTGTGAACGTCACGTCGGCATCCCCATCCTCGGCATCGGTATAGCCCAGGTCCGCGGCAACGATCGTATAGCTTCCGCCTTCCAGTACGGTCGCGGCGAGATCGCCGGTCAGCACGGGAGGCGTATTCGGCGGTGCGACAGTGAAATTGAAGGTCGATGCAACGGGTGTCGAGCCATCCTCGTCACCGTCATCGACGCTGACATCGAATGAGCCGGTGGTGGTCAAGGAACCATCGTGATCGAGCGTCACCAGGCCGCCGGCAAGCTCGGCGCCGGTGAAACTGTTCTGGGCGACGCCATCAACCAATATGATGCCATTTAGAAGGATGGAGACGGTGAAGGTCACGCCGGCTGCGGTGTCGTCGGCATCGGTATAGCCGAGGTCGACCGTAGTCAGTTGGTAGCTGCTGCCCTCGAAAACCGTGGCGGCGTGATCGCCGGTCAGAACCGGTGCGTCGTTGACCGGCGTCACGGTCAAATTGAACGTCGATGCAACGGGCGTCGAGCCGTCCTCATCGCCGTCATCGACGACGACGTCGAACGAGGCGGATGTCGTCTCGCCGCCATCATGGACAAACGTCACCAGCCCGCCCGCCAATTGCGTCGCGGTGAAGCTGGAGGCAGCCACGCCATCGACCAGCAGCGTTCCGTTGGTGATGCCGGTCACCGTGAATGTGATCCCGGCCGCAACGTCATCCGCATCGGCATAGCCAAGATCGGTAGCGTCAAGCGTATAGCTGTCGCCTTCGAGAACGGTGGCCGCGAGATCGCCGGTCAGAACAGGCGCGTCATTGACCGCCGTCACGGTGACATTGAATGTCGATGCGACGGGTATCGAACCATCCTCGTCACCGTCTTCGACGACGACGTTGAATGCGCCGGCCGCCTCCGAACCGTCGTGCACGAAGGTCACCAGCCCACCATCAAGCTCGGCATTGGTGAAGCTCGTCGCACCGACACCATCGACCAGCACCATGCCGTGGACAGCGTTGGAGACGGTGAAGGTGACATCGGCAGCGACATTATCGGCGTCGGTGAAGCCAAGATCCGCAGCAGTCAGCTGGTAGCTGCCGCCCTCCAGCACCTCACCCGCCAGATCGCCCGTCAGGACGGGCGCATCATTGACGGGCGCCACCGTAAAATTGAAGGTCGATGCAACGGGTGTCGAGCTGTCTTCATTGCCGTCTTCCACGACGACATCGAACGAGCCGGTCGTCGTCTCGGTGCCGTTATGGACGAACTTTACCAGCCCGCCTGCCAACTGCGTGCCGGTGAAGCTTGTCGCAGCGACATTGTTGACCAGCAGTGAGCCATTGGTGAGGCCTGACGCCGTAAACGTGATGCCGCTCGCAACGTCGTCTGAATCGGTAAAGCCAATATCGCCAGCGGTGAGCGTATAGCTGCCGCCCTCGAGAACCGTCGCGGCAAGATCGCCCGTCAACACGGGCGCGTCATTCGTCACGTCGATGGTGAACACGGTCTGCCCGGTATTCTCACCCGCCGGATTGCCTGGCGTGCCGTCGTTGACCTGCCAGGTGACCGTTCTCGTGCTGTTGGCGCCGCCATTGGTCGGATCCGCATTGTTACCGAAGAAGCGAAGATCCCCCAGCACCTGCTGGTAATGCACGATCGTATCGTAGCCCGTCAGCGTCAATGTCTGGTTGCCGCTGCCATCGGTGGTGATTGCCACGGTGATGCCAGTGCCGCTGATCACGCCTGTTGTCGTCCCGGCGACTGAGAGCTGGTCGCCGCTGCCGGCAAAGCTGCCGCTGATCTTCACCGTCGCGCTGGCGAGATAACCGCCATCGACGTCGGTAATGGTCGGGTCGGTCAACAACAGTGTATAATTGGCGTGGTCGACGGCATGCGCACTGTTCTGGGCCAGAGCGAGATCGGCCAGGCTGTTGAATGTCATGCCGGCCAGATTGGTGTAGTTTTGCGTCAGCGACGGAGAAATCGTGTTGATCAGCGTCGCCGCGGTGCCATCGCCGTTGAGTTGGAAGACGAGCACGGCATCATCGCTGCCGCTGCCGTCAGTGCCCTGTTCGGATTCGACATAAAGGATGTGATTGACCGCATCCAGCGCCATGTCGCCGGGATAGAAGTTCGCGGCATTGAAGCCTGGACCGCTGAGTGTGACCTTGGTTGCCGCGGTGCTGCCGCTGGCCGAGGTGGGTATGTACCAGATCGCGTTCTGCGACAGGTTGCCGCCACCAGGATATTGTTCCGTCGCCGAAAAGTAGACAAGGCCGCGACTGGAATCGACCTCGACGTCGATGATGAACCCGTTGGGCGAGGTGAAAGTGGAACCATCGCCCGCCATCGGAAACTGGGACTGCTGCAGCACCGGCACGGCCGCCATCGTGGGCGTATCCAGGTCGATCTTCCAGAGCAGGTTGGACTCGAAGCCGTCACCCAGGGTCAATTGCGTAAAGTAAAGCGTGTTGGTCGTCAGATCGAGATCGAAGTCGCGCGGCGCCATGACATCGATGCCGTCGGCGACGCTCGACTGGATGTTTGCCGTAGCCTGGGTGACGATGAAACTGTTGTTGATCGTGCCATTCTTCGGCGTTGTCGCCCCGGTCAGGGGGTCGTAGTTGAACTGGACGACGCCCTGCAGGCTGGTGTTGAGATCGACATCCGTATAGCTGACATAAAGGCGGTGGCTGACGGGGTCGATCTGGATCGCGTTGACGATATCGTCGGCGGGAAAGGTCTGCACGACAACGGGCGCAGCCGCGCTGCCGATGTGCCCCATCAGAAGCACACCGGTGCTACCTGAAGTATCATTGATAAGGACGTAGTAGATTCCCGCAGCCGTATCGATTGCGATATCCTGGGGAAAAGCATGGCCCAGCGGTTCCGGCGGGGTGCCGTCGTTCTGGAGCACCGTCGTCGCAGCGGTGCCATCGGAGTTGATATAGGCGAGCCGCCCATCCGTGCTGCTACCCTGCGACAAATACCAAAGCTGACCGCCGACTGCCATTGTAATCTCCCCCGGGACGAGCTGAAAATTGATGACTGAAAATCTGCCGCAGCGTGTCCCCGCAGGGGCATTGTCGCCGTCAACCATAGCGAGAATATCCATGAGATGCAAAAACGCAAGCGCGAAAGGCACACACGTTCGATCCGCTCCTGTCGATCGGCATAATACTCGAAAGCTACAGGGACGTGACGGCTGGCTGCGTCGGGCGGGAGATGCCGGTCGAGGTGCGTTTTACCAGCAGATGAAACAGAGCTGCAACGGAAGATCGCCGACAAGGCGTTATCGTGAGCGGGTCTTGTGGCGGAGCATGGGCACCGCGGGAGCGGCGCCCATGTTGGAGCAGGAGACGGCGCGAAACAGCGATCACGCCCATCCGTAAGTGAATGATTACCCTGCGGCGCGTGCGGTCTTCAGGGCGCTGGACCACCACACGAGTTCGTCCAGCATGGCTGTGATATTGGGCTCGAGATAGGTCAGCTCGCGGATGTCCTTGCCCTGCTGCCATACAGCCATGAAGTCGCCGCCCTGGATATGGACGCCCGTGCGGGTCGGCGCCATCTGGAGTTCGACGGCGATGTTTCTGAGATGCTCGATCGCGCGCGCGCCGCCGACACTGCCGTAACCCACGGCGGCGGCCGCCTTCTTGTTCCACTCCGGATAGGCAAAATCGAGTGCGTTTTTGAGCGCTGCCGTGATCGACCGGTTGTATTCCGCTACGACGAAGATGTAGCCGTCGAATTCCGCCACCTTCTTCTGCCAGCGCTGGCCCACCTCGTTCTGCGTCGGCGCCCAGGCATTGGACGCCACTTCGTTGAAGAAGGGCAGCGGCCATTCCTTGAGATCCACCAGTTCCACGTCGAGGTCGGCGCGCGCGGAAGCAATGTCGTAGACCCATTTCGCAGGCTTGTCGCCGAAGCGGACGTCGCGCGTGCTGCTGATGATGATCGCTATTTTCGGTTTGGTCATGCAAATCCCCCTGATTGAATTGCGACACCCTATGCCCCGCGATACCCTTGCTCAATCGGTGAGTATCGGAACGCTGTGTTCAACCCTTGTTGACAGGCTCGGCGGCTCGTCGCGGGCGGCACCAGATCACGTTGCCGCCCGCACGTCCAGCGCGGCGCGTTAAGATTATAAAGCAGCCCGAATTCGGCGGGCAGCTCCTGGGAATTTTTACTTTCCACACGCGGATCAAATGTCGCGCCTGGCACGTTAAGCACCCAATGCCTGGAAACCAGAGAACAATAAGCGGATGCCATCTCGGCCGTCGCGACAACAGGCGGAGAAGGCGGAAAACACGTCATGGATATCGATCGCATAGCTGTTCTGGTCGTCGAGGATGAATTCCTGCTGCGGATGGATATCGTACAGCAGCTTGAGGAAGCGGGCTTCAAGGTCTTCGAAGCTGCCGATGCCACGCAGGCCATCGAGCTTCTGGTGGCCAATAAATCCATCTCCGTGGTGTTCACCGATATCGACATGCCGGGCGGCATCGATGGTCTCAAGCTTGCCGCCGCGGTCCGCGACAGATGGCCACCTATCAAGATCATCGTCACATCCGGCCTGCACACGATTGATATCGGCACGCTCCCGGTCGAGGGACGCTTCATGCCCAAGCCGTATAATCCCGCAACGGTGATCAGCACCATCCGCGAAATGGTTTCACCGACTTGAAGAGTGTCAGGCCACCATCGAAACGCATGATGTGAACGTCGCGCGGGTGATGGAGATTTTCATTCCATCGCCGTCGTTCACGATCTCCTTGACCGCTTCCAACTGGCTCACCAATGCCTGCACGATCGCGGTGCCCAATCCCGAACCCGCTGCCTTGGCATCGCTGGCTGTCTGGCCGACCCCGTTATCGGACACCGTCAGCTTCCAATCCAGGTCATTGGTCTCATATGTCACGTCTATATGGGCGTCGGCCCTCGGTACGGGGAATGCGTATTTGATCGCGTTGATCACCAGTTCCGTCACGATCAACCCAAAGCTGACCGCCTGGTCGGAGCCGATCGCCCCGCTGTCCGCAATGACCTTGATTTCGATAGGCTGGCTTTCGCCGATCATCGACGATGCCAAGCTACCGCAGAGTTTGGTGAGATAAGAACGGACATCCACCGTGTTGAGACCGGCCGAGGCATGCAGATGACGTTGAACCTCCGCCACCGACATCACCCGCTGGTGGGCATCGTTCAGGTGCTCGCGGGTTTCTTCCGAAGAGACCGCGCGGGCCTTGATCAGCAGGATGCTGGCGATGATTTGCAGGGAGTTGGCAACCCGATGCTCCATTTCCTGCAGCAGCACATCCTTCTGCAGTAGCAGTTCCTGCGTCTGCCTTTGCAGCTCGTCCTTTTCGCGCTCGATCGTCCGGCTGACGGTGACATCGCGGATTGCAAGCAGGATCGTCGATTTCGAACGATCTTCGTAGACGACCTGACGTGCGTTCAGCAACATCGTCTTGCGGCCGATCCGCGGGAAATCATGCTCGACCTCGAAGCCATCCATTGCGGCCCGCTCCGGGATGATCGTCTCCAGAAGCTCCCTGAGAGCAGGAATATCCCACTGCCCGTCCCCCAGCGCGTATAGCAGGCACCCCATCGTTTGTTCGGGATCGACCTCGAAGGTCCGGTAGAACGATACACTTGCCGCGAGCACGCGAAACTGATCGTCGAGCACGAGAAATGGCTCGGGCAGCGTGTTCATAATTGCCTGCGCCAGCGTCTGGGCATGTTCCGTGGTTTGGAAATTGAACATTGAAAAAGAATTCATCCAATCTGGAATACGGTTCCGTTCCCCCAGGCGGCCGAAACCGAGTGAACGGAGCATACAGATACTACGCCCCCGCGTCCGATTTAAAACGCGAAGACGATAGCAACCAATGGCGCGCCATCAGCATTGGCACATCTCTAATTGCTTGCCGCTCGCCCGCTTCACACGTCTGGAGGACCTTGAGGGTTCACACCTTCTCTTTTTTCCGTACGGGAGCCTTGGGCTTTTCCTCCGGGGGGACATCCGGGCTCGGCGCGAGAAGCTTTCTCAGCGAACCGATCCTGTCCTTCACCAGCGGCCTGAACCGCGATGCCCGGTACGGCATGTCGGCCGCGCCATAACCCTCGGGACCATCGTCATTGCCACGATGGATTTCCTCGAGCTTGACCCCGAGAAACTCGCCATCGACATAGTGCGAGTACATGCCAACCCACCGGATGGTGTAGATCTGTCCCTTGCGGATCACCTGATCTATCGAGACATGTTTGAATTTGTCATCGATGCAGACGACCTGCTGGCCAACATAGAAATCGTTCATCTCAGTCTCCGATCGGCGCATGAGCCCTTTCGTTCGAAACATGGGGTCAAGCACCCTAACATCCAGTAAAACATCAGGCATTCGCCCAGTCCACCACACCGGACCCGAACATTCGGCCGGTGCAATCGCCTCGATCAACTTGCCGTCGCGCCGCTTGCCCGACGCTACCACCTACAGGAAAGCCTCGTTCTCCAGCCGGTCGATTACGTCAAGCACATCGAGCGTCCGCTTGTCATGGATCGCATCGATCGCCCGCTGGCCACCCAGCTGCGGATGCCAGGCATAGAGCCAGGTTCGGATATCCTCGGGCGTGTAAAACTCCCGCAACCGGCTCACCACGTAATGCAGATCCGACACGATCAGCTTGCTCCTCGGCTGCGGCTTGATATCTCCCGCCTTCCATCGCGAAACAGTCGCCTTGGAGACATCGGTGATGTTGGCGATATCGACGCCTTTCAGCCCACCATGGGAGGCGAGTTCATCGATGTAGCGCGGGATGGGGCGGAGCGTGATGTCCATGAGCGGGAGAATAGTACGCGCATTCATGTTTCACAAATGGACCTAGTGAAACGTCAATGCAAGCGCGGACGAAATCTTTTAACACATTGCCGTTGATTTCAACCGGTGCTTGTTCTGCGGATTAATTTCACTCATTTCCACTTGGCGATCTGCTCCTTTCCGTGTGAGGTCAACACCGCACTGAGGAACGCACTTGAGCGCTCGTGGTCGATCTCTTTCCGCCTAGCCCTGATAACGTGGTGAGGCATCGGCGCTGTACTGATATTTTCAATAAGCATCAGCCCGACGCCGTGTTTGGCACACTCATCACGCACTCTCGCCTCTTGCTCTGGTGCTGTGGATGTCCAATCCGTGGGACCAATCGGAAAAACTACGTAAGCTTTCGTTGCCGCGCTCGTATGTGACAAAGCTTCGAAGACGGCCAGAACGTTTGATGTACTCGGTTTCTTAACTTCGAATGTTACCACGTCAAATTCATGCCCAATCGTATATGGAAACTTCTTATGCGAAACCAAAGTGAAATCAGGACGTGTCCAGGGGCCAACAATCTTGGCATCTTTCCTGGCCGTATTCTCCAAAATGAATTCCGACTGATCGTATTTATTAGCGCTCCAGACTGCCCGTATTTGTTTCTCCACCTCAGGATAATAGCTTTCCTCGCCAATCGCGGCATTGACCTGTGTAACTCCTTTCACAAGCCCCACATACCCTTGCTTTTTCAATACTAGGAGCTTCTTTGCAACTCCTTGCTGAAGTACACTTTCTGTTATCTGTTCATCATTTGAACATACATACCGCCTGAGCCAGGTACGCGTCATGTCCGCCTTGTTGTCTATCAGCCTATCAACAACCTTAACGAGCAGCTCTAGAATTGAAAGAGACGGTGGTGTCATTTTGTCCATTGCGATTTATCCATGCAATATGCCGATGGCAACGCGCAAGACAACGCGCCTTGCACCGCAAATAATATGAGAATGCTACCCATCATGGCAACATGCAACCCCACAGGTCAACAATTAAACGCTTGCTCCATTAGGTTATACCTAGACGAACACAGGCGAGCACATGTGGTTTCGTGTTGATAACGGCATACGTCCCGCTCGGGCAGGGAATTCAACAGGCGGAATCTTGTAGTTATCCTGCCCGTTCTTTTTGCTGAAGCTCCTCACAGTAAAAAACCGCCAGCCAATATGGATTCGGACTCAGACGCCAATATAAGAAAAAATTCCTACATCCTCTTCCCATCTCCAAAATCCCGTGCTACATTCCTCCTCGTTCCGTCGTCGGATACGCGGGTGGCCTCACCCGGCGAGACGGATCATGTGCCTTCGGGTTGGCTCAAGAGGCGGAGCGGCTCGCGGGGCTCATGCGGAGAATGGTCCTCCTCCGGGCTGAAAAAGGCCCGGGCGTGCCTGTGAGGCATTGGAGGCCCGAACGGAGTGCGGGTCTGATGGTCCCGCCGAACGCGACCGCGGCTTTGCCGCCGGCAGCCAGCGATGGTGTCGGCAGGCGGCCGATGGGGACGGGGAACACATCGGATGCCGATGGAGAGAAATCTTCAAGCGGTACCAAGCCGTTCGGTGACGCAGAGGGACCGGAGTTGTATGGGATAAATGCATAACGGGGCGCCTTGTGGCGCAACATAAATCAAACAAATAGAGAGGCTCTACAAGGCGCCCCGTCCGAAATCTTCCCCAAGCCACGGAGCGAAAACAGCCCGCGTGAACGAGAACTTATGTATTATCGAGTTCGGCCATCAGATGCTTCGTGCTCAGGTAGAGCTCCTTGAAAATCCGGTAGTTCCTGGCATAGACGGCATCCGCCACCGGCGCGACCTCGCTTTCCACCGGGTTCCAGCGCGCAATGGTCGAGCGATCCGCATCGCCCACCCCGATCGCCGCAAGGCAGGCATCGCCATAGGAAGCGCCGATCGTCTTTTGCGCCAGGATCTGCTTCAACCCCGAAATATTGGATGTCGCCTCCAGCCACAGCCGGTTCCTGGTGCCGCCGCCGACCGCCATCAGCCGCTTCGGCGGGCTGCCCACCTCGGCATAGGTCTCGAAAATATGGTTGGTGCCATAGGCAATCCCCTCGATCAGCGCCCGGTAGATATCGCCGCGCCTGTGCGTAAGGTTCAGCCCGAACAGCGTGCCCTTGGCATGGGTATCATGGATCGGCGTCCGTTCGCCGGAGAAATAGGGCAGGAAGATCAAACCATTGGCGCCCGCCGGCGACGTGGCCGCTTCCTTCGCGAGCGCACCAAACGCCGTGATCGGATCAAGCTCCTTGGCCAGTTCATCGCGGAACCAGTGGGTCAGCGTGCCCGAGGTCGCGAGGCCCGACATCGAGGCATGCTGGCCCGGAAACATCCAGGGCGCATACCACAGCCGGCCATCTTTGACCCGCGCGTCGGTCAGCTGGATGATGAAGATCGTCGAACCATACATGACCATCATGTCGCCGCCATCGAGCACGCCGACCGAGAAGGCCTCGGCGCTCGCATCGATCGTGCCACAGATCACGGGCGTGCCAACGGCCAGGCCCGTCGCCTCGGCCGCTTTGGCCGTCACATGGCCGGCGATATCCGTGCTCCACATGAGCTCCGGCAGCCTGTCGAGATCGACGATATCGGGCGCCAGATCGCTGGTATAGCCAAGCTTGCGGACATCATAGAGCGGCGAGAAATTCGCCGCCGTATAGTGGTCGATCACGCAATTTCCCGTCAGCCGCTGCACGATGAAGGTGGTGGACGTGACGACCTTCGCCGCCTTGGCAAAAATGTCTGGCCGCTTGTTACTGAGCCACAATATCTTCGGCCCGACCGATTGCGAGGTCAGCGCATTGCCGCAGACATCAAGCACGCGGTCCTCGCCGATCTCGGCATTGAGCTGCGCGATCTCCTCGACCGAGCGCGTATCGACGCCATAGAGCACGCCGTTCATCAGCGGATTGCCCTCGGCATCGACCGGCAGCATGCACGGCCCGATCGCCGAGGTTCCGACCGAGCGGATCGACGTCGGATCGATCCCGCTATCCGCGATCAGCTTCCGCGAGATAAAACAGAAATCACCCCACCAGTCCTGCTCCGGATCATGCTCCGCCCAGCCCGGCTGCGGCACCAGCATCCTGTGCGGCCGCGACGCCTGCGCCACGATTTGGCCCTCCTCATCGACCAGCACACCCTTGGATTCGAAGGTCCCGATATCGATGCCGAGATAGTGTTTCATTGCTCGAAATCATCCCGATCCAGGCTGAAATCCGGACCGATATTGGCAATCGCCGCAACCAGCAGCCGCGACAATTCCTCGAGATCGGAGAGGTCGCAGACCTCGAGCGCCGAATGCGAATAGCGCATCGGAAAGCCCATATCGATCGACGCGACACCCTGGCCAACAAGCTGGACATAGGAGGAATCGGTGAGACACCCGATATGCGCGCTTTTCTGCAACCGCACGCCGACCGCCTTCGCGGTCTCTTCGAAAAGCCCCACCAGCGCCGGATGCGGGATCGTGCCGTTGAGCGTGCCGCGCCCATGGAACGAGAACATCGACATACCGGGCCCACCGCCGAGCACGACATCGCCACGGCTGGTCATGTCGGGCGTGTCGGACGTCAGGATCAGGTCGATTTGAACAGCGATATCCGGCTGCAGCATCTGTGCCGCCGTCACCGCGCCGCGCAGGTTGAATTCCTCCTGCGTCGAGAAGACGATATGCACCGTAGGGCGCGGCACCATGTCCATAAGCTGCTGCGCGGCCTCCAGCACTACCGCGCAACCGGCCCGATCATCGACCGAGGTGCCGGCAACACGTCCGTCCGCCAGTTCCATCACATGCGGCTTGTAGACCACCGGTGTGCCAATATCGATCCCGGCTTCCCGCACCGCCTCGGCGCTCGAAAACCCGGCATCGATATAGATGTCCTGATAGGGCACGACCTTGTACTTTTCGTCCTGCCCCGTCGCGTGGTGCGACTTGTGCGCAATGACGCCGGGAATGTCGCGACCCTCGCCGATCGAGAAAATCACGGCTTGCGCTGCAAGCGCCCGCTCCGGCACGCCGCCGAGCCGCTCGACGCGGACAAGCCCGTTCTTCTCGATCTTGCGGACGATCAAACCGAGCTGGTCCATATGGGTGAACAGCATCACAGAGGGCGCGCCCTCCCTGCCCGCAATCGTCGCAATCAGGTTGCCCATCCGGTCGGTCCTCGTCTTGAGACCGAAGCCCTGCATTTCCGTCTTGAGATAGCGCCGCACGCGCCCCTCATGGCCCGAAAGGCCGGGGATCATCATCAGATCGGCGAGCCAGGTTTTCAGCCGTTCACGCATCGCTCACCGGTCCTGCCTGACGATGGCCATGAATTCCTTGGCGCGCTCCGGATCGACCGAGTTCCAGGTATGACCATCGACCTTCAGCGACGAGCCGACGATCACGCCATCGGCGATCTTCAAGGTATCGCGCACCGTCGCATGCTTCACGCCTGTGTTGGCGAAGACATAGGTCTCGGGCAGCACCTTCTTGACCGCTTCGAGATCGACCATCTTGGCAGCCTCGCCGGTAATGGTGCCGGACACCAGCACCGCATCGGGGATCGACGAGAACACCGCCGAGCGGGCGCGATCGGCGACGCTGCGCTGGTCGAGCGAATGGGCGAATTCAGCCGAGACATTATAGAGCAGCGCCAAATCTTTGCGGCCCAACCTGTCGCGGTAGCGCATCGCCTTGCCCGCATCCGGCGTCCACGGCCCCATGTCGGAGGCATAGGTGCCGGTGAAGATTTCGCGCACGAAGGCCGCTCCGGTCGCGGCCGCAAGCGCGATCGAACTCTCCGGATCCCACAGCACATTGACGCCGAAGGGAATGCGAATCTCGCCGCGAAGCCGGCCGATCACATAGGCCATGGTGGCGGTGGAAGCGGTATCGACCTTGAATTCGTACGGCCGGTCATTCTCGTTACCGAACATCACAGCGTCGAAGCCGGCGTCCTGCAGCGCCCCCAGATCCTTGCGCGCGCCGTCCACCAATGCCTCCAGCCCGCCCGCGTGATCATGCAGTGGCGAGCCCGGAAGAGCGCCCAGATGCACCATCGCGATTACGGGTTTCACATCGCCGAATATTGCCTTCAATTTGTCACTCAAAATATGATTTCCTCCCGAATACGCGACGGCGACTTTGCCATCTTGAACTCCGCTTGTCATCATTGGACTATTGAAACCCGATTAAAAACAATTGCTTTCGAGACCCCGACTGTTTTTAATCCGACCAAAATTCAAAGCAGCATCCGGGAGGATTTGACGATGAAGATCAGGCATTGGGACCGGCTCGGCAATGGCGGCATCAAATTCACCGAACTCGGTTTCGGCGCAGCACCCCTAGGCAATCTCTATCGCGCGATATCAGACGAGGATGCACATAATGTGCTGCAGGCGGCATGGGACGATGGCGTGCGCTATTTCGACACCGCGCCGCTCTACGGTCTCGGCCTGTCGGAGGATCGGATCGGCAATTTCCTGCGCGGCAAGAACCGCGACGAATATGTGATTTCCACCAAGGTCGGACGCCTGCTGAAGGTCTGCCCACCAGATCAACGAACCGGTATCGGCAAGTTCTTCGACGTTCCGAACCGGCGGGAAGTCTATGATTATTCCTACGATGGCGTGATGCGCTCCTTCGACGCCTCCTTCGAACGCACCGGGCTCGACCGCTTCGACATTCTTTACGTCCACGACCTCGACGTCTGGACGCATGGATCGAAGGAGATCAACGACGCCTATACGGAAACCTTCATGAAGAGCGGCTATTACGCCATGCTGTCGCTGCGCGACCAGGGGGTGATCAAGGCGTTCGGCGGCGGCATCAATGAATGGCAGGCCTGCGAGGCGCTGGCCCGCCGCGGCGATTTCGATCTGTTCCTGCTCGCTGGTCGCTATACGCTGCTCGAACAGGAGGCGCTCACGAGCTTCCTGCCGCTCTGCACCGAGCGCGGCATCGGCATCGTTCTGGGGGGCCCGTACAATTCCGGCATCTTGGCGCGCGGTCCTTCGGATGACGCGCAGTACAACTATGCCGATGCGCCGAAAGAGATCATCGACCGTGTCCGCCGGATCAACGCGACCTGTGAAAGGCATGGCGTGAAGATGATCGAGGCGGCGCTGAATTTTCCGCTCCATCATCCTGCCTTGGTCAGCGTCATCCCCGGCGGCCAGAGCGTGACAGAAGTCAATTCCAACCGCGCCATGCTGGGCCGTGACATCCCGGCGGCACTCTGGGCCGACCTCAAGTCGGAGGGCCTGATGCGGCAGGATGCACCGGTCTGAGCCATGCCGCCGGCCACGTTAACGGTTGGAGAACCGTGTCGCTTGCGGCGAAAAAATATATCATTTTAACAGCTTGTAAAAATGGGTGACTTCTGGCACACAACTCCGGTCGATTTTTTGAAGGCCGAATGGCTTGGCTCCGTTCCATGAGTTTTGCATCCGGACGCGGCCGACCAACTTCCCAGACAAATCTATCGATACGAACGCCAGCTTTCGGCCGGCAAAACTAACGTGTGATATACAAGGATACCCCAGATGAACACTGGCACCGTAAAGTGGTTCAACGCAACCAAGGGCTTCGGCTTCATCCAGCCCGACAATGGCGGCCCGGACGTTTTCGTTCACATCTCCGCCGTCGAGCGCGCTGGCATGACCACGCTCAATGAAGGCCAGAAAATTTCCTATGAAGTGCTGGCCGATCGCCGCACTGGCAAGTCCGCTGCCGGCAATCTCCGCGCTGCTTGATTTGGATTGCGCCGGCCGCCACCGGCAGATCCCAGAATACGAAAACCGTCCGGGCCACCCCGGGCGGTTTTTTCGTTTCTACTGCCGGAAAAGGAACTCCGGCTGCACGCTTTCGGTCTTGACCAACCGGCCGTTCGGCAGGTCGTTGACATCCATTTTGTAGGCGAAGGCCTCGGGGTCGAGGTCCTTCCAACGCTCGGACAGCCTACGGCGCAGTTCCTCCTCGGGCACATCTATCAGCACCGTCGTATCGTAATGCTGGTGCAGCGTGCGCCAGTCGCCTTTGTTGAGCAGGATGTAATTGCCCTCGACCACAAGGTGCCGCACCGTCTGCGGGATCATCCGCGCGCCGGCGCGGGCGATCTCGATCGAGCGGTCGAAGACCGGCACGGCGATCTCGGTCTCCAGGTTCTGCTTGAGGCGGCCGAGCATCGTGGCAAAGCCCGACACATCGAATGTCTCTGGCGAACCCTTTCGCGGACGCAGGCCGCGCGGCACCAGCACCATGTCATCGTAGTGATAGCCATCCATCGGAAACACCGCCGTCGAACCGGGGTCGGTCGCGTTCAATGCATCGGCGAGTTCGTCGGCCAGCGTCGATTTTCCCGCGCCGGGCGGCCCTGCAATCGCGGTGATCGAGCGGCCGGCCCTGCCGCGTTCTGCAACGATTGTGAGAAGTGTCGGAAGATCGATAGGCTTCATGGAATCCTCGGGCTCAGGGAGAAGCCTGGCACTATCGGAAATCGGCAACCGCTCCGCAAGTGGCGAGTTACCCTTTGCGGGCATAGCTGACCCGCGCCGGTGTGGCTGTTCTTTGCACGCGAGGGCCTTATGACTGTCGACACTACTTTTTGGGAGGATGCAATGCGCGTACTTTTCGATCCGGAGCCCCGTGCGGCCAAGGATATCTTTTCCGATGCCGATTACCGGAAATTCCTGTCGACCTACGACGTGATCGCCTGGAACGGCGAGGATCGCGAAAGCTTCTACGCCAAGCATCTGCCGACAACCGAAGTGCTGATGAGCCAGCAGCCGATGGAGAAAGAACGGCTCGACATGGCGCCGAAGCTGCGCTGCATCATCAATGTCGAGACCAATTTCCTGCCCAATGTCGACTACGAGACCTGCTTCCAGCGGGGCGTGCATGTCATCGCGCCGAGCTCGGTGTTCGCCGCACCGGTCGCAGAAATCGGGCTCGGCATGGCGCTTTCGCTCGCACGCGGCATCCATACCGGACACGGCGATTTCGTCGCGGGCAAAGAACTCTACGGCCTCGACGGCAACCATGAAGCCGAACTGCTCGCGGGCGCCGATGTCGGATTCGTCGGCTTCGGTGATCTCGGCCGCGCGGTCCACAGGCTGCTCGCGGGCTTCCAACCCGTTATCCGCGCCTTCGATCCCTGGCTGCCGGACGGCGTGCTGGAGCGCATGGGCGTCACCCCTGCCCCACTCGACGAGGTGCTGGCCAAGAGCCGCTTCGTCTTCGTGGTCGCGACGATCACCACGGATAATGCCCACCTGCTCAATGCCGACAAGCTGAAACTGATGCAGAAGGGCGGCAAGCTGATCCTGCTCAGCCGCGCCGCCGTGGCGGATTTCGAGGCGCTGAAAGAATTCGCCGGCTCTGGCCACATCCAGGTCGCGACCGACGTCTTCCCCGAGGAGCCGGTTGCCGCCGACGACCCGATCCGTGAAGTGCCGAACATCCTTTTTTCCGCCCACCGCGCCGGCGCGCTGACCTCGGCGCTTGAGAATATCGGCAAGCTGGCGCTGGAGGACCTCGGTCAGATCGCCAGGGGCCTGCCGCCGGTCGCCTGCAAGCGCGCCGAGCGCGAGACGGTGATGCGGTTGCGGTCGAAGCCGATCGATAAGTCTTAACTGCATAAGCCAATCTTCGTCAGTCGCGCTTTACTTTCGTTTTTTTCGTTCTATCGTGAAGGCGAAACCAACGACGGCTGAAACGAATGTTCCTGATTCCGCGCCACAAGGAAATCCTCGACATCGCCCGCGTGCAGGGCAAGGTCCTGGTGGAGGAACTGGCGAGCCGGTTCGAGATCACGCCGCAGACTATCCGCAAGGATCTCAACGATCTCTGCGAGAAGAAGCTGCTCAACCGCATTCATGGCGGCGCGGTCTTCCCCTCCGGCACCGAGAATATGCAATACGAGCAGCGGCGACTGATCGCTGCGACCGAGAAGGATGCGATCGGCCGGGCGGCTGCGGCGCTGATCCCTGACAATGCCTCGCTTTTCGTCAATATCGGCACCACGACAGAGGCAGTTGGACAAGCCCTGCTCGATCACGGCCGGCTGATGATCATTACGAATAATATAAATGTTGCCAACAAGTTACGTGTCTATCCACAGTTCGAGGTGGTGATTGCCGGCGGCGTGGTGCGCGGCACGGACGGCGGCATTGTCGGCGAAGCGGCGGTCGATTTCATCCGTCAGTTCAAGGTCGATTACGCCGTGATCGGCGCGTCCGCGATCGACGATGACGGCGCACTGCTCGACTTCGATTTCCGCGAAGTGAAGGTGGCGCAAGCGATCATCGCCAATGCGCGGCATGTGATTCTCGTGTCGGATTCGACGAAATTCGAACGCACCGCACCCGTTCGCATCGGCCATATTTCACAGGTCCACACCTTCGTGACGGACGATTGTTTTCCCGAAAATCTCCGGAAAATCTGTCGCGAGAACGATGTCCAACTCATAGAAACCGCCAAATCTCGTTGATATCAATCGATAGTTCAGGCGCGCCTGAATGCCGTTGGTTGCCTCGTTGAATTCGTCATCTATATTCGGTTGACATTCGTTTTGATTTCGTTTTGAATGCTTTCAGTTTCGCAAATGCAATAAAATGCTGCATTGCGAAAGGGGATGGAAGAATATGACATCAGGAGTCTACGACATCTTTATCGCGGGCGGCGGCATCAATGGCTGCGGCATTGCGCGTGATGCCGTAGGCCGCGGGTTCTCGGTTTTCCTCGCGGAAATGAAGGACCTTGCCTCGGGCACCTCTTCCGGCTCCACCAAGCTCATCCATGGCGGGCTGCGCTATCTGGAACACTATGAGTTCCGGCTGGTGCGCGAGGCGCTGATGGAGCGGGAAGTGCTCTGGGGCATGGCACCGCACATCATCTGGCCGCTTCGGTTCGTGCTGCCGCTGCACAAGGCGATGCGCCCCGCCTGGCTCATCCGGCTCGGGCTTTTCCTCTACGATTACATCGGCGGCCGCAAGGCGCTGCCGGCGACACGGACGCTCAATCTCGAGACCGACCCCGCCGGCCGGCCGCTCAAGCTCGGCTTCCGCAGGGCGTTCGAATATTCCGATTGCTGGGTCAACGACGCCCGCCTTGTGGCGCTCAATGCCCGCGACGCGGCCGATCGCGGTGCTGTTATCAAGACCCGTACGAAAGTGGTTTCGGCACATCGCGAAGGCGGCTTCTGGTCCATCGTGACCGAGGATGTCCAGACCGGCCAAACCGAGACCATCAGCGCCCGGCTGTTCGTCAATGCCGCCGGCCCCTGGGTCGATAAACTGCTGCAGAATGCCGCCGGCTCGAATGCCAGCAATGTGCGCCTCGTCCAGGGCAGCCACATCGTGGTGCGCAAGAAATTCTCCGATTCGCGGGCCTATTTCTTCCAGAACAATGATGGCCGGATTTTCTTCGCCATTCCCTATGAGGAAGATTTCACCCTGATCGGCACCACCGACCAGGACTACAAGGGCGATCCGCAGGACGTGAAGATCACCGATGCCGAGATCGATTACCTCTGCGCCGGCGCCAGCGAGTATTTCGCCGAACCGGTGACGCGCGCCGACATGGTCTGGTCCTATTCCGGGGTCCGGCCGCTTTATGACGATGGTGCGTCCAAGGCGCAGGAAGCGACGCGCGACTACGTGCTGAAGGCGAACGGCGCGGCCGGCGAGCCACAATTGCTCAATGTCTTCGGCGGCAAGATCACGACATACCGGCGGCTCGCCGAATCCATGCTTGAGAAGATCGAGGACGTTCTCGGCAGCCGCGGCAAGCCATGGACTTCGGGTGCGACATTGCCTGGCGGCGATTTCGACAAGCAGGGTTTCGAGGGCTTGGTGGCGAAGTTCCGCCGCGAGTTCCCGTTCCTGAGCGAGGCGCATTCGAGGCGTCTGGTCCGGCTTTACGGCACGCGGGCATGGCGTATCATCGGCAGCGCCAGCAGCTTCGCCGATCTCGGCCGGCTGTTCGGTGGCGACCTCACCGAAGCCGAGGTCGCCTATCTCATCGATCAGGAATGGGCGCTCGAGACCGAAGATGTTCTGTGGCGCCGGACAAAGCTTGGCCTGAAGCTGGAAGCGGATGGCAGGCAGGCACTCGAGGAATTCATGAAAGGCCGGTCGGGCGCGGATGCCCGGCTCGCCGCCCAGTAAGCGGACGACAATCGTCGCCTGCCTGGGGAGGAGGATGGAATGCTGGAACTGAAGGGCGTAACTAGGCAATCGGGCGCTGATATTCATATCAACGACGTCTCGATCAGCCTTGAGCGGGGTTCGCTGAACGTGTTGCTCGGCCCGACACTGTCGGGCAAGACGTCGCTGATGCGGCTGATGGCCGGCCTCGACAAGCCGACCAAGGGGTCGATCTGGTTCGAGGGCAAGGATGTGACCGGCGTGGCCGTGCAGCGCCGCAACGTCGCGATGGTCTATCAGCAGTTCATCAACTATCCCGCCATGACGGTCTATGAGAACATTGCCTCGCCGCTGCGCGTGACCGGCAAGAGCCGCGACGAGATCGACAAAGCCGTGCACAAGGCGGCCGAACTTCTGCGCCTGACACCTTATCTCAAGCGCCTGCCGCTGGAGCTCTCGGGCGGCCAGCAGCAGCGCACGGCGCTGGCCCGCGCCATGGTCAAGAATGCAGGGCTGGTGCTGCTCGACGAGCCGCTCGCCAATCTCGACTACAAGCTGCGCGAGGAACTGCGCGCCGAACTGCCGAAGATCTTCGCCGAAACAGGCGCGATCTTCGTCTATGCGACGACCGAACCATCGGAGGCTTTGCTGCTCGGCGGCAATACTGCGACGCTGAGCGAAGGTCGCATCACGCAGTTCGGTCCGACAGTGGATGTGTTCCGCAAGCCGGCCGATCTCATCACCGCCCAGACCTTCTCGGACCCGCCGCTGAACACGGTCGGCGCCACCAAGCAGGGCTCTGTGATCAAGCTCGACACGGGCACGGAAATGCCGGTTCCGGCCTACCTCTCGAGCGTTGCCGACGGCCGCGTCGTGATCGGCTTCCGGCCACATCACCTCTCGCCTGCGCCGGTCAGTTCGTCGAGCGTCGCCATTCCAGCCAAGGTCACCGTGACCGAGATCACCGGCTCGGAGAGCTTCATCCATGTCACCAATGGTTTCGGCAAATGGGTCATGCTGACGCGCGGCGTCCATGACCTCGCGCCCGATTCCGACATCACCGTCAATCTCGATACGCGCCACCTGCTCGCCTTCCGCGAGGACGGGACGAGCGCGGCGCATGTCCAGCCGCTGGCGGCATGAGGAGGAACGCTTAACTTGGCCCGCATCAACCTAGATCATATCCGTCATTCCTATATGGAGAAGCCTCAGGCGCCGTCCGACTATGCGCTGAAGGAAGTCGACCATGTGTTCGAGGATGGCGGCGCCTATGCCCTGCTCGGGCCATCGGGCTGCGGCAAGACCACGCTGCTGAATATCATTTCGGGCCTGCTGACGCCGTCGCATGGCCGCATCCTGCTCGGCGAGCGCGACGTGACGCGGCTCCGCACCGAAGACCGCAACATCGCCCAGGTGTTCCAGTTCCCCGTCATCTACGACACGATGACGGTGTTCGACAATCTCGCCTTCCCCTTGCGCAACCGGCATGTTCCCGAGGCCGAGGTGACGCGCAAGGTCAACGAGATCCTCGATGTGATCGACTTGAAATCCATGGCAAAACGCAAGGCCCAGGGCCTGACTGCCGACCTCAAGCAGAAAGTCTCGCTCGGCCGCGGTCTGGTTCGATCGGATGTCAACGCGATCCTGTTCGACGAGCCGCTGACGGTCATCGATCCGCATATGAAATGGCAGCTCCGCGCGCAGCTGAAGCTGCTGCACCGCCAGTTCGGCTACACCATGGTCTATGTCACGCATGACCAGACCGAAGCGCTGACTTTCGCCGACAAGGTGGTGGTAATGTATGATGGCGGCGTCGTGCAGATCGGCACGCCGGCCGAACTCTTCGAGCGGCCGAGCCACACATTCGTCGGCTATTTCATCGGTTCGCCCGGCATGAATGTGCTGCCGGTCAAGATCGAGGGCACTAATGCCGTCATCGGCGACCAGACCGTGGCGCTGAGTTCTGCGCCCGTGATCGCACCCGGTGCCAAGACCGAGCTCGGCATCCGTCCGGAATTCGTCCGCCTCGGCCGCGAGGGCATGCCGATCACCATCTCGAAGGTCGAGGATATCGGCCGGACCAAGATCGTCCGCGCCGCGCTTGCCGGCCTGCCGATCACCATCGTGGCGCAGGAGGACGACGAGATCCCTGCCGACCCGCGCATCACGTTCGACCCTGCTGCAACGAGCATCTACGCCGATTCCTGGCGCGTGAAGACCGAGGGCTGAGCCATGAACAAGACCGTCAACAACAAGGCCTGGTTCCTCGTCCTGCCCATGCTGGTTCTGGTCGCCTTTTCGGCCGTCATCCCGCTGATGACCGTGGTCAACTATTCGGTACAGGACACCTTCGGCAACAACGAATTCTTCTGGGCCGGCACCGACTGGTTCATCCAGACGCTGGAATCCGATCGCTTCTGGGATGCGCTGAGCCGCAACCTGCTGTTCTCCTTCATCATCCTTGCCATCGAAGTGCCGCTCGGAATCTTCATCGCGCTCAACATGCCGAAGAAGGGTCTCGGCGTGCCGGTCTGCCTCGTGCTGATGTCGCTGCCTCTGCTCATTCCGTGGAATGTCGTCGGCACGATCTGGCAGATCTTCGGCCGCGTCGATATCGGCCTCCTGGGCTACACGCTCGAGGCGATCGGCATCGACTACAATTATGTCCGCGACCCGATCGACGCCTGGGTGACGCTCGTCGTCATGGATGTCTGGCACTGGACCAGCCTCGTCGTGCTGCTCTGCTATGCAGGCCTGGTCTCGATCCCGGAAGCCTATTACCAGGCCGCCAAGATCGACGGTGCCTCGCGCTGGTCGGTGTTCCGCTATATCGAGCTGCCGAAAATGAAGCGTGTGCTGCTGATCGCGGTGCTGCTCAGGTTCATGGACTCATTCATGGTCTATACCGAGCCCTTCGTTGTCACCGGCGGCGGGCCCGGCAACTCGACCACCTTCCTGTCGATCGACCTCGTCAAGATGGCCGTCGGACAGTTCGATCTCGGCCCGGCCGCGGCCATGTCGATCATCTACTTCCTGATCATCCTGCTGCTGTCATGGATCTTCTATACGGTCATGACTTCAAGCGACGCGCAGAATTGAGGGAGGCAAGACAATGAACACCGATAGCAAGAAATTCACCTCCTTCACCGTCTCGACGCTCTACATCCTGTTCCTGCTGGCGCCGATCTACTGGCTGATCAACATGAGCTTCAAGACAAACAGCGAAATCGTCGGTACCTTCACGCTGTGGCCGGCCAACCCGACGCTGGGGAACTATGCCGTCATCTTCACCGATCCGTCATGGTATAACGGCTATATCAACTCGATCACCTATGTGGCGATGAACACCGTCATCTCGCTGCTGGTCGCGCTGCCGGCGGCCTATGCCTTCTCGCGCTACCGGTTCCTCGGCGACAAGCACCTGTTCTTCTGGCTCTTGACCAACCGAATGGCGCCGCCCGCCGTTTTCGCGCTGCCCTTTTTCCAGCTCTATTCGGCATTCGGCCTGATCGACACGCATATCGCGGTTGCCCTCGCTCACTGCCTGTTCAACGTTCCCTTGGCGATCTGGATCCTGGAAGGCTTCATGTCCGGCGTGCCGAAGGAAATCGACGAGACCGCCTATATCGACGGCTATTCGTTTCCGCGCTTCTTCGTGAAGATCTTCATGCCGCTGATCGCCTCCGGCATCGGCGTCGCGGCCTTCTTCTGCTTCATGTTCTCATGGGTGGAACTGCTGCTTGCCCGCACGCTGACCACGACCGACGCGAAGCCGATCGCCGCGACCATGACCCGCACCGTCTCGGCTTCGGGCATGGACTGGGGCGTGCTGGCCGCCGCCGGCGTGCTCACACTCATACCGGGCGCGCTGGTGATCTACTTCGTCCGCAATTACATCGCCAAGGGCTTTGCCCTGGGGAGGGTTTGATGACCTCGACACGTCGCTGGCCGCTCGCACTCGGGCTCGTCCTACTCGTCTATCTCGCCGCGGTCTTCACGCTCTACATCAGGCTGCCCGTCAAGGATGGCGCCACCGACTGGTTCGCGCCGCTGATCCGGGGCGGCTGGATGGCCTGGTCGTTTCCCGGCGCGCTGTTCTTCCTCACGATCGCATTGCTGATCTCGCTGATGGCGGTGTGGGAATATGCCTCGCCGGGCGGCAATCCGCGCGTCGGCATCCTTCGTTTCGAGACGACAAGAGGGGATCGTCTCTTCATATCGCTGCTCGGCAGCGCATTCATTCATCTCGCATGGTTGGGGCTGGTAGGCGCCAACCTGTGGTGGGCTCTTGTCTTGTCGGTTGTCTACGCCGTCGGCGTATTCAAACTGGTCTAGGCAAGGAAAGGAGTGGGCGGGACGGCTGCCACCGGACCGTTTTGGACATAGTCGCAAAACCCCAGGGAGGATCTTATGCGAACGCACTTACTGACGACGACTGCGGCAGTGCTGCTTGCCTTTGCCGGCACGGCATTTGCAGGAATGGACGAGGCCAAGACGTTCCTTGACACGGAAGTCAAGGACATGTCGGCGCTTTCCCGCGCCGACCAGGAAAAGGAAATGCAGTGGTTCGTCGACGCCGCCAAGCCTTTTGACGGCATGGAAATCAAGGTTGTCTCCGAAACCATCGATACACACGTCTATGAATCCAAGGTGCTCGCACCGGCGTTCACGGCAATCACTGGCATCAAGATCACCCATGACCTGATCGGCGAAGGCGACGTCGTCGAAAAGCTGCAGACCCAGATGCAGTCGGGCGAGAATGTCTATGACGCCTATGTCAACGACTCCGACCTGATCGGCACCCATTGGCGCTATCAGCAGGCCCGTTCGCTGACCGACTGGATGGCGAACGAGGGCAAGGACGTGACCAATCCCGGTCTCGACCTCAACGACTTCATCGGTCTGAAATTCACCACCGCACCCGATGGCAAGCTCTACCAGTTGCCCGACCAGCAGTTCGCGAACCTTTACTGGTTCCGCTACGACTGGTTCAACGACGAAAAGAACAAGGCCGACTTCAAGGCGAAGTACGGTTACGACCTCGGCGTGCCGGTCAACTGGTCTGCCTACGAGGATATCGCCCAGTTCTTCACCGGCCGTGAAATCGACGGCAAGAAAGTCTATGGCCACATGGACTACGGCAAGAAGGACCCGTCGCTCGGCTGGCGGTTCACCGACGCCTGGCTCTCGATGGCCGGCAACGGCGACAAGGGTCTTCCGAACGGTCTGCCTGTCGACGAATGGGGCGTCAAGGTCAACGACAAATCCCAGCCGGTCGGCTCGTGCGTCGCACGTGGCGGTGACACCAACGGCCCAGCTTCGGTCTATGCCATCCAGAAGTATCTCGACTGGTTGAAGGCTTACGCTCCGGCTGCCGCACAGGGCATGACCTTCTCGGAGTCCGGACCGGTGCCTGCCCAGGGCGAGATCGCGCAGCAGATGTTCGTCTACACGGCATTCACGGCTAGCTTCGTCAAGGAAGGCCTGCCGGTCGTCAATGCCGACGGCACCCCGAAGTGGCGCTTCGCTCCGTCACCGCATGGCGTCTACTGGAAGGACGGCATGAAGCTCGGCTATCAGGACGTGGGTTCCTGGACGCTTCTGAAATCCACGCCTGACGATCGCGCCAAGGCCGCATGGCTCTACGCGCAGTTCGTCGTGTCGAAGACCGTCGATGTGAAGAAAAGCCATGTCGGCCTGACGCTGATCCGCGAAAGCTCGATCCAGCACCAGAGCTTCACCGACCGTGCGCCAAAGCTCGGCGGCCTGATCGAGTTCTACCGCTCGCCGGCCCGCGTTCAGTGGTCGCCAACCGGCACCAACATCCCCGACTATCCGAAGCTGGCTCAGCTTTGGTGGCAGGCGATCGGTGATGCATCCTCGGGTGCGAAAACCGCGCAGGAAGCCATGGACTCGCTGTGCGCCGAGCAGGAAAAGGTGCTTTCGCGCCTCGAACGCGCCGGCATCCAGGGTGATATCGGTCCGAAGCTCGCCGACGAGCACGATCTGGCCTACTGGAACGCGGATGCCGTGAAGAACGGCAACCTCGCTCCGCAGCTCAAGATCGAGAACGAGAAGGAAAAGCCGATGACCGTCAACTACGACGAACTGGTCAAGAGCTGGCAGAAATAAGAAGAAGCGTTATAGACTTCTCTCCCGGCCGGGGCAGCAATGCCCCGGCTTTTCATTTGTGGCGCGCCTGATTTGCCTGAAGCCTCCGAGCCTACTGAAGATTAAATCCGACCGCTGCGGAACAATCCACGTCGCAGCTCGTTTGAAGCCGGATGTGTCAGGGGGTCTGCGTGCTCGAAGTTCCAAAATCCGCCATCAGTACCGACGAAAGATATAGGTTGCTGATCGATTCCATTACGGATTACGCCATCTACATGCTCGACGCCGGCGGCCATGTCATTAGCTGGAATCCGGGTGCCGAGCGCTTCAAGGGTTATACCGAGAAGGAGATTCTCGGCCGGCATTTCTCAACGTTCTATTCGTCGGACGATCGCCAGAGGGGCCGCCCCGGCATGGCACTGAAGATCGCGACCGAACAGGGCCGGTTCGAAGGCGAAGGCTGGCGGCTGAGAAAGGATGGCAGCCGGTTCTGGGCGCATGTCATCATCGACACGATCCGGGACAGACAAGGCGGGCTGATCGGCTTCGCCAAGATCACCCGCGATCTTTCCGAGCGGAAGTCGTCCGAGGAGCTGCTGCGCAACAGCGAACAGCAGTTCCGCCTCCTCGTGCAGGGCGTGACGGACTATGCAATCTACATGATGGATCCCGAGGGCCATGTTTCGAGCTGGAACTCCGGCGCCGAACGCATCAAGGGCTACAAGCCCGAAGAGATCATCGGCGAGCATTTCTCCCGGTTTTTCCGCCGAAAGGACAGGGAAGCCGGGGTACCGGAGAAGGTCCTGCGCGGCGCGACACAACACGGCCGCTACGAATCCGAGGGTTGGCGCACCCGCAAGGACGGCACCCGCTTCTGGGCCAACGCCATCATCGATGCCATCCATGACGACACCGGCAGGCTGATCGGTTTTGCCAAGATCACCCGCGACATCACCGAGAAGCGTGCCGCCGAAAAGCAACTGATGGATGCCCGGGAAGAACTGTTCCAGGCACAGAAGATGGAAGCGGTGGGCCAACTGACCGGCGGCATGGCGCATGATTTCAACAATCTTCTGATGGCGATCCAGGGCAGCCTGGAACTGCTGAGAAAGAAACTGCCTGCCAACCGCGACACGGCGGCGCTCATCGCCAATGCGCTTCAGGCAACGCAACGGGGCGCTTCGCTGACGCAGCGCATGCTGGCCTTTTCCCGCAAGCAGGAACTGAAATACGAGAGCGTCGATATCGTGGAACTGGTCAGAGGCATGACCGACCTTGTGCAGCGATCGCTCGGGCCGACGATCATCATCGAAACCCAGTTTCCAGCCCGCCTGCCGCCCGTGCTTACCGATGCCAACCAACTGGCGGGCGCGCTTCTCAACCTGGCGCTCAATGCGCGCGACGCGATGCCGAAGGGCGGGTTTCTCACCATCAGTGCAAGGGTCCATTCCGGCGACCGCATCGGGCATGCGGATTTGAAAGGCGACCAGTATGTCTGTCTCTCGGTCAAG
>Ga0307515_10002179_pt1 | contig 43016 bp, 32 predicted proteins | sample 17_EM_MG_FD_194513 | JGI IMG/M metagenome (GOLD analysis project Ga0307515, IMG submission 194513) | Populus trichocarpa ectomycorrhiza microbial communities from riparian zone in the Pacific Northwest, United States - 17_EM | ecosystem: Host-associated > Plants > Roots > Unclassified | place... | reverse complement strand
TCGAACCGGCCAACGTGTCGGTAGCCAGGCGGAGAACTATCAGCGACCTAATGAAGCAGTGCTCACGCCACCACCGGGCAGGCACGACATCCCATCAGCGATCAACTCTCCACACCAGCCGGCAGGGACACGATCTTGCATCAGGACTCACCACGTCCTGGTCGGGGAAGTGCTCACCTGCCGGTGGCTACCTACCAGAAGCTTGCCAGTGGCTTGCTTCTAGGACTCATTAGGTTGGGGCCGGGGTGACCACGCACAGCCATAAAAACGATCCACCAGCAGTGCGTGGTCACCCCCGGCCCCAACCGCCCACCGCAAGAAAGTCCAACCCACCAACCGCAACCCCGAAAGGACTTGTCAGCCCAGCGGTCCGATCACCTCATCGGCGAACCGGCGCAGGCCGTCCTTCTTAGTGGCCAGGTCCGCGTCGAAGCCCGCCCCGTAAAACATCCAAGGCACCACGATCGCGTCGGTGACCCCGGCCTCGGCCTGCTGGCGATAGCCGTCAAGGCCGAACCGGTCCACGCAGACCGCCTGGATCTCGAACGGCACGTCAGCCCGGCCGTATTCGGCCCGCAGCTCGGCCAGGCGTGCGATGACCGTGCGCAGCCGGTCGAAGCGCATCATCGCCGAGGACCAGCCGTCGCCGACGCGGGCCGCCCGGTGCAGCGCCGGCTCGGTGTGCCCGCCCACGTAGACCGGAACGGGCGCGCTGGGGGCCGGGCTCATCTGCAGCTTGTCGAAGGCGTAGTGCTTGCCGTGGTATTCGACCATTCCGCCGCCGAGGATCAGCCGTAGCACCTCGATCGCCTCGTCGGTGCGGGCGCCGCGGTCGGTGAACGGGGCGCCGCACCACTTTGACTCCTCCGGGTTCCAGCCCAGCCCGACACCCAGGCCGAACCGGTTGCCGGTCAGGTTGGCCACCGAGCCGACCTGCCGGGCCAGCAGCACCGGGTTGCGCGGGCCGAGCTTGAGCACCTGGGTGTAGAACCGGATCCGGCTGGTGACGGCGCCCATCGCCGCGGCGGAGACCATCGGGTCGGCCCACGGGGTGTCGGCGTCCCAGAAGCGTCGGCCGTCCGATGTGTACGGGTAGGCGGCGTCGACGTGCTCGGAGTAGAAGATCGAGTCGGGCAGGGCGATCGCCGAGTAACCGCACTCCTCGGCCGTACGCGCCAGTTCGGTCAGCTGTTCCAACGGGCTCAGGGCCACGCCGAGGGTGAAGTTCATGCCAAAACTGTAACGCGTTCTACCTCGGATTTGAACACCTCGCCGAGCGCCAGCAGCTGGGCGGTGGCGCCGCCGAGCAGGAACTCGTGGTACTTGGCGGCGAGGAAGTAGCGGTGCAGCGGATACTCGATGTCCAGGCCCACGCCGCCGTGCACGTGCACCGCGGCGTGCAGCACCCGGTGCCCCGCCTCGGCGGCCCAGTAGCCCGCCGTGGCGACCTCGGCCGTGGCCGGCGGGTGTTCGGCCAGCCGCCAGGCCGCCTGCCACACCGCGAGCCGCAGGCCCTCGACGTCGATGTGCGCGTCGGCCAGCCGCTGGGCGACGGCCTGGAATGCGCCGATCGGGCGGCCGAACTGGATCCGGGTGCGGGCGTACTCCGCGGTCATCTCCAGCGCCCGTTCGACCACGCCGAGCTGCGCCGCGCAGGCACCGACCGTGGCGTGCGCGGTCAGCCACGGCCCGGCGGCGGGGTCGGCGATCAGCCGGTCCGCGGGCAGCGTGACGCCGGCGAGCCGCAGCAGCCCGGCGCCGGGGCCGCCGGCCACCTGCTGGGCCTCGACCGTCACGCCGGGGTCGTCCGGGCGGACCAGGAACACGCCGGGCCCGGCCGGCACGAGGATGAGGGCGGCCGCGTCCGCCGCGGGCACGGCCGGGACCGTGCCGTCGAGCCGCCAGCCTTGCGCCGCCGGCTCGGCCCGCACCGTGCCGGCCGGTGCGGCGGTGAGCACGATCTCGCCCCGGCAGGCCGGTTTGGCCCACTCGTCGACCTGTTCCTCGCCGCCGAACCGGGCCAGCGCGCCGGCGGCCACCACGATCGACGGTAGGTAGGGCACGGTGGCCGCGTGCCGGCCCAGCTCGGCCAGGATCGCGCACTGCTCCAGCAGCCCGTACCCCTCGCCGCCGGCTCGCTTGGGCAGCGCGGCGGCGAGCACGCCGGCCTCGGCCAGCGCCGGCCAGAGCGGGCGGCCGGACGCCGCCAGATCCCGGGTCAGCCCGGCCAGGTCGCGTGCCTCGCCGCTCATCGAGAAGTCCATGTCGGTGCCCCTATCGCCGGACGGGCAGGCCGAGCGCGCCGGCCGCGATGATGTCGCGTTGCACCTCGTTGGCCCCGCCGCCGAAGGTGAGGATCAGCGAGGCCCGGTGCATGCGTTCGATCCGGCCGCGCAGCAGCGCGCCCGGCGAGCCGGCCCGGACCGTGGCGGCGGGCCCGAGCACCTCCATGAGCAACCTGTACGCCTCGACCGCGAGCTCGGTGCCGAACACCTTGCCGGCCGAGGCCCGGGTCGCGGCTGGCGGTCCGCCCGAGCCGGCGGCCACCCGCCAGTTGAGCAGCTTGAGCGCCTCGGTGCGGGCGTGCACCCGGGCCAGGTGCAGCCGCACCCACTCCTGGTCGAGGACCCGGCGGCCGTCGGGCAGCGGGGTGGCCGCGGCCCAGTCGAGGACCTCGCCCAGCGACCGGCGCAGGGGTGCGGCCGAGGTGAGCGCCACCCGCTCGTGGTTGAGCTGGGCGGTGATCAGCTGCCAGCCCTCGTTTTCGGCGCCGACCAGGGCGGAGGTCGGCACCCGTACGTCCGCGTAGTAGGTCGCGCTGGTGGTGGGGCCGGCGACGGTGTGCACCGGCGTCCAGGAGAAGCCGGGCGCGTCGGTCGGCACGATGAGGATGGACAGGCCCTTGTGCCGCGGCGCGTCCGGGTCGGTGCGGCAGGCGAGCCAGACGTAGTCGGCGTATTGGATGAGGCTGGTCCACATCTTCTGGCCGGTGATGACGTATTCGTCGCCGTCGCGCACCGCGCGCGTGCGCAGCGCCGCCAGGTCGGTGCCGGCGTCCGGCTCCGAATAGCCGATCGAGAAGTGGACCTCGCCGGCCGCGATCCGGGGGAGCAGCTCGGCCCGCTGCTGGGCGGTGCCGTGCCGCATGATGGTCGGCCCCACGGTGTAGATGGTCAGGAACGGCACCGGTACGCCCGCCATCGCGGCCTCGTCGGCGAAGATGAGCTGATCCATCGCGGACCCGCCGGCACCGCCGTACTCGGTGGCCCAGCCCAGCGCGAGCCAGCCATCCTGCCCCAGCTGCCGGACCACCGCCCGGTAGGCCTCGCCGTTGCCGTATTCGCCGTCGTTGTCGGTGAGCGCCTCGCGCAGCTCGCGCGTCATCAGGGCGGCGAAATACGCCCGCAGCTGTTGTCTGAGCCGCTCCTGCTCCGGTGTATATCCCACGTGCATGCGTCGCCCCGGGTGCGGTAGGTTAGAACACGTTCTACTAGTAGACCACGTGAGCGGAGGGCGTCAACCGTGGAGGCGTTTCTGATCGGCGCGGCCCGCACACCGGTCGGCCGGCGCGGCGGTGCTTTGTCCGCCGTGCACCCGGCAGATCTGGGCGGGCACGCCATCGCGGCGCTGCTGGAGCGCACCGGCGCCGACCCGGCCACGGTCGACGACGTGATCCTCGGCTGCGTGGACACGCTCGGCCCGCAGTCCGGCGACATCGCCCGCACCTGCTGGCTGGCGGCCGGCCTGCCCGAGCACGTGCCGGGGGTCACCGTCGACCGGCAGTGTGGTTCCGCGCAGCAGGCGGTGCACTTCGCCGCGCAGGCGGTGCTGAGCGGCACGGCCGACCTCGTGGTGGCCGGCGGCGTGCAGAGCATGAGCCAGGTGCCGATCGGCAGCGCCATGGCCCCGCACGGGCCGTACGAGGGCTCCGTCGGCTGGGCCGCCCGCTACGGCGACCAGGAGATCTCCCAGTTCCGCAGCGCGGACGAGATCGCCGGCAAGTGGGGCCTGGGCCGGGCCGAGATCGAGCAGTTCGCGCTGGACAGCCACCGGCGGGCGGTGCGCGCGATCGACGAGGGCCGGTTCCGCGCGGAGATCGTGCCGTGGGGCGACTGCGACACCGACGAGTGCCCGCGGCGGGACACCTCGGCGGCCAGGATGGCCGCGCTCGCGCCGCTGCGGGAGGGCGGCGTCACCACCGCGGCGGCGGCCAGCCAGCTCGCCGACGGCGCCGCCGCCCTGCTCGTCGCCTCCGCCCGCGCGGTCCGGGACCAGGGGCTGCGGCCGAGGGCCCGGATCCTGCACCTGTCCGCGCGCGGCGACGACCCCGTACTGATGCTCACCGCGCCGATCGCGGCCACCGCGCACGCGCTGCGCCGCAGCGGGCTCCGCCTCGCCGACATCGACCTGTTCGAGGTCAACGAGGCCTTCGCGAGCGTGGTGCTCGCCTGGCTGCGGGAGACCGGGGCCGATCCCGCGCGGGTCAACGTCAACGGCGGCGCGATCGCGCTCGGCCACCCGCTCGGCGCCACCGGCGCCCGGCTGCTCACCAGCCTGCTGCACGAGCTGGAGCGCACCGGCGGCCGCTTCGGCCTGCTGACCATGTGCGAGGGCGGCGGCCAGGCGAACGTCACCATCATCGAACGGCTGTGAGCCGGTCCAGCCGCTCCTCCGCCTCCCGCATGATCCGGTCGATCAGCTCCGCGCAGGACGGCAGGTCCTCGATGAGGCCGACCACCTGACCGGCGGACATCACGCCGTACTCCGGCCGGCCCTCCACCATGGCGGTGCGCAGCAGCACCGGCGTCCCGGCGGCCATGACCGTCTGCGCCCAGGACAGCTCGCGGCCGTGCCGCGCGGTCCGCCCGGCGCGCAGCAGCGCGGGCCAGGACAGGCCGGCCAGCCGGCGGAACGCCACCGCGTGCCGCAGCGCCCGGGCCAGGGCGGCGGCCCGCCCGGAGTGCTCCAAGGCGTCGACGAACGGGGTACGCAGCACCCGGTGCGGCACCCCGTCGACGCGGGTGGTCACCACCGTTCCGGTGACCGGGGCGGCCAGGTACAGCCGCTTCACCTCGTCGCCGACCGGGCTGTCCGAGGTGAGCAGGAACCGGGTGCCCATCGCGATGCCGGCCGCGCCGTAGGCCAGCGCGGCGACCAGCCCTCGCCCGTCGAAGAAGCCGCCGGCCGCCACCACCGGGATGTCGACGGCATCCACCACCTGCGGCAGCAACAGCGTCGTGGGCACCGGGCCGGTGTGCCCGCCGCCCTCGCCGCCCTGCACCAGTACGGCGTCCACGCCCCAGCCGGCGACCTTCTCGGCGTGCCGGCGGGCGCCGACCGACGGCATGGTGAGCACCCCGCCGTCGGCGCAGCGGCGGATCAGGTCGCGGTCGGGCGCGAGCGCGAACGAGGCGAGCCGGACGCCCTCGCGCACCAGCAGGTCGACGCGTTCGTGGGCGTCCGGGGAGTCGGATCGCAGGTTGACGCCGAACGGTGCCTCGGTGCGCCGGCGCACCTCGCGGACGGCGACGCCCAACTCCTCCAGGCTCATGGCGGCGGAGGCGAGGATGCCGAAACCGCCCGCGGCCGAGGTGGCCGCGACCAGGCCGGCGCCGGAGACGTACCCCATGCCGGTCTGCACGATCGGATGCCGGCAGCCGACCAGGTCGGTGAGCGGGGTCCTCACCGGATCTCCTTGTCCCGCAGGCCCTCCGGGTCCAGGCGGTCCCGGATCAGCGCCAGCTCCGCCGCGGTCGGCGACCGCGTCTCCGGCACCTCGTCCGGGACGGCCGGCGCGAAGCCCATGGCGGCCAGGACCTCGGCCACCCGTACGCCCGGATGCACCGACCGCAGCCGCATCGACCGCTCCGGCGTCGCGAAGTCCAGGACGGCGAGATCGGTGACCACCACCCGGATCTCGTGGAACCGGTTTGCCGGCGGCCCGAGGGCGGCGGCCCGGTCGTAGCCCAGGCCGGACACCATGTCGACGCGCTCGACGAAGGAGCGCGGTGAGTGCCGCGGCACCCAGTAGCTGGTGGCGTGGTTGATCGTGTTGCCCGGCGCGCCGCGCACGCCGAGCAGTTGGGACGTGGGCCGCGCCCAGTCACCGATGCAGGAGATGTTCTGGTTGCCGTACCGGTCGAGCTGGCTCGCGCCCATCATCACGTGCCGGGTGCCGGCGGCCACCATCTGGAACACCGCGCGGTACGGCAGCCAGCCCTCCTGGACGTCCCCGTGCAGCAGGGTGGCCTCGCCGTCGGTCAGCAGCAGGCCGGGCGCGAAGGTGAGCTGGGCCAGCCGGGCGCCGAGGCGGGGGATGAGCCCGGTCGGGCTGGCCAGGATCGCGCCGTCGCCGCGCCACGCCTCGGCGCACGCCACCACGCAGACCTCGGCCCGGCTCGGCTCGCTCATGGTGCGCCCACCGCCTTCTGGTATTCAGCCTCGTCGCCGTCGAGGTAGGTGGCGCGGAACCGGTCCCATGCCGCCGGATCGGCGGCCGCGGCCGCATACTCCCGCTGGAACGCCTCGTCGCGGCCGTAGTCGGGGACGCAGCTGGTGAAGTGGGCGCCGTGTGGGGTGACCACCACGCCGTCCACCATCGCGCGGTTGACCAGCATGCCCTGCGGCGGGCCGGCGGCGACCAGCTCGTCGGTGCTGAGCAACTGTTCGCAGGAGAGAAAACGGCGCTCGGCGGCCAGGCAGAACAGATCGTCGAAGTACGGATCCGGGCCCAGATACCGCCCGTTGCCCCACCGGTCGGCCCGGTTGAGGTGGACGAGCGCGACGTCCAGCCGCAGGGCCGGCATGGCGACGAACTCCTCGCCGTCCGCGTAGGGCGAGCGGACCGTGCGCAGCTCCGGATTGACGCGCAGGACGTCGGAGCCGAGCCCGGCCCGGATCGGCAGGAACGGCAACCGGTTGGCCGCGGCGAGCAGTCCCCAGTAGAACATCCCCTCGTCCAGCTCGGTCAGCTCCACGGTGCCCCGGCGGCGGGCCTGCCGGAAGTGCGGCTCCAGCGCGATGCTGTCCAGCGACACGAAACCGGTGACCAGCCGGCGCACGCAACCGGCGGCGAGCAGCAACCCGACGTCCGGTCCGCCGTAGGTGACCACGGTCAGGCCGGTCAGCCCGGCCCGCGCGATCGCCCGGACCAGCGCCATCGGCTTGCGCCGCGACCCCCAGCCGCCGATGCCGACGGTCATGCCGGGCCGCAGCTCGCCGACCACATCCGCGATCGTCATCACCCGGTCGTCCATGCTCACCTGCCGTCCACGAAGGCCTGCCGGGCGCGGTCGCCGGCGCCGGCGAGGTTCAGCTCGTACGTGAAGCCCTGCTCGAACCTGTACGACCGCTTCACGTCGACCGGGTCGATGCCGTTGAGCGACTCCTTGGCACGGCGGATCACCGTCGGGTCCTTGGCCGCGATCTCCTCGGCCACCGCCCGCGCGGCGCCGCGCAGCTTGGCCGGAGCGACCACCTCCAGGACCGTGCCGAGGCCGTGCAGCTGCGCGGCGGTGACCGTGCGGCAGGTGTAGACCATCGTCCGCAACAGCTGCTGCGGCACCAGGCGGGCCAGGTGGGTGGCCGCGCCGAGCGCGCCGCGGTCCACCTCGGGCAGCCCGAAGGTGGCGTCGTCGGCGGCCACGATCAGATCCGCGTTGCCGGCCAGGCCGACGCCGCCGCCGAGGCAGAAGCCCTGCACGGCCGCGATCACCGGCACCGGGCAGTCGTAGACGGCCGCGAACGCCGCCGCGCAGCCGCGGTTGGCGGCCAGCAACGCGTCGTGGCCCGGCGTGCGCTGCATCTCCTTGATGTCCACCCCGGCGCAGAAGCCGCGGCCCTCGGCGGCGAGCACCACCGCGCGGGTGCCGGGGTCGGCGCCGGCCTCGGTGAGCGCGTCGGCCAGCGCGAGCCAGCCGGCCGCCGGAACGGCGTTGACCGGTGGAAAATCGATGACTATCTCGGCGATCGGGCCGGGGTCCAGGTGTACGCCCACACCGGCACCCTAACCTAGCGCTTGCTTGGTCGGCTAGCATCGGCGGATGGACCCCCTCGACTTCGCGGGCCGCGCCGTGGTGGTGACCGGCGGGACGCGCGGGATCGGCGCCGGGATCGCCACCGCCTTCCTGGCGGCGGGCGCCCGCGTGCTGGTGTGCGGACGCACCGAGCCCTCCGGCGCGACCGGGCCGTCGGGCGCGTCGGGCGCGTCCGGGCCGTCCGGTGCGTCCGGGCCGTCCGGTGCGTCCGGGCCGTCCGGTGCATCCGGGCCGTCCGGGCCGGACCGGCCCTCCGGCGCCTCCGGGTTGCCGCATGCCGGCGGCCGCACTGCCGAGTTCTTTCGGGCGGACGTCCGCGATCCGGAGCAGGCCGGCGCGCTCGTGGCCGCGGCGGTGGCGCGGTTCGGCCGGCTCGACGTCGTGGTGAACAACGCCGGCGGCGCCCCGACCGTGCCGGCCGGCACCGCCTCGCCCCGGCTGCACGCGAAGATCATCGAGCTCAACCTGATCGCGCCGCTGCACGTCTCGCAGGCCGCGAACGCGGTCATGCAGGCGCAGCCCGACGGCGGCGTCATTCTCATGGTGGGCAGCGTCAGCGGGGCGCGCCCGTCGCCCGGCACCGCCGCGTACGGCGCCGCCAAGGCCGGGCTGCACCACCTCGCGACCAGCCTCGCCGTGGAGTGGGCGCCGAAGGTGCGGGTCAACAGCCTCGTCGTCGGACCGGTGGTCACCGATCCGGGCGCGCCCGGGCTGGATCCGGCGCTGCTGGCCCGCACCGTGCCGCTGGGCCGGGGCGCGACGCCGGCTGAGGTCGCCGGCGCCTGCCTGTTCCTCGCCTCGCCGCTGGCCGGTTATGTCAGCGGGGCCGCGCTGGCTGTGCACGGCGGCGGCGAATGGCCGGCGTACCTGGCGGGCCCCGCGCTCAGCTGAGCAGCTTGCGGTGGTCCCAGCTCGCCACCCGCAGCGGTTGGACCAGGTAGGCGGTGCGCTTGGGCGCGGCGTGCGTCACGTACGCGTCCAGCGCGTCGGCGGGCACGTCGGGCAGGCGGGCCGCGATCAGCCGGCCGACCGCGGTCACCCCGGCGAGGTCGTCGACCCGCCGCACCTCGCCGGCCACCTGCACCCCGCGCAGCTCGAAATACGCCTCGCCGTCCTCGACCAGGCAGGTGACCCGTGGATCGCGGGCCAGGTTGTGCGCCTTGCGCGAGGAGCGGTAGGTCCAGAACGCGATCCGGCCGTCGGACAGTCCGTAGAACATCGTGACCAGGTGCGGCGTACCGTCGGGGTTGATGGTCGCAAGCTGCACCTTGCGGCCGTACAGGAGAAACGCGGCCACCTCGTCCTCGCCCATCGCCGCCGCGGCCCGCTGATTCACCGCGGGCCCTCGCCGAAGGTGGCCGCGGCCAGCGGCAGCGTCTGCTCGCAGACGAAGCCGGCGGTGGGCGGATCGTCGGTGAACACCGGGCCCAGCGCGGCGTCGAGCTCGGGCACCGTCCACTGCCCGGCGGCGGCGTGAAAGGCCGCCCGGACCGTGGGCGGCCCGAGCAGCGCCACCACGTCGCCGTGCACGACGAACACCTCGCCGGTGATGCGCGCGCCGGCCGGGCCGGCCAGGTAGGTCACCAGCGGGGTGACCCGCTCCGGTGCCAGCGGATCCGGCCCGTCGGGTGCCGGGCCCATCAGCTCCCCGGTCATCGCGGTGCGGGCACGCGGGCAGACGGCGTTGGCGCGCACCCCGTGGCGGGCGCAGCCGCGCGCGGTGGCCAGCGTCAGCGCGACGATGCCACCCTTGGCGGCGGCGTAGTTGGGCTGCCCGGCCGAGCCGAGCAGGAACGCCTCCGAGCTCGTGTTGATGATCCGGGCGTACACCGGCCCGCCGGCCGCCTTGCTCCGCTCCCGCCAGTACGCCGTGGCGAACCGGGTGGTGACGAAGTGGCCGCGCAGATGCACCCGGATGACGGTGTCCCATTCCTGCTCGGACATCGAGAAGACCATCCGGTCGCGCAGCACGCCGGCGTTGTTGACCAGGATGTCGAGCCCGCCGAACGCCGCCACCGCCCGTTCGACGAGGGCCTGGCCGGTCGACCATTCGGCGACGTCGCCGGGGCAGACGACCGCCTCGCCCCCGGCGGCCCGGATCTGGTCGGCGACGCCGTCGAGCGCCGCGCCGGGCAGATCGTTGAGCACCAGCCGGCAGCCGGCGGCGGCGAGAGCGAGGGCCTCGGCCGCCCCGAGCCCCTGGCCCGCGCCGGTGACCGCGGCGACGCGGCCGGAGAGCAGTCGATCGTCGTCCATCGCAGACCCCTGCAGTCAGTAGCCCGGGCCGCTGAGCAGGCCGCCGTCGGCGACGAACTCGGCTCCGGTGGTGTACGAGGACTCGTCCGAGGCGAGGAACGCGACCAGGCGGGAGATCTCCACCGGCTCGGCGAACCGCCCGATCGGCAGCGACTTGATGAACGCGGTCGGATCCACGTCGGTCATGGACTGCGCGGCGGACAGCGACATCGAGGTCAGCACCCCGCCGGGATGCACGGAGTTGACCCGGATGCCGGCCGCGCCGAGCTCCTGGGCCGCGGACCGGGTGAGGCCACGGATGCCGAACTTGCTGGCGCTGTATGCCGACAGGCCGGCGGCGCCGGCAAGGCCCTCGATGGACGAGATGTTGACGATCGACCCGCCGCCGCCCTCGATCATCGGGGCGACCACCTGCCGGATGCCGAGCCAGCAGCCGACCAGGTTGACCTCCAGCACCTGCCGGAAGTCGGCCGGCGCCATCTCGGCGATCGGCGCATGCCGGAGGATGCCGGCGTTGTTCACCAGCACGTCGATGCGACCGAAGGCCGCCACCGTGGCGTCCACGGCGGCCACCCAGTCGTCCTCGCTGGTCACGTCGTGATGCACGAACCGGCACCGCTGCTCGCCGAGCCCGGCGGCGACGGCATGGCCCTTGTCGTCGAGCACGTCACCGATGACCACCCTGGCCCCCTCGGCGGCGAAGTGCCGGGCGTGTGCCTTGCCCATGCCCCGCGCGCCGCCGGTGATGAGTGCCACCTTGCCGTCCAGTCGCCCCATCACACCCTCCTGGTGCCGGGTAGCGGCGTCCTCAACCAAACGCTTGCTTGGTACCGTACCGCAAGCCGCGCGGGTTGCGGTACGCGTTCGTGGGCCGGGCTTACTCCGGGGTGCGTGCGGTGATTCCGTCGAAGAGCAGCCCGAGCAGCCCGTCGATGATCTGGTCGGTGCTCCACCCCGCGCCCCGGCTCTGCCGCCACGAGGTGGGTATCCACAGGATGTCGCGGAGCAGCCGGTAGATCAGGCGGGCGTCCAGGTCGGCGCGGAACTGGCCGGTCTCCTTGCCCCGCTCCAACTGCGCCGTCCAGGTCTGCTCGATCTCCTTCATCGCCTTGCGCAGATACCCGAAGCGGGGCTGGGCGCTGAAGTAGGGCCAGTCGTTCTGCAGCATGGTGAGGGCGGCCCGGTGCCGGCTGAGGGTGGCCGTACTCGATCGCACGATCTGCTCGATGGCGGCGCGCGGGTCGTCGGTGTTGCGCACCGCCTGCCGGTAGCCGGTCAGCACGTCGTCGAGGAACGCGCTGAGGATCTCGTCGCCGATCGACTCCTTGGAGTCGAAGTGGTGGTACAGGCTGCCGGACAGGATGCCGGCGGCGTCGGCGATCTCCCGCACGGTCGTGCCGCGGAAGCCTTTTTCGGCGAACAGGTCGCCGGCCAGTCGCACCAGATGCGCGCGGCGTTCCGAGGGCAGCGCGGTGGCGCCGGACCGGGTGGCCTTCTTCGAGGTCGTCACCTGCCCGAGTATGGCGTCCCACCGGGTCACTTGCCCAATCGCTTGCTCGGTCGGTCGCGGCCCGATAGCGTAGAACACGTTCTAATTCTTCAGGGGGTGGCGGGATGCGCGCGGCGGTTCTCCACACGATCGGCGACGAGAAGTTCGACATCCGCGACGACGTGACGGTCATCGGGCCGGCGCCGGGCGAGGTGCATATCCGGGTACGGGCGGCCGGCGTCTGCCACTCCGATCTGTCCGCCCGCGACGGCGGCCTGCCGCAGCCGGTGCCGGCCGTGCTCGGGCACGAGGCGGCCGGTGACGTGCTCGCCGTCGGTGCGGGCGTGGACGATCTGGCCCCCGGCGACCGGGTGGCCGTCAACTGGTTGCCGGCCTGCGGCACCTGCTCGTTCTGCCGGCGCGGCGAGCAGCACCTGTGCATGACGCACGTGGTGACCGGCTACGTGATGCCGCGCTTCATGGCCGGCGACCTCCCGGTCTTCGGGATGGCCGGCTGCGGTGCCTTCGCCGAGGAGATGGTCCTGCCCCGCGCGGGGGTGGTCCCGGTGGGCGACGACGTTCCGTACGAGGTGGCGGCGCTCGTCGGCTGTGGCGTGATGACCGGCGTGGGCGCGGTGATCAACACAGCGGCCGTCCGTCCCGGTGAGACGGTCGTGATTATCGGCTGCGGCGGCGTGGGCATCGCCGCTATCCAGGGTGCCCGGCTCTCGGGGGCGGCGGTCATCGTGGCGGTCGACACCGTGGCGGCCAAGCTGGAGGTGGCCCGGCGGTTCGGCGCCACGCACGCGGTCACCCCCGACGAGCTCAGCGACCTGTCCGTGGAGCTGACCGGCGGCGAGGGCTTCGACTACGCGTTCGACGTCGTGGCCGTGCCGCCGACGCTGCGTGCGGCCTGGGGCGCGGCCCGCCGCGGCGGGACGGTGGTGGTGGTCGGCGCCGGCCGGGCCGACCATCAGGTCGAGTTCAGCCCGTTCGAGCTGCTCTTCGAGGGCAAGCGCATCGTGCCCTCGCTGTACGGCTCGGGTGATCCGCAGCGCGACTTCGGCCGGTTGCTCTCCCTGTGGCGGGCCGGCCGGCTCGATATCGAGGGCATGGTGAGCCGCCGGCTGCGGCTCGACCAGCTGGGCGACGCCCTGGCCACGCTCGGCGCCGGCGACGTGATCCGCCAGGTGATCATCCACGGCGACGGCAGCTGAGCCCATGCGCCTGGGCATCCAGCTCGGCTATCGCGGCGAGGGCTTCGCGGACGCGGTCGACGAGGTGGTCGAATACGAGGCTGCCGGCGCCGAGCTGGTCGTGGTGCCGGAGGCGTACAGCTTCGACGCGGTCAGCCAGCTTGGCTACCTCGCCGCCCGGACCACGCGCCTGCAGATCGCCTCCGGCGTCATGCAGCTCTACAGCCGGACCCCGACGCTGACCGCGATGACCGCCGCCGGGCTCGACTACGTGTCCGGCGGCCGGTTCTCGCTCGGCCTCGGGGTGTCCGGCCCGCAGGTGGTCGAGGGCTTCCACGGGGTCGCCTACGACGCGCCGCTGGGCCGCACCCGTGAGGTGGTCGAGATCTGCCGGCGCGTCTGGCGCCGGGAGACGCTGATCTTCTCCGGAGATCATTACCGGATCCCGCTGCCGCCGGGCGAGGGGACCGGGCTCGGCAAGCCGCTGAAGCTCATCAACCATCCGGTGCGGCCCCGGATCCCGATCCTGCTGGCGGCCATGGGCCCCCGCAACGTCGCGCTGGCCGCCGAGATCGCCGAGGGCTGGCAGGCGCTGTTCCTCGATCCCCGCGCGGCCGGCCGGGTGTTCGGCGAGTCGCTCGCCGAGGGCCGCTCCCGCCGCAAGCCGGAGCTGGGGCCTCTGGACATCAGCGTGCCGGTCCCGTTCGCCCTCGCCGAGCCGGCACCGTCCCTGCTGGATCGGCACCGCGCGCAGCTGGCCCTCTACCTCGGCGGGATGGGCGCCCGCGGCCGGAATTTCTCCAACGACCTGATCCGCCGCTACGGCTATCCGCGGGAGGCCGCGGTCATCCAGGAGCTGTATCTGTCCGGCCGGCGGGCCGAGGCGGCCGCCGCCGTCCCGGACGACCTGGTCACCTCGACCTCGCTGGTGGGCCGGCCCGACGAGATCCGCCGCCGGCTGGCCGGGCTCGCCGCCGCCGGCGTCACCACGGTGCTGGTGTCGCCGCTGGCGGCCACCCGCGCGGAACGGGTCAGGGACGTGGGCGACCTACGTTGCCTCATCGACGAGGTCGGCCCAGCCACGCCCTGACGTCGCCCGCGACATCCCCCGGCCGGTCGGTTGCTGTCCAAGGCTGTCCAACATTGGCGATGCTGCGACCGGAGTGGACGAAGGTGAACGCGGCTGTCGACAAGGACCAGGACCATAGCGCGTTCTTTCGTAGGAGATGCTCAGGCGATGACGAAGCTGGGGTGCAACAGTCCGGCGGGGTCGTACTTACGGGCCAGCTGCAGCAATCGGTCACGATGCTCGGCGTCGAACGGTTCTGCGGCGGTGCGTTGGTCGGGTCGTCCGAACGTGAAGTTCGGCGAGCTGCCCACGGCGGTCCCGGACCAGCCGGCCAACAGTTCATCCTGCAGCGCCCGCGCACTTGCCGCGTTCGACGTGGTTGTCGGGGCTACCACACCGACCACACACAGCAGGTACATCGCCTCGCGGTGGCTGACTGCGTTCGGCACCCTCGGCGGTGTGGACAGCGCCCCACCGAGATGACGAACCGAAATGATGGAGCGAACCGAACGGCCTGGCGCCGACGCGGCGATGGCTTCGCGGAGGCGTTCCTCGTCGATCGCCCGCAACAAGACGTTGTCGCCGACATACGCATGCGGCTGAGCCGGTTCGCTGAAGACGGTGTCGGACCGCCGGTACGGGATCTCCTGCAAACCGTCGTACGCAGGTTTCAACGCCCGCAACGGGGCCACCAACTCGTCTGCCTCCGCAGCCGAACCCAGGTAGGCGATCTGGACATGGGCCATGTGCCGCTTGGAAACGTCAAGCGTGGTCATCGCCGAGGTCATCTCCGCGGGCATCGTCGCCGTCCACTGCAACCAGGTTGAGACCACCTCCGGCGTCTCGCCCAGGTCGAACATCAGACCGCCCCCGACCAGCCTGGCGACCGGCATCAAAGCCATCTCCAGCGCGGTCACGATGCCGAAGCTCCCGCCACCGCCGCGGAGCGCCCAGAACAGCTCCGGCTCCTCGTGTTCCGAAACCGTCAGCAGGGAGCCGTCGACGGTGACCAGCTCCAAGCGCGTGACGTGGTCCGCGGCGAAGCCGTAGCGACGAGCCATCAGCCCGATGCCGCCGCCGAGTGTGTAGGAGACAGCGCCGACACCGGGCATGCTCCCAGACAGCGGTGCCAGATCGTAGCGTGCGGCGGCCTCGATCACGTCGCGCCACCGCGCCCCAGCGCCCACCCATGCGGTGCCGGCACCGGGGTCGACATCGACGCTGTCCATCCTTCGCGTCGACACCAATACACCTTCACCGGCGAGCGGGTTGGCGAGTCCATGTCCCGTGGCCTGGACCGCGATCGGCATATCTGACTCCGCGGCGTGCCGGACGGCCGCCACGACATCGCCGGCAGCCCGTGCCGCCACCACGTGGGCTGGCTGATGGTGCTCCCGCAACTGGAAGCCGGCACGATGCTCGTCGTACTCGGCAGACCCTGGGTGGTGCGCCACCGGTGATTCGGCGTCGGTCGTGTTGGCACTCATCGCGGGGGGTCTCGCCCAGCTGTTGATGTCCACCGCTGGAGTATGCCGCCGGGGTCTGACAATTCTCGGCCGCCGTGGCGCGGTTACCGGGCCGTGCGTCCCAGGCTCATTCGAGGATGGAGCGGGTCGGGTCGGCCCGCCCCTGGCGCACGAGGTAGGCGTAGCGGGCCGAACCGATCAACTCGACCAGCGCGAACAGCCCGATCGGCACGGACAGGATCACCCACCAGACCGAATAGCTACCGAACAGGGCGAGGAAGGTCAGCCCCAGGCCCGCCAGGAACTGGAGAAGCGAGCGCGCGACCCCGAGCGGTCCTTCGGCGCGAAGGGCAACCACCGGATGGTTCACCGTGTTGTTCGGGTCGATCTTCTCCGGTTTCATGTCTCAAGTATCACCGCAGACACAACGCTGTCGCGCCGGCTGAGGTCAGCAGTACACGGTGCCGCAGTACATGAGCACGACGGCGTGAGCAGTTCTGGTCGCACTCTGCTCGCCCTGCGCATAGGTGACGGTGACCGTGACCATGCTGTCGGTGGAACTGCCGGGAAGTGCGACCGCGCACGTGGAAGAGGTTGCCGTGCACCCGCCGACGATCGACGTGTAGTCGCCGTCGATGGTCCAGGAGTAGGAGTAGTCACCCGAGGTGTTGCCAACGTCGAACGCCGCGTTGTACCGGCTCGACGGCTTGGAGTTGGTACAGAGGGTCTTCCAGGTGAGGACGGTGCCCGGCGAGAGGCGACAGCCGAAGGTCTCCTGGCCGAACGCGGCGGCGGGTGATGCGGTGGCCAGGCTGAGCGACGCCGCGGCCAAGGTGCACGCGGCGACGGCGGACAGCGCGGAACGAATGCGTGGATTCATATCGGTCTCCGTTTCGGAACGGGCAACTGTTCCGGTCATCATGGCCGGACCGCTGCGCGCCCGGAGGCCATCTTGGACACGGTTGGACAGATAGGCGAGTCGCCGCCGGACGGCGGCAGGAAGAAATGAGGGGGAGACCATGAACTTCAGCGAGCAGGTGCGCGCGCTGCGGTCCGGTGACCGGAGTCTGGAGGAGCGGCCCCGGCATGTGCTGGCCGCGGTGGCGCGCATGTCCGTACGTGTGTCTGGCCGACGCCGCCCTGGCCTCGGCCGAGGGTGACCATGCGCGGGCGGCGCGCATGGTCGGCGTCACCGATGCGGCTTTCGCCGCACTCGGGCAGGTGCCGGATCCCGACGACGCGGCCGATCTGGCCGCGGTGCGTGCCGCGGCGATCGGGGCGCTCGGCCCGGAGATCTTCGCCGTGGAGTTGGCACGGGGCAAGCTCCTGAATCCGCACGCCGCGTTCGACGACACTCGCTGACGGTTCTTGCGCACTTGGATAATTCTTCACAGGTGTATACCTTCGTCGTATGCAGCTTGAGCCATCGCAGGACAGGCGGGTGCGGCGCTCGCGCGCGGCCCTGATGGGTGCCGCCGTGCGCCTGGTGTCCGAACGCGGCACGACGGACATCCCGGTGACCGACCTCGCCGAGGCGGCGGACGTCAGCCGGCGGCTGGTCTACCTGCAGTTCGGCGACCGCGACGCGCTCCTGGTAGCGGCCGCGGCCGACCTGGTCACCCGCGAGCTACTGGCGGGCGACGCCGCGGGCCCGGCCAGTGAGGCCGGCGAGGCCGGGGTGCTGGCGCTGGCGCGACACTTCGCGGCGTACCGGTCGTTCTATCGCGCGATGGTGACCGGATCGTGCGCGTTCGCCATGACCAGGACCCTGGACGGCCTGTTCAGCGCGGCCAACCGGGTGGCGGTGCGCGAGCTCTTCGGCCCCCTGGACGGGGCGGCTGAGCACGACCTGGCCAGGTTCGTCGCCGCCGGCACCGGCGGGGTCGTCAACGACTGGCTGATCGACGGCGCCGACCCCCTCGACCCCGAGGATCTCGCGCGCCGCCTGCTGCGGCTCAGGGCGGCGCTCGCCGCCGGCCGGGCGGCCGTCCGATGAGCCTGAGCAGCCACGTCATCCAGCGCCTGCTGCGCCTTCCGCCGCCCTCGACCAGGGACCTGGTCGTCGAGCGCGATCTGCGGGTGCCGATGCGCGACGGGACCGTCCTGGTGGCCGACCGGTGGGCCCCACGCGGCGCGGCCGGCGGCTTGCCGACCGCGCTGCTGCGCACCCCGTACGGCCGGACCGGCGTGATCGCCGCGCAGCTCGTCCGGCCGGTCGCCGAGCGCGGCTTCCAGGTGCTGATCCAGAGCACGCGCGGCACCTTCGGTTCCGGCGGTGCCTTCGACCCGCTGCGGCACGAGCGCGAGGACGGGCTGGACACCCTGGACTGGGTGATCGGGCAACCCTGGTTCGGCGGGTCGCTGGTCCTGTACGGCGGCAGCTACCTCGGCTTCGCCCAGTGGTCCCTGGCCGGCCCGCTACCTCCGGAGGTCAAGGCGATGATCCCGTCGATCTCCGACTCCGCCTTCACGCTGGAGCAGTTGCGCACGGACGGATTCTCCCTGGAGGCGCCGTTCGGCTGGGGCGTCCAGGTCACCGGGCAGGAGGGCGGGCCCTCGCGGCTGCGGCAACTGCTGCGCCTGCGCAAGGACCGGCGGGCCCTGCACACGCTGCCGCTGAACCAGGCCGACCACGCCGCCATCGGCCGCCGCTCCGACTACTTCCAGAGCGTGCTGGCCCACGACGCCGAATCCCCGTTCTGGGCGGCGGTCGACAACAGCCACCGGGTCGCCGACATCACCGTGCCGGTCAGCACCGTCGGCGGCTGGTACGACATCTTCCTGCCTGGCCAGCTCCGCGACTACCACAGCCTGCAAGCGGCCGGGCGGGCCGCGCGGCTCACGGTCGGACCCTGGTCGCACATCTCCCTGGGGGTGGGTGCGGCGGCCACCGACGAGATGCTCGGCTTCGGGCTGGCGCATGCCCGCGGTGAGCAACCGCCCGACCGCGCCCCGGTGCGCCTTTTCGTGATGGGTGAGCAGGCGTGGCGCGACTTCCCGGCCTGGCCGCCGCCGGGATACCCGGCGCGGCGCTTCCACCTGCGGCCCGGCGGCGGGCTGAGCACCGAGCCACCCGTCGAGTCCGCCCCGGACGGCTACCGCTACGACCCGGCCGACCCCACGCCGGCCGTCGGCGGCGTCCGGATGGCCATGGGCGTCAAGGCCGGCCGCGTCGACAACGCCGGGCTCGAGGGCCGGCCGGACGTGCTGACCTACACCACCGCCGCGCTCGACGCGGACGCCGAGGTGATCGGCGAGGTCAGCGCCGAGATCTGGTTCCGCTCCAGCCTGCCGTACGCCGACGTGTTCGTCCGGCTGTGCGACGTCGACGAGCGGGGCCGCTCGACCAACGTTTGCGACGGCCTGACCGGCCTGGCCGGCGCCGAGCGGATCTCCCGTGCGACGGTGCGGCTGTGGCCCACGGCGTACCGTTTCAAGCGCGGCCACCGCATCCGCGTCCAGGTCTCCAGCGGCGCCTTTCCCCGCTACAACCGCAACCTGGGCGCCGGCGAGCCCCGGGCGACCGCCACCACCCTGCGCGCCGCCGACCAGCAGGTTTTCCACGACCCGGCGAATCCGTCCGCGGTGATCCTGCCGGTCGCCCGCCTATGAATTCCAAAGAACGATCACAGGTCGCTCATAGCGGCTGATGGTCTTCTTCCTGCACCCCACGATGCAGGAGGTAAACGGTGCGAGAACCGGGAAATGATGACAACGCGGCCTATGTGCGCGAGGTGCACGACAAGGGACTGCAGTTTGATCTCGGGACGATGTCGCGGCGGCGGATGCTCGCGGCCGTCGGCGGCGCGGGCGCGGTCGCGCTGGTCGGCGGCACGATCATGTCCGGTACGGCGAACGCGGCGACGCTGGACGAGGTGGCCTCCGAGACCGCCGGTCCTTATCCGGCGGACGGTTCCAACGGTCCTGACGTACGCACCCTCGACGGTATTGTGCGCAGTGACATCCGCACCTCGTTCGGCGATTCGACGGGCACGGCCGCGGGCGTACCGCTCACATTCTCTTTGGTTGTGCTCGATCTCGACGGCGCACCGGTAGTGGGCGCGGCCGTCTACGCCTGGCACTGCGACCGGGACGGCAACTACTCGCTCTATTCCACCGGCATCACCGACCAGAACTACCTGCGCGGCATCCAGGTCACCGACGCGACCGGCACCGTCACCTTCACCAGCATCTTCCCGGGCTGCTACCTGGGGCGCTGGCCGCACATCCACTTCGAGGTCTACTCGTCGCTGGCCACCGCGACCAGCGGCGACGGCCCGATCGTCAAGACGTCCCAGATCGCGCTTCCGGAGGCCGCCTCCGCACTGGTGTACGCCGTCGACGGCTACAGCCAGAGCGTCTCCAACCTGAGCCAGATCACGCTCGCCACCGACAATGTCTTCGGCGAGGACTCCGCCGCCACCGAACTCGCGACCGCGACCGGCAACGTCACCGACGGCTACACCGCGACCCTGACCATCGCCATCGACCCGGCGGGTGTGGAAGAGGGCGGCGGCGGCACGCCTCCCTCGGGTGCCCCGCCCTCGGGTGCGGCACCGTCGGGCACCCCCTCCGCGACCGCGACGGCCACCGCCACCGCGACCGCCAGCGCGACGGCGACCACCAGCGCCACGGTGCGGCCATCGGCCTCCCGGGCCACGCCCACCCCGCCGAAGAAGCAGCCGGCCCAGCCGAAGAAGAAGCGCAAGCACTGGTGGTGGCCGTTCTAAGTAGACCTTACTGACCCGAAAATGCGGGGCGCACGCCAGCCAGGCGTGCGCCCCGCGCCGGTTGGATCGCCCCGGCCGGGTGACCGTCCGCGCGTCCGGCGGGGTCGCGCTGGTGTGGGCGGCGATCGTACGGTCATGCACAGAATCGCGGTCATAGCTCTCGCCTGCCTGACGCTCGCCGCCGGGGCCGCCCCGGCGGGCGCGGCCCCGGTCACCGGGCCCGACGCCGCCGGAGCCGCCCGGCTGCGGGTGGCCTGGCGCGCCGGCCCCGCCGCGGGCAGCATCGCGACGGCCCCGGTCTATCTGGCCGGTTCGACCTATCACCTGGAGAGCGTCGCCGACCCCGCCCGGGTTCGGGCGCTCGTGCGGGTGGTGCGCCGGGATGCCGGCACCGGGCGGCGCCTGCCGTTCGGCACCGCGGCGATCGAGTCGATCGCCGGCTACCGGCCGGTCGCGGACGGGCGCACCCTCTTCGCCACCACCTTCCGCGAGCAGACCCACGTCTGGGCCTTCCACCCGGACGGCCGGGTGCGGTGGAGCCGGGGCCAGCCCGGCGAGCGGTTCCCGCAGCCGCCGATGCTGGCCGGGCCCTACCTGATCACCGTGTCCCGCTCGGGGTGCGAGGTCGAGTGCGCGCACACCACCGTCTTCGCCTGGCGTGCGGACGACGGCAGCCCGGCCTGGTCGTACCGGCTGCCGGGCGGATACGTGCGGGCCGCCAGCACCGCCGGGTACGCGGCCGTGCAGGTCACCACCGGCGGCACGACCACGCTGACGGTCCTCGACGCCGCCACCGGCGGTCCGCTGTGGTCGCGGCCGGTCGGCGCAGGCTCCGGCATCGCGGTGGACGGCACGCACGCGTACGTCGCGGACGGGTCGCTGCGGGCCTACGGGATCAGGGACGGCAGCCCCGGGTGGTCCGGTGAGGACGCCGGGTACACCGCCGCCTACGCCGGTCGGTCCGGGATCTTCGTCACGGCGGGGCGACGGTACGCGGCCTACGACGTGACCGGCCGCCGGCGCTGGTGGAGCGGCGTCCATCCGCGGGGAACGCTGACCGTCGACGGCGGCATCGTCTACTTCCAGCAGTCTCCGACCAGCCACGGCGCCGGCCCGGCGTACCTGGTGGCCGCGCGCGCCTCGAGCGGCGCCGTGCTGAGCCGGGTGCGGATCTGGGAACGGGTCAGCGTCGGCGAGGTCGCGGTCGGCGGCGGGCGGGTCTTCACCAAGGCCCTGCTGGAGGAGATCGTGGCCTTCGCCCCGGCCCGCCCGCATTGAAGATCAAGAATGCCGAAAGGGCGTGCCGACCTGCGGAAACGTGCACGCCGTCGGATTTCCGTTGCGTTTCGCCGGGGTGACCCCCGGGTCACGATGCATCCGGACTTTAAGGATTGGGTCCTTTACTTTCGTCAATGGGATACATAGATTGCTCTCATTCGACGAAAGTCGTGAGGGTTGCCGAGAAAAGCGCGATCCGCAGTGGACGCTTCTCGATCTTCCACGCCCCTTTCCCGGTCGCGGCACCGCTCGCAGATGGACGGAGACGCATGGACGACAACGTTGTCAGGTTGCCTCGCAAGAACTTCTCCCGGCGTTCGCTGATGGTCGGTGGCGCCCTGGGACTGACGTCGGCGGCCGGGGCTGCGGCCGCGCTGCGCGGTGAGCCGGCCCGGGCCGCGGCCGGGGCGACCCGCAAGGTCACGATCTACGCGGAGGCGTTGCCGGGCGGGCTGTTCGGTTACGGACTGGAGCCCGGCAAGGCTACCGTGCCGGGCCCGGTGCTGGAGATGTGGGAGGGGGACACCCTCGAGATCACCCTGGTCAACACGACGACCCAGCGCCTGTCCATCCACCCGCACGGGGTGGACTACAGCACGACCTCCGACGGCAGCCCGCTCAACGCGTCGTTCAACAACCCCGGGGAGACCCGCACCTACGTGTGGCGGTCCCGGGAGATGGTCGCCGCCGAGGGCCGCCGCTTCATGCCCGGCAGCGCCGGCTACTGGCATTACCACGACCACGCGATGGGCACCGACCACGGCACCGGCGGGATCGCCAAGGGCCTGTACGGCGCGCTGATCGTCCGGCGCCGCGGCGACATCCTGCCGGAAAAGCAGTTCACCGTCGTCTTCAACGACATGATGATCAATAACAAGATGGCGCCCGACACGCCGATCTTCGAGGCGAATCTCGGGCAGCGCGTCGAATGGCTCGCCATCGGGCACGGCGGCACCTTCCACACGTTCCATCTGCACGCGCATCGCTGGGCCGACAACCGCACCGGCATGCTCGAAGGCCCCGCGGATCCGAGCCTGGTCATCGACAACAAGGACCTCAACCCGGGCAGTTCCTTCGGCTTCCAGGTGCTGGCGGGCGAGGGGGTCGGGCCCGGCGCCTGGATGTACCACTGCCATGTGCAGTTCCACTCCGACACCGGGATGGCCGGGATCTTCCTGGTGCGCAACGCCGACGGGAGCATGCCAGCCGGTGCGGAGGAGGCGATCCACCGGTTTCAAGGCCACGTCCACAGTGCGCAGCACGGCTGACGAGCGAAAGGGCTTGGGATGAGACGAGGACAGATACTGCGAGGGGCGCTGGCGGCCGCGGTCGCGGCGCTCATGGTGGGCGGGTCGCCTGCGGTTGTGCGCGCGGCTCCCGCCGTACCGATAAATGCCGTTGCCGTGGAAGTGCTGGTCTTTCACGGGCCGGTTGCGGAGCAGCAGGATCCGGTGGCCCGCGCCGCCCAGGCGATCAAGGAGCTGGGGCAGGCGGACGGCATCACCGTCACCGCGACCACCGACCCGGCGACGTTCACCCCCGCCAGGCTGGCCCGGTATCGCGCGGTGGTGTTCCTGTCGGCGGCCGGCGCCGCGCTCAGCCGGGAGCAGGAAGCGGCCCTGCAGAGCTATGTGAAGGCGGGCAACGGTTTCGTCGGCATCGCCGACGCCGCGAGCGCGCAGCTCGACTCGGCCTGGTTCACCGGGCTCATCGGCACCCGGCCCGCGGGCAGCATCCCGGTGGCCGAGGCGGTCTCGAAGGTGACCGCGAGCGGGGAGAACCCGCCGAACGAGACCAAGGAGAAGCTGACCGACGGCGACGCCGGCACCAAGTGGCTGACGCGCACGCCGACCGGCTGGGTCGCCTACGAGCTCACCAAGCCGACCGCGGTCACCGGCTACGCGCTCACCTCGGCCAACGACTTCGTCGGCCGGGACCCGAAGGACTGGACCCTGCAGGGCTCCGCCGACGGCACCACCTGGTCCGATGTGGACGCCCGGGCCGGGCAGACGTTCCCGGAGCGGTTCCAGACCCGCAAGTTCGAGGTCGCCGGCGCGAGCGAGTACAAGTTCTACCGCCTGAACATCACCGCCAACAGCGGCGAACCGCTGATCCAGCTCGCCGACCTGCGGCTCTTCTCCGGCGCGACGACGGCGCCGCAGCCGCCGGCCGTCAACGAGGCGGTCGTGGACATCCTCGACCGGCAGCACCCGGCGACGAAGGCGCTGCCGACGACGGTCAAGCGCGCCGACCGCTGGTACAACTGGGACCCGAACCCGGTCGGCACCGTGCACACCGTCGCGCAGGTCGAGGAGCGCTTCTACAACCCCGGCCAGGGTGCCAACGGGCCGTTCCACCCGGTGTCCTGGTGCCGCGACTACGAGGGCGGGCGCTCCTTCTACACCGGCATGGGCCACACCGAGGGCAGCTACGGCGAAAGCGCGTTCCGCAGCCACCTCGCCGGCGCGCTGCGCTGGACCACCGGCGTCGAACGCGGTGACTGTCAGGCCACCATCGCCGCCAACTACAAGACCGAACGGCTCACCGCCGCCAACAAGACCGGCGAGCTCGACCAGATCGGCGAGCCGCACGGCCTGACCATCGCGCCCGACGGCACCGTCTTCTACGTCGGCAAGGCCGCCTGCCCGAGCGGGCCGGTCGTCGACTGGGCGGATCCCAAGGTCGGCCTCGGCTGCGGCACCATCCACTCCTACGACCCGGCGAGCAAGCAGGTCAAGCTGTTGACCACGCTGGCGGTGATGGGCAACCGGGGCAGCGGCTCCGAGCTGGTCAAGAACGAGGAGGGCCTGCTCGGCATCGTGCCCGACCCGGCCTTCGCGACCAACGGCTGGCTCTACGTCTACTGGATGCCGCACGACTCCATCGACCGGGAGAAGCGGATCGGTCAGCGCACGGTCTCCCGGCTGACCTACGACAAGGCAACCCAGACCATCGACCAGGCCACCCGCAAGGACCTGCTGAAATTCCCGGTGCAGATCCACAGCTGCTGCCACGCCGGCGGCGGCATGGCCTTCGACAACAAGGGCAACCTGTACGTGGGCTCGGGCGACAACAACTCCTCCGAGGGCTCCAGCGGCTACTCCGGCAACAACTGGACCGCCGAATACCAGGGCGTCTCGTTCCAGGACGCGCGCCGGACCTCCGGCAACACCAACGACCTCGCCGGCAAGATCATCCGGATCCACCCGGAGGCCGACGGCACGTACACGATCCCGGCCGGGAACCTGTTCCCGCCCGGCACCGAAAAGACCCGCCCGGAGATCTACGTGATGGGCGTCCGCAACATCGCCCGGCTCCAGATCGACCCGGAGCGGCAGTGGCTGACCGCCGGCTGGGTCGGCCCGGACGCCTCGTCGCCGAGCCCGACGCTCGGCCCGGCCAAGTACGAGACCGCCACCATCCTCACCTCGGCGGGCAACCAGGGCTGGCCCTACTGCATGGGCAACAGGCAGCCGTACCGGGACCGCAGCAGCACCGACGCCACGGTCCTCACCGGCTGGTACAACTGCGACAACCTCAAGAACGAGTCGCCGCGCAACACCGGGCTGGTCGACATCCCGCCCGCCCGCGACAACATGATCTGGTACGCGCCGGACGGCGGCGGACCGGTCTTCCCGGCCCGGGCCGACGGCAGCGGCATCCCCACCTACGTCCAGGCGGACGCCACCTACACCCAGCCCTATCTGCGGGGCGGCGGGCAGGCCATCATGTCCGGCCCGACGTACCACCGCGACCTGGTGGACACCGCCAGCGGCGTGGCCTGGCCGGCGTACTGGGACGACAAGTGGTTCATCGGTGACGAGTCCAACTCCCAGAACCGCGTCGCGGTCACCGTCGACCCGGCCGGCGTGCCGCGGCAGGCCCCGCCGGTCTTCGGCGAGTCGCTGCGCGCGATCATCCCGGGCGGCAACGGCGACACCCGGCTGCAGAGCTGGATGGACGCCAAGTTCGGCCCGGACGGCGCGCTCTACCTGCTCGACTACGGCGGCGGGTTCTTCACCCTGCACGCCAACCAGAAGCTGATCCGGATCACCTACACCGGCGGCGCGCCCACCCCGGCGCCGGCCGCGACCTCGGTGGCCGTGCAGAACAAGCCGCTCACCATCGCCTTCAACGGGTCTCGCTCCGGTGGGATCTCCTACCGCTGGGAGTTCGGTGACGGCGGCACGTCGACCGAGGCGAACCCGCGCCACACGTACGCCGTGGTCGGCAAGTACACCGCGAAGCTGACGGTCACCTATGCCGGCGGCGAGACGGCGACGACGCAGACGGTCGTGACGGTCGGGTGTGCGACGCCGGACGCGCGGACCACGGTGTGGGTGGACGAGACCGACACCGGGGTGCCGAACCGGACGGTCGGCGAGGGCTGCACGATCAACGATCTCATCGACGACGAGAGCAGCTGGGCGGACCACGACAGCTTCGTGCGGCACGTCACGGCGGTCACCCGTACGCTCTCGCTCAGCGCCCGTGAGGCCGGCGCCCTGACCCGGGCGGCCGCCGGATCGGCCGTCGGCCGGGCCGGGCACCAGGGCTACGAGCCGCTGTTCGACGGCACCGCCGAGTCCCTGCTCGGCTGGGAACAGGCGCCCTCCGGCCAGTTCGTGCTCCAGCCGGACGGCTCCCTGCGCGCCACCGGCGGGCTGGGCATGCTATGGCACACCAAGCAGGTCGGGGACTTCTCGCTGAAGCTCCAGTTCCGCGACGGGGCACCGGGGACGGCCCGCGCCAACAGCGGCGTCTTCACCCGCTTCCCGGACCCGCGGATCCCGCTCGCCGAGCGCCCGCCGGGCAGTTGCGGCACCACGGGCTCGGCGCGGACCTCGCAGGCGTGGGTGGCCATCTACTGCGGGCACGAGGTGCAGTTGTACGACGGCGAAACCGGCGAGGTGCAGAAGACCGGCTCGATCTACAACTTCGACCCGAACCCGCTCGCCGACGCCCGGGTGACCCCGAAGAACGTGTGGAACAGCTACGAGATCCGCGTCGTCGGCCAGCACTACACGATCCTGCGCAATGGCGTGGTCATCAACGAGTTCGACAACACGCCCGGCAAGCAGTCCTCCCGCGCCGGTGACCCGCCGACCGATCTGCGGCAGTTCGCCAGCGGCTTCATCGGGCTGCAGAACCACAGCGACACCGACCTGATGGACTTCCAGAACATCCGGGTGAGGGCTCTATGATCCGATTCTTGAGGGTGGCGCTGCTCGGCCTCCTGCTCGTGCTGTCCCCGGTGGTGGTGGCTTCCCCGGCCGCCGCCGCGCAGACCCTGACCTGGACGGCCAACGACGACATCACCCGCTACCTGTCCACGCCGGCGTCGGCCATCGCCGGCGCAACGACGATCGTCTTCGAGAACAGCGCGGCGACCGGCAACACCACCGGCATGCCGCACACGCTGACCTTCGACACCACCACCGACGGCTACAACCACGACGTCAACCTCAACATCCTGGCCAGCCCGTTCGACGTGAACAACGGCCGGCACCAGGCGACCGTCACCCTCGCCCCGGGGAAGTACCGCTACTTCTGCTCGATCCCCGGGCACAGCACGATGGTCGGCGAGCTCGTCGTCACCACCGGCGGCGGGGACCCGGACACCACCGCGCCCACGGTCTCCGCGCAGGTGTCGGGCGACCGGAACGCAACGGGAGCCTACCTGGGCAGCGCGACGGTGACGGTCTCCGCCACCGACGCGGGGTCCGGTGTGGACACCGTCGAATACCAGGTCGACGACACGAGCTTCCTGCCGTACACGACGCCGGTGGCCGTCACCGCGATCGGCGACCACTCGGTGCAGTTCCGCGCGACCGACAAGGCGGGCAACGTCTCGGCGGTCGGCTCGGTGGCCTTCACCGTCGTCGCGCCGAATCCTTCGGACACGACGCCACCGACGGTCGCTTCGACGGTGTCGGGCTCGCGGGACACCGCCGGCAACTACCTGGGTACGGCCACAGTCACGATCACCGCCACCGACGCGGGATCGGGTGTCGCCCGGATCGAGTACAACGTGGACGGTGGCGCCTTCGCGACCTACACCGCACCGGTGGTCGTCAGCACCGTCGGGGCGCACATGGTGCACTTCCGGGCCACGGACGTCGCCGGCAACACCTCGGCCGAGCAGATGGCGAGCTTCACCGTGGTCGCCCCGCCCGTCCCGGACACCACACCGCCGACGACCTCAGCCACCGTGCGCACCGAGGCGGACGGCAGCGTGGTCGTGACGGTCACGGCCACGGATGCCGGCTCGGGGGTCGCCTCGACCGAGTACGCGCTCGACTCGGGCGCCTGGACGGCGTACACGTCAGCGGTTTCGGTCCGCGCGCCGGGCGCGCACACCCTGCGCTACCGCGCCACCGACGTCGCCGGGAACGTGGCGGCGGAGAAGACCGTGACCTTCACGGTCGTGCCGCCCACCACCGGCGACTGCCCCGTGCCCGACACCCGCGCCACGGTGATCATCGGCAGCACGGACACCGGGATCGCCAACGTCGACACCGGCAACGGCTGCACGATCAACGACCTGATCGCCGAACACGCCGGCTACCCGACCCACGCGGCCTTCGTCCGGCACGTCGAGGCGGTCACCGCGCCGCTGGTCGCCGCCGGCAAACTCACCGCCCGCCAACAGGGCACCATCGTGCGGGCAGCGGCCCGCTCGGACGTCGTCAAGGGAGCACAACGATGAGACGTACCGCCGCGAAGCTGGCCACCGTCACCGCCGTCGTCACCGCCGCGGCGTTGACGATCGCCCCGGGCAGCGCCAGCGCCGACCTGGTCACCCACTGCATCGGCACCGGCGGGGCGGTGATCGTGCCCAACGACCTGCTGGTGCCGGCCGGCCAGTCGTGCGCGCTGACCGGCACGACCATCACCGGCAACGTCAGCGTCGCCGCGGGCGCGAACCTGGTGGTCACCGGCGGCCACATCAGCGGGGAGATCCAGGTCGCCGCCGACGGCTACCTGGACGCCGGCGACACCGACGTCGGCGGCGGCATCGACCTGGCCTCCGGCGGCTACGGCGTGTTCCTCAAGGACACCGGGACCGGGTCGATCACCGTACGGCCCAAGGGCTCCGCGACGATCGACAGCTTCCTCTTCACGGAGAACGCGGGCATCGACGGCACCGTGACCGCGAGCGCGGGCGAGGTCCGGCTCGACCTGACCACGGAGGTGACCGGCAACGTCAGCACGACGGGCACCTACTACACCGACGTCCACGACTCCTTCGTCGACGGCACGCTGTCGGTGCTGAACAGCGCGACCGGAAGCGTGGTCTGCGGCAGCGCGGTCCGGGGCCGGGCCACGTTCGCGGGCAACCTCGGGGGTGTGCAACTGGGCCCGAACGGCACGCTCGACGGCTGCGCGTCCGGCGGCTACTGGGGGCGCGATGTCAGCATCACCAACACGACCGGCGGGGTGACCGTCGACGACAACATCATCGACGGCAAGCTGACGACGACGGCCAACACGCCGGCCGCCCGGGTGGCGGCCAACAACCGCATCCGCGGCGGCGTTGCGGGGGAGCAGGCGTCGGCGTCGGCGCGGGCCGCGGCGAAGCTCAGCGCCGAGGAGCGCGAGGCGAAGGGCGAGAAACGGGCCGCGGTGCGGACGTCCGCTGCGGTTCAGGAAGCGGATGCCGCGGGAGACGCCGGGCTCTGAACGGCGGCCGGGCCGGGGATCGGTCGATCCCCGGCCCGGCTCGTCGACGGCCGGCTTACCCGAAGGCCCTGAACGACCGCCAGTCGGTGGAGATCACGGTCGTCGCGGTCCCGGTGGTGGTGGCGGTCGCGAGCTGGATCCGGGTCGTCCCGTCGGTTCCGCTGACGGCCCACATGTCGGGCACCCGGTCGCCGTTCACGTCCGGGATGCCGATGATCGTGGAGACGGCCGCTTCGGTCCAGCCCGTGCCGTACTGGACGTCGCCGGATCGGGAGGCGGCGGCCGTCTTGAGCGAGTCGAGGTCGACACTGGTCGCGACGGTCCCGGGCTTGCCGTGCCGCACGTACATGTTGCCGTTGTCGAGGTTGCGCCAGGTCAGGTCGGGGGTGCCGTCCAGGTCGACGTCGGCGATGTTGACGACGTCGCGGCGGGCCCAGGCGGTGCCTTCCATCAGGGTCGCCTGCTGGAAGCTGCCGCCGGTGTAGCCGCTGAGCACCCAGAAGGCCGTGCCGGCCCGGATGGCCAGGTCGGGCAGCTTGTCGCCGGTGATGTCGCCGATCGCCTTGAGCTGGGTCCAGGTCGAGGAGGCGGGCGCGTTGGACGGCAGCAGCACCCGCAGCCGCTGGTCGACGTTGAAGCTGCCGTACCCGTCTCCGGGGTAGAGCCAGAACCCGCCGTCGGGGGTGCGGGCGAACAGGTCGGTGGTGCCGTCGCCCGGGTAGGCGTCGCCGTACTTGGCGATCAGGGCCGCCTTGCCGGTGGCCGCGTCGTACCAGTGGCCCGCCGGGTCGAGCTTGCCACCGGTGGTGTACGAGGCGGCGAGGCTGCCGAAGAGCTCGCCGTTGGCGTCGCCGGGCAGGTAACGGAGCCGGCCGGGCCCGTCCACGATGAGCAGGTCGGCGCGGCCGTCACCACCGATGTCGCCGGGTCCGTCGGCGATGTCCCTCGGCGGCACGTAGAACGTGTAGATCGTGCCGTCGCTGCGGTTGCCGGCCGCGTCGTAGGCGTACACGATCAGCGCGTTGGGCCCCGAGTGCCGCGGCGCCAGGGCCGGCACCGTGTACGTGCCGTTGGTCGTGGTGACCGTGGTGGGGGTGACGCCCCCGAAGGAGTACATGAACTTCTTGGCGTCCGTCGCCGTGAAGGTGATCGGGCCGGTCGCGCCGAACTTCACCGTCGACCACGTCGCCCCGTCCGGGGTGGCCTCCAGCCAGACGTTGCTCTCCACGTCCGGCGGGCTGGGCTTGGTGGCGTCGATCGTGAGGAGGCAGGTGTTGGTACCCGGCGGGAAGTACGTCGAGTTCACATTCGAGGTGTCCACGGCCTGCACCGCCCACGAATACGTCGTCTTGTCCACCAGGGCGGTGGAGGCGATGGTCAGGCTCGCCTTTCCGGTGCTGTCGGTGGTGACCAGGGTGCCCGCGGGCAGGGTCGTGCCGGACTTCCAGAACTGGAAGCGCAGCTTGCTGAGGTTGCCGTCGGGGTCGGTGCTCTTCGCCGTCAGCACGATGTTGGTCTTGGCGACCGTGACCCCCAGCGCGCCGGTGGCACCGGATACGCAGGCCCCGCCGGGAGACGAGGTGCCTCCGGTCGGCTCCGCCGGGGGAGTGTTGTAGACGGCCTCCAGGGTCGCGGTGGTGGCCGCGAACTTGCGCCAGGTGAAGGTGTCGCCCTCGCTGCTGGCCTTCATGCCGAGCGTGAGGTTCGTCGCGCCGGCTCCGGCGGCGGTCTGGGCCGCGTTCTGGATGTTGAACACGACGTAGTCGTCGGCGCAGGCGCTGCCGTAGCCGAAGGCGAAGCTCTTCTTCTGTTGAAGTGTCTTCCAAGCGGGTTGCTTGTTCCAGGTGGTGCCGGAGGAGATGGCGCCGGTGTCGAAGAGCTGGAACTCACGGGCGCTGCATGACCAGGAGTGGTTGTTGAGCACCTTGAAGGTGGCGGAGCTGACCGTCGCGTTCTTGATGTTCTTGAAGCCCATCCGCCAGAACGAGCGGGCCAGGCCGCCGTTCTCGCTCTCGTAGCCCACCCGGGCGTCGGTGGTGCCACCGTTGTAGCTGGTGCCGTTCATGAAGTTGCTGTTCGCGTTCTGCTTGTGCACGAACGTCCAGGCCTGCTCGCCGCTGTTGATGGTCGGGTCGAGGAAGACGGGGAAGCGCACGCCGGAGCCGGTGAGCAGGCCGGTGGCCGCCGCGTCCAGGTGCAGGCGGGCGGTGCCGGTGCCGTCACCGTCGAGGCGCGTGGGCAACGGCGCCTGGCGTGAGCCCGGCTCGAAGCCGCCCAGGCCGGACAGCTTCAGTACGTCCGCGCTGGTGGCCACCGACCTGCGCGGGGCCTCGGGCGACTCGGTGTCCTTGCCGGAGGAGTCCCAGGCGAACGGGGTGGGTACCGAGCCGATCTCCGCCTTGGTCTTCGCGTCCAGGATCAGCACCCCGCCCGTGGTGGCGTTGCGGCGGAACACCGCGCCCGCCGCCCGCAACCCGTAGTTCAGCGAGGCGAGGGCCTTGTCGGCCGCGGCCTCGCGGGTCTTCACGATGAGCACCTGGCCGAAGCCGCCCTCCTGGCGGGCGACCAGCAGCAGGTCCACCCCGGGCAGAACCTCGGGATAGAGGGCGCGGGAGCCGTCGAGCACCGGCTCCGGCAGCGCGCCGGGCCAGGTGTACGCGATGGTCCGGCCGTCGATCTCCAGCTCGGCCAGCACGGTGTCTCCGGCGCCGGCCTGCGTCGTCGCCCCGCCGCCGGCGAAGCGTACGGGGGTGGCGGGGTTGCCCGGCCGCACGCTCAGCCCGCCCGGGGTGTCCTTGGCGCTCGTCAGCTTCAGGTCGACCGGCGCCCACCGCCCCTGGGCGTCCTTGGCGCGCTGCGGCACCGCGTGGGTCCGGGTGCGCCGCTGCCCGTCCGGGAGCGCCCAGGTCTGCGACGTGGCGGTGGTGTCGGTGTCGATGAGCACGTCCTGTTTGGACCGGCGGGCCTCGGTCAGGGCGGCCGTCGCGTCCCGGAACTGCACGGAGCCCGGCGCGGCACCCTCCCCGGCAGCGGGAGGCTGCTCGGCTCCCGATGGCCACCACGGCAGCGTGGCGGCGATGAGCGCGGCCACGAGCAGGCCGGAGGTGCAGATCAGCCTGGTACGCGTACGCACGAAGAAACTGAAGGGGCGAGGCACAGTCACGGCGGTCTACTCCCGTGGGACCAGCGGAAAAGGGGATAGCACAGGCGGCCCTGTCCGGCGGACGGTCGGGGCAGAAAGCGCGCACACGATCGCAAGCACCGGGACGCGCCGTCTACCCCGTGGTTGTTACTGATCCGTAATGTCGCGTAGCGCAACGATCCGGTAAGGACTGACATCGGCGATTTCACGGCTCTTGGCCGGGTGTCCTGTCTGTATGCAAGATCAAAATATTCGTCAATGTCCGTTGGTGATGGTGATCTATGTATGACGTGGATCACTTGAATTGAGAACTGATCACTCTCTGTGATCTTGAGTTTGGCTGCTCCCTGCCGGAGAGTCCCCCCACGCATGCGCCTCGTACGTCGTCGGCATGTGCATATCCGGAGTTTCCTGGGTGGGAGTCGACTCGTTATGCGTGGAACAGGTCCGCTGTGGTGGTCAGGCCTTCGCCGGCCGCGCCGCGTCCGTACGGCGCTCATCCTGAGCCTGTGCGCGACGCTGGTGGCGACGAGCCTGCCGGCTCAGGCGTTCGGCGTCCCGGGTGACGGCATGTCCCGCGAGGGGGTCGCGGTCACCCTGCCGAAACTGCCCGGGAACACACCCGCGGAGCAGGACGAGCAGGCGGAGGCCGACCTCACCACCGCGGACGAGGTGCCGGTCGAGGAATACCAGCCGACTGCGGTCGCCCCGTGGCAGGAAGACAGCGGCGTGGTCGACCTGACCGGGCTCGAGCCCGGCGCCAGCAAGCCGGTCGACGACCTGCCGATCGCCCTGGGCGTGCCCGAGGGCGGCGACCCGGCCGCGCTCGCCGGCAACTGGACCGTCGACCTGGCGGCACCCGAGGCGTCGCAGGCCTCCGACGTCGCCGGCCTGATCATGAAGATCGTCCCGCCGGCCACCGCCGGCGCAGACGCCGAGGTGGCGCTCAGCGTCGACTACACCGCCTTCGCCGACCTCTACGGCCCGCAGGCCGCCGACCGGTTCGGCATCGTGGTGCTGCCCGACTGCGTCTACGACGCGCCCGGTACCGGCGAGTGCGAGTCCACCGGCGAGGCCGGCGAGGAATCCAGCACCGTGACCGCTGAGGCTGTGCCCAGCGAGGTGCAGATCGTGCCGGCCACCGTCGCTTCCGCTGCCGGTACCTCTGCCGCTGCTGCTTCCGCTTCCTCGAAGTCGGCCGGCAGTTCCGCTTCCGTCAAGGCGGTAAAGGGGGCGGCGAAGCGGCGCATCGTCAGTGCCAACGTGCCCCTCGACCGGCTGCTCGACGACTCCGGCACCGGCGGCGCCGGCGGCGGGGTCATGACCCGGGCCGCGGTGGACGCGGACGGCGGTGTCGTCGGCGCGATGGACACCGGCGCGTCGGCGGCCGGCGACTTCACCGCCACACCGCTGCTGTCCTCCGGCTCCTGGGCGGCCGGCTCGTCCTCCGGCGCGTTCACCTACTCGTACCAGGTGCAGGTGCCCGAGACCGCGGGCGGCCTCATCCCGAAGGTGAACCTCGGATACTCGTCGCAGTCGGTGGACGGCCGCACCTCGGCGACCAACAACCAGGCCTCCTGGATCGGCGACGGCTGGGACTACAGCGCGGGATCCATCACCCGCACGTACGCCAACTGCCGGCAGGACTCGAAGAAGGCGGGCGCGAACAACACCAAGCACCGCACGGCCGACCTGTGCTGGGGTTCCAAGAACGCCACCCTGTCACTCGGCGGCGCGAGCACCGAGCTGGTGTGGGACGCGAGCAAGAACAAGTGGTTCACCGCCAACGGCGACGGCTCCGTGATCGAGCAGAAGTTCGACACCGGCCTGGCCAACGGCGACAAGGACGGCGAATACTGGATCGTCACCACCCGCGACGGCACCAAGTACCACTTCGGCCGGAACCGCCTGCCCGGCTGGTCCGACCACGGCGACGCGGCCGACGACCCGGTCACCAAATCCGTGCTGACCGTGCCGGTGTACAGCAACCACTCGGACGAGCCCTGCTACCAGGGCCCGACGATCGACGACTACAAGAAGTCCTTCTGCACCGAGGCGTGGCGCTGGTCGCTCGACTACGTCGAGGACGTCCACGGCAATGCGATGAGCCTGTGGTGGGAGCGCGAGGGCAACTACTACGCCCGCAACTTCGACTTCAAGAAGCCGGTTCCGTACCACCGCGCCGGCTACCTCACCCACATCGACTACGGTCAGCGCAAGGACAGCCTGTTCACGGCTCTCGCGCCCGCCCGGGTCGAGTTCTCGGTGCAGGAACGCTGCTACAACAAGGGTTCGCTCACCTGCAGCGAGGACAACTTCACCAGCAAGAACCCCGGCGACTACCGGCACTGGTACGACACACCGGCCAACCTGCGCTGTGCCGCGCCCACCCCCAAGGTGCTGTGCTGGAACGCCGCGCCGACCTTCTTCTCCCGCAAGCGCCTCGACAAGATCACCACGACGGCCCAGCGCCGCACCGACACCACCGCCCGCCAGTCGGTCGACGACTACCAGCTCAAGCAGTCCTTCCCGATCCTCAAGACCGGGCCGAACACCGCGCTCTGGCTGGAGTCGATCACCCGTACCGGCTACGGCCGCAACGGCACCGACGACGAGAAGACCACCCTCAACCCGGTGCGCTTCGAGTCCAACGTGGACAACATGCCGAACCGGGTCATGCGGGGCGCCAACGACCCGCGCCCGGGCTTCTCCCGGCTGCGGATCGGCCGGGTCATCAACGAGTACGGCGGCGAGACCGTCGTCAGCTACAAGACGCCCGAGGGCGACTGCGCGAGCGGCTCCGGGCTGCCCGGTAAGAGCGACACCGCCGAGCTGAGGACCAACACCCGGCTCTGCTACCCGGCCTACTGGCACCCGGACCCGGCGGTGGAGGACATCGACTGGTTCCACAAGTACGTCGTGGCGAGCGTCGAAGAGCTGCCCGCCGTGGACGGTGCGTTCGGCACCACCACGAAGTACACGTACAAGAACGCCGGCTGGAAGCTCGCCGAAGCCGAGTTCACCAAGAAGTCCACCCGCACCTACTCGCAGTTCGCCGGTTTCCAGCAGCTCACGGTGCTGACTGGGGAGGACAGCGCGGACTTCGGCGCCAAGCGCACCAAGTCCGTCACCCGCTACTTCCGCGGCATGGGCGACACGGTGGGCGTGGATGACATCACCGGCGCGGAGATCGCCAAGGACCGGGAACCGTTCGCCGGCCGCATCGCCGAGGAACTCACCTACTCCACCGCCGTCGCCGCCGACGATGACTGGCTCACCCGCAGCATCACGTACCCCCAGGCTGTGGAACTGGCCCGGCGCGACCGGGACGCCGACGACATCACCCCGCTGCAGGCCTGGCGGGTCCTGGAGCCCAAGCAGGTCACCTTCACCAAGTCGTCCGGCACCGGCGACGACAAGCGCACCGAGCGCAAGGTCGAGACCCGGACCAGCTACGACAGCACCTACGGCCTGCCCACGGAGATCGAGTCCCTCGGCGACACCGGCAAGGCCGGCGACGAGTCGTGCGCGAAGCTCGAATACGTCCACCACACCGGCAAGAACATCATCGGCCTGACCAAGCAGGTCCGGACCAGCGCGACGACCTGCGAGAACGCCACCTTCGACAACCTGGGATCGCTGAGCTCCGCGAGTCGGACCGGCTACGACGGCCTGGCCTACGATGCCGCCCTGCCCGCCACGACGCGCGGCCTGGCGACCCAGACCTACTCCCTGAAGGCCGACGGCACCGGCTTCCAGCTCGAGGGCACCACGGGCTTCGACGGGATCGGCCGGGTCACCTCGAAGGCCGACCGGGACAACCGCACCTCCACGATCACCTACGAGCCGGCCACCGGCCAGGCTTTCCGGGTCCGGGAGAAGAACCACCTGCAGCACGAGCAGGTCCGGGAGGTGGAGCCGGGCCGCGGCGTCGGGATCAAGACCACCGACGTCAACGGGAACGTCAGCCAGGCGGAGTACGACCCGCTGGGGCGCACGCGCAAGGCGTGGGGACCCGGCCGTGCCACGAGCGCGGTGCCGGACTTCGAGGCGATCTACACCACCCCCACGACCGACCCCGACAGCGGTCAGCGCAAGCCGCCGTACGTCACCACCAAAACGCGCGGACACGAGGGCCGCATCCAGACCTCGGTCACCATCTACGACGGTCTGGGCCGGCAGCGGCAGAGCCAGGAGGAGGGCACCGGCGGCGGTCGCCTGATCACCGACACGCTCTACAACGGCTCCGGCGAGGTCTTCGAGACCAACAACGCGTACTACACCGCGGGCACCCCGAACGGCCAGCTGTTCAAGCCGGACGCGCCGGTGCCGAACACCACCCGCTACAAGTACGACGGGCTCGGCCGGGTGGTCCAGGAACTGCCGATCCTCCGCGGCGACGAGATGCCGGGCCGGGCGACAAGATACGAGTACGGCGCTGACTTCTCCACGGTCATCAACCCGACCGGCGCCGCCTCGTACCGGACGTATTCGGACGCCCTGGGCCGCACCACCCGGGTGGACACCTTCACCGACGCCGGCCGCACGGCCTTCACCTCGATGGCGTATCAGTACGACGCGCGTGGTCAGCTGGCGAAGGCCACCAACTCGGCGAACGCGAAGGTCTCCTGGTCCTGGACCTACGACCAGCGTGGCCGGAAGATCGCGTCCACCGACCCCGACAGCGGCGTTACCAGCACCAGCTACGACGACTACGACCGGCCAATCACCGCTACCAACGCCCGGGGCGTCACAGTCTGGAATGGCTACGACGAACTGTCCCGGCCGAAGGAGCAGCGACTCAACAACGGCACCGGCCAACTGCTGTCCTCCTTCGCCTACGACACGGCGCCGGGCGGCAAGGGCCTGCCCGCCGCCGTCACCCGCTACACCGACGGCCTGCCGTACACCCAGTCGATCGGCGGCTACACCGACGACTACCAGCCGACCTCGACGACGCTGACGCTGCCGTCGACCGTGGCGAGCACCTGGGGGCTGCAGACCTCCTATACGTACAACTACTCCTACACCGACACCGGCCTGACGGAGTCGGCCACGCTGCCGGCCATCGGCAGCTTCGCCGCCGAGAAGCTCCTGGTCCGCTACACCAAGGACGGGCTGCCGCTGTCGGTCTCCGGCAAGGACTGGTACGGCGCCGAGACGGTCTACTCCCCGCACGGCCAGCTCATGCGCTCCACGCTCGGCGCGCAGCCCTACCGGGTGTGGGCCCTGTCCAACTACGACGACGCCAGCGGTGCGCTCACCCAACAGCAGGTGTACCGGGAGAAGACCGACGACAAGACCATCGTCGGTGGCAACCTCGTCTCGCAGCGTTCCTACGGATATGACGATGCCGGCAACGTCACGGCTGTCCGGGAGCATGCCGTCGGCATCGAGGAGCGGCAGTGCTTCACGCATGACCCGCTCGGCCAGCTGAAGAAGGCCTGGACCGCGAAGGACCAGGAGTCCTGCACCGCTGGACCGATCGGCACCGACGGCACCGTCAACGTGGCGGCGGGTAAGGACAACACGGGCTACTGGCAGGAGTACGAGTACGACCTGCTCGGCAACCGCACGAAGCTCGTGCAGAAGGACATCACCGGCGCGACCGCCAAGGACGCCACCACCGGCTACGCCTACGGCAAGGCCGACGGTAGCCAGCCCGGCACGCTCGCCAAGGTGACGAAGAAGTACGTCACTCCGGCCGGTGCCGCGATCACCGCCGAGGCCGAGCGGCTCTACGAGCTGACCGGCGAGACCAAGAGCGTCACCTCGCAGCAGAACGGCGACAAGCAGGACCTGGCCTGGACGTACGACGGCAAGGTCGAGCGGATCTCCGGTCAGGGCGAGAACGGCAAGACGTCCTACGTCGGCCTGGCGAGCAAGTGCCTCGACCTCAAGTCGAGCATGCCGGTGGCCGCCCAGCCGATCCAGCTGTACACCTGCAACGGTGGCCTCGCCCAGAAGTGGCGGTTCACCCCTACGCCGGGGCAGGCCGACGCCAACGTCGGCGCCATGTCCGTCCATGACGGCTGGTGCCTGCAGCCGGCCGCGAACACGGCGGGATCGGCCTTCGCGCTGCAGAAGTGCGACGGCTCGACCGCCCAGCAGATCAAGCGCCTGTCCTCCACCAACCAGCTCAGCCACCCCGCGTCCGGTCTGTGCGTCGCGGCCAAGGACGGTGCCACCGCGGACACGACCCCGATCGTGCTCGCGGCCTGTGCCAGCACCAACACGGCACAGCTGTGGCAGGCGCAGAACGAGACCCGCCACATCTACGGCCCCGGTGGTTCGCGCCTGCTGACCGTCCAGGGCACGCAGGCGACCCTGTACCTGGGCGAGGCCCAGCTCACCGTCCAGCAGGGCGGCGCCCCGGTCAACACCCAGCGTTCCTATCCGGTTCCGGGCGGAACGGTGGTGCGCAACGCCTACGGCTTCGGCGCCGCAGGCCTGAACGCTGTCGTCGGCGATCACCAGGGCACGCCGTACGCGGAGGTCAACCTCAGCGGCAGCATGCAGGTCCGGATCCGTAAGCAGGATCCGTTCGGCAACCAGCGGGGCACCGTACCGCTGGGCATGCACATCGCGACCAACGAAGGCTTCCTCGGCGCCAACCGGGACGACGCGTCTGGCTACGTCCCGCTCGGGGCCCGCCTGTACGACCCGGTGGTAGGTAGGTTCCTCTCCGCCGACCCGGTTCTCGACCTGGCGGACCCGCTCCAGTCCAACGGCTACGCCTACGCGCACAACAACCCGGTGACGCACTCGGACGCCAGCGGTCTGTCGGTCGGGTCGGTCGCGCTGACCGCCTCGGAGATGGCCGCCGCGTTGGCAGGCGTGGGCCTGAGCGCCGCGCAGGTCGCGGAGGCACAGGCCAACGCCAACAAATCGCTGACCTCGATCATCCTTTCCGCGGCCTGGGGCATCCTCAGTGAGTTCATCGGACTCACCGACGCCATGAACTGCTTCGGCGGTGATCTGTGGGCCTGCGGCAGCTTGATCCTCGGGATGATCCCGTGGGGCAAGCTCCTCAAGATTGGCAAGATCGCCAAGGCCATCGACCGCACCATCGCCGCGGTCCAGGCCTGGCGATCGGCGAAAAAGGCGGCGGAAGCGGTCCTGGCCGCGGCCCGGGCGGCGGAGCGAATGGCGCTGCAGGCCAAGAAGGCGGCGATTGAGCGGGCCAAGAAGGCCGCACAGGCGGCGCAGAAGAAGGCCGCCGACAAGATCAGCACGACCAGCAACAAGGCTGCCAACGCTTCGAAGAAGACCGGCAACCCGGTGCAGAAGGACGCCCAGGCCAAGGCCAACCCCGGTGGCGCCTCGGCCGGCGGTGGCGGCAAGGGTGGCGGATCCAAGCCCGGAGGATCCTCTGGCAGTTCCGCGCGCAGCAACGGCGGCACCAGCGGCGGAGGCGGCGCCGGCAAGTCCGGTGGCGGTGAGAAGGACAAATGCAACAGCTTCGTCCCGGGCACCAAGGTGCTCATGGCGGATGGCTCTGCCAAGCCCATTGAGGACGTCAAGGCCGGCGACCAGGTCAAGGCCACCGACCCGGAGACCGGCGAAAGTCGGGTGGAGACGGTCACCGCCGAGATCAAGGGCGAGGGTGTCAAGCACCTGGTGAAGGTCACCATCGACACCGATGGGGACAAGGACACCGCTGGCGCCGAGGTCACCGCGACTGACGGTCACCCGTTCTGGGTGCCTAAGCTGGGTGAGTGGATCGGTGCCACCGACCTCAAGCCTGGTCAGTGGCTCCAGACCAGCGCCGGCACCTTCGTGCAGATCACCGCGATCGAGCGGTGGACCAGCCAGCGGGCGGCCGTCTACAACCTGACGGTCAGCGACCTTCACACGTACTATGTGAAAGTCGGCACCACGCCGGTCCTTGTTCATAACTGTGACGAGGTAGAGCTCTTCCGCTCCCCAGGAGTGGGAAAGAAGGACAGTGAGGCGCGAGGACTGAATCCCGCAAACCACTCTGGGGATCATCCGACGGCATATTATTCCAACATGGGGGACGGGGCAGCGCAGTACGCAGGAAATGGTCATGATCCTGGGTTCCACGTCTTCACGATGAGGGCGGGTTTCCGAGAAGCATTCGGACATCTCGAATTTCCGCTGGAGAACAAGAACGGGCTGAAAGGGGTCACCGAGTGGCGGATCCCGGCCAACAGGAGCGAAGAATTCAATTCCTACATCATTCACGAGAAGACGCGGTGGGTTGACGTCTACCAAGGGTTCTTCGAGGACTGACCTGCGCGGCCGCGTGCGCCTCCCTGAGGTGAGGCGCACGACCGTTGCTTCCTTGGTGCGGCAGTGTGAGGATTGCTGAAATGAACGACCGCGATACTCCTGAACGGCTCTCCCGATATCTCGATCGGTTGGCCTTGCTTACCGGCGTTTCGCCGACCGTTCACGAGGTTTCCCCTCCAGGTCATGGGCTGGGTAGGGTCCTGGCGGTTACCTGCGTGGATGTTCCCGAACCCGGATATGTAACCGGATTCACCTATGGGCTTTCCCTCGCGAGCCACCCGGAGTGGGAGTCGGTTCGTCGTGAATTGAGTATCACGGTCCGCTCTCCTCATGTTGAGTGGGCGGTCGTTCCATCGAGGGCCGTTGATGCAATGCGCGAGGTTTCACCATTTACAGCAGGGCGCACAATCGGCCACAAGGCTCGATTCGTCGACGACTCTGGAATGTCCAGCCTGCTCGTGGCGAGTTCGATAGAGCCATGGAACTCGACTGCCTTCAGTCTCGGCTCGGATGAGGCCGAGGCGGACATGGTGGAGATTGTCGGTGTCTACCCGATTTACGCCTTGGAAAGGGTATTCATCAAGAAGCGGGGGTTTGAAGAATTTTGGAGTCTCGACTGGGACCGCTTTGACCCGCTTCGCCCGCTTGCCATCTAGTAAAAATCCAGCCGGCGAGTGATGGATGGCTGCTACTAGGCATTCACCGAGGCGATCTGGTTGTCACCGTAGTTTGGTGCATGGGTCGTGCCGCGTACGGCGGACTGGAGTTGAGTGCTCGTGACGCCGTCTACCGTGGCGCTGATCCAGCAGTTGGTGGCTGCCGTTCCGGCGTTCGAAGAGGCGTACGAGAATCACCTCGCCAACTTTGACGAAGTGTTGCCGACCGTGTTCATGGAAGAGGTTCGGCAGTCGGTCATTGCCTCTTTCCAGGGTGCCGTCTGCGAGCCTGATTGGCGCGGTACCCTGGCGTTCTTGGAGGAGCGGTTCGCGCTCGGTGGCGAGGATGTTCAAAACGTCATCTTCTTGTCGTTCATCTACCCCCTGCCCTTTCCGAACGAGCCGGGCCACGGCATCGTCGCTCATCTGGGGCCGGCGATGGCCGAGCGGTATCGTTCGGCTTAGCGTAGACACGCTGTCGCGCTCCGGTTTCTTGAGGATTTCCTGCGTGTCGGAGGTGGTTCCGCAGAGGTGGTTTGGACCTTGGTGCGTGACGGTCTGCTCGGCGGGGTCAATAGTTGGTTGCATCGCTACCGGTGATTCGGATGGGGTGATGTGATGGCGGCACGATTGTCGTTGGCTGAGCGTGAGGAGATCGCGGTCGGGTTGGCTCGGGGTGAGTCGAGGGCCGAGATCGGGCGTCGGCTGGGGCGGTGGCCCTCGACGATCTCGCGGGAGGTGCGACGTAACTCGATGCACGCCCACGCGGTCCGGTACGGCCGGTCGGGGATGGCGTATCGGGCGGTCCAGGCCGAGAAGGTGTCAGCAACTCGTCGGCCGCGGACACGCCCGGGACGACTGGCTCGGCCGGGACCGCTGCGCGCTGAGGTCCTGGCCCGGCTCAAGGATCGGCACTCGCCGCGGCAGATCGCCCGCCGGCTCCGCGAGGACTTCCCGCACCGACCGGAGATGCACGTGTCTCACGAGACCATCTACCAGGGCATCTACCTGCAGGCCCGGGGGAGCCTCCGCGCCGAGCTGACCCGTCAGGTCGCGTTACGCTCCGGCCGCGCCGCCCGACACCGCCGACCCGCCGCCGGCGCCGCGGTGCGTTCGCAGCGGCCGTGGCTGGGACTGCACATCAGCCAGCGCCCGGCCGAGGCCACCGACCGGGCCGTGCCCGGCCACTGGGAAGGCGACCTGGTCATCGGCCGTAACGGCACCTCCGCGGTGGCGACCCTGGTCGAACGCTCGACCCGGTTCTTGATCCTGCTCGCGTTACCGGACAGCCGGGTCAGTGAACACGTCATCAGCCAGCTAAGCACCGCGATGGGCCGGCTCCCGGCGATGCTGCGCCGCTCGCTGGCCTGGGACCAGGGCGCGGAGATGGCCCAACACGCGGTATTCACCCTGGCCACCGACTGCCCGGTCTACTTCTGCGACCCGCACAGCCCCTGGCAACGCGGCACCAACGAGAACACCAACGGGCTGCTACGCCAGTACTACCCCAAAGGCAGCTTCGACTTCCGCACCATCACCCAAGCCGACCTGGATATCACCGCCACCCAGATGAACAACCGGCCCCGTCAAACCCTGCACTGGCGCACCCCCGCCGAAAAGCTCAACGAGTTCCTGAGCCGCCGTGGATCTTCCGGAGAGGGAACCAACTAAGATCGTTTCTCTTCGGGAAGGAAATGGGGAATGGTGATGGCGAGGCAGCGCAGGTCGTACACGCCGGAGTATAAGGATCAGATCGCTC
>Ga0307515_10002178_pt1 | contig 43027 bp, 41 predicted proteins | sample 17_EM_MG_FD_194513 | JGI IMG/M metagenome (GOLD analysis project Ga0307515, IMG submission 194513) | Populus trichocarpa ectomycorrhiza microbial communities from riparian zone in the Pacific Northwest, United States - 17_EM | ecosystem: Host-associated > Plants > Roots > Unclassified | place... | reverse complement strand
TCGCCAGGCCGGAATACGAGCAACTGATTGCTGCCGAAATGGTCGCCGGCAATGATGACCTCGCCTTCCAGAATGTAGAGCGCACGCTCTTCCCATTTGGCCGCAAAGGGCGCGCTTTTGCCCGCCTCGATCGTCAGGTCGACATAGATCGTGTCGGAAAACACTTTCACCGGCGAGACCATGCCTTCAAAGGCGCCAATCACGACGCGGCCTTTAAGTCCGCTGTCCGAAAAAGCCGGAAGGTCGTGCTTTTCGGTGTGGGCAAAGATCGGGTCGATTTCCTCCTGCGCGTCGGGCAACGCAAGCCAGGTCTGCAGGCCGGAAATCGACTGCGGTTTTCCACGCAGGTTTTCCGGCGAGCGTTCCGAATGCACGATGCCGCGCCCGGCCGTCATCAGGTTGAGGTCGCCGGGCGCGATCACCATTTCCGTTCCGAGGCTGTCGCGATGCTTGATCTCGCCGTCGAACAGATAGGTCACGGTCGAAAGCCCGATATGCGGATGCGGCCGTACGTCCAATGCTTCGCCGGCCTTCAAGAGCGCCGGACCCATGCGATCGAAGAAGATGAATGGCCCGACCAGCCGCCGTTTGGCCGTCGGCAGCGCCCGGCGCACCAGCAGATTGCCGATGTCGCTGGTGCGCGGAATGATCAGATGCTCGATCGCATCGCAGGCCGGCGCGTCACCGGCCAGGGGGTCGTTTCCGGGGAAGAAGGACATGGGTTACGACTTTCCTTCCGATTGGTGCGCGCCCAGCGCACTCTGCACGTCGTTCAACAACGGCGACAGATTGAACGTCACGACATCCCAGATTTGCGGCATGCTGACTCGATCGTAATCATGGCGAAGGACATTGCCAATGCCGCGGATTGCCTGCCAATCGTGACCGGGCAGAGTGCTTTCGGCAAACGGGCCCAGTTTGATGGCGGCCTCCGAAATCCGGGCGACACATCTTTCTGTCGCATCGCAGACCAACTGGTTTGCGGCAAATTCTGAAAAATTCATGCCTTTCGTGTAGGTCAGGATACTCTGGATATTGTCGGCGATATCGGAGAGTCGCAGCCACGGTGTTTCAGAAGGCAACGATCTTGTCCCTCTCTATTTCGCGTGCCAGACGCTCCTTCATGATCGGTTCGGATATGACATCCACGCTTTTACCGAACATGGCTTCCAGCCTGTCTTTCAGACGTTCCAGCGCACCGAAATAGCCGAAGCCGGAATGCGCAATCGAATCCTCAAGGCGGACCAGGACATCGATATCCGACTCGTCGGTCGCCTCGTCCCGTGCAACAGAGCCGAACAGCGACACATGCTCCACGCCCGCCGCTTCCAGTTCGGGGCGATGCTTGAGCAATCGGGCGATGATCTCTTCCTTGGTCATAGGCGGAGTTTACACCGGTTACCGCAGCGCGTCGAGATCGAGGCACCTGCCCGGCTCAAGCCCCATCCAGCGGCTCGACACCCGTCGGTTTACCGGCGCGGTCGAGCCTGATCTTCTCAATGCGGTTTTCGGCGGCGTTGAGCAGTGCTTCGCAATGTTTCTTCAGCGCCTCGCCGCGCTCGTAGATCTCGATGGATTTATCGAGCGCCACGTCGCCGCGCTCCAGCGCCGAGACGATGGCTTCGAGTTCCTCGACGGCCTTTTCGAAGGAGAGGGTGGAGACATCGATTTGCGGTGCGGTGGTCATGGTTAGCCTCTCATCAGACGCAGGATGTGCATGGCGGCCGACTCGGCCAGTCCCTGAAGGTCATAGCCGCCCTCGAGCAGGCTGACGACCCGGTTTGCCGCACTTCTGTCGGCCAGTTCCATCAGGCGGGCGGTCGCCCAGTCGAAGTCCTCGGCCACCAGATTGATCTGCGCCAGCGGATCGCGGTGATGCGCGTCGAAGCCGGCCGAAATCAGGATGAAGTCCGGTTTGAAATCGGCAACGGCCGACAGGACGCGCGACTTGAAGGCCTCGCGGAAATGGTCGCTGCCGGTATTCGCAGACAGTGGCGCGTTGACGATATTGCCGGCGCCGGTCTCATGCTTGGCGCCGGTGCCGGGATAGAGCGGCATCTGGTGCGTCGAGCAGAACAGCACGGACGGATCGTCCCAGAAGATGTCCTGCGTGCCATTGCCGTGATGCACGTCCCAGTCGACGATGGCGACACGCTCGGCGCCGTGTTTCTGCTGCGCATGGCGGGCGGCAATCGCGACATTGTTGAAGAAGCAGAAGCCCATGGCCTTGTTCTTCTCGGCATGGTGGCCGGGCGGGCGCGAGGCGACGAAGGCATTGTCGGCTTTTCCGGAAAAGACCGCATCGACGGCGGCAACGGCGCCGCCGATCCCGGTCAGCGCCGCCTGCAGGCTGGCGGGGCTCGCATGGGTGTCGGCCTCGAAACTGTTGATACCCTCTTCCGGGATGACGGACATCACGCTGCGCAGATGCTCCTCCGGATGGGCGAGCAGCACATAATCCTCATTGGCCTGCGGCGCTTCCAGTCGCGTCAGCCGCTGAAAATTATCGTGCTCCAGCGCAAGATTGAGCGCCTTCAGCCGGTCGGGCCGCTCCGGGTGACCTTCCGGAACCTTGTGTTCCAGAAAGATCGGGTTTTCGTAGAGGATGGTTGTCATGGCCTGACCCTAGGAGTTCAGCGTTTCGAGGTCCATGGCATAGGTAGTCCGGTCGGCTGTTTTCAACAGGGGAGAAAACGCAAAACCCTCCCGTGTCGCCAGGGGAGGGTTTCGTCAGTTCGATATCGACAGTCAAGCGCGCTGCGGCAAAAGCGGATAGCCGGCGAGGACTGCGCGGGCGGCGAGCGTTGCAATCGCGGCCTTCAGCAGGTCGCCCGGAATGAAGGCCATCGACCCCTTGACGACGGCCGTGAGGGGCGTGCCTGTCACGACGGAGACCCAGGGCATGCCGATGGCATAGAGCACGACGATGCCACCGATGACGGAGGCGAGGAAGAAGCCCGCGAATTGGCGCAACTCGCTCTGGCCCTCGCGGATCACGCGCTCGGCAATCAGGCCGGTGACATAGGTGGCAATCACCCAGCCGAAGACGAAGCCGCCGGTCGGGCCGACCAGCACCGAGAGCCCGCCGCGGCCACCGGCCAGCACCGGAAGCCCGATGGCAACCATCAGGATCACCAGCACATAGGCGAGCGCGCCGCGCTTGGCGCCGATGATGCAGCCGGCGAGCATGACGCCCATGGATTGCGCCGTGATCGGCACGGGGATGAAGCCGAGCGTAACCGGCGGGATGAGGCCAAGCACGACGATGATGGCGGCGAAGAGGGCAATAAGCACGATGTCTCTGGTGGTCATGTTTCTTCCCATATCCGGTGGACGGGTCATCTATTAGAATCTGTGCATTCAGTGGCGGCGAAATCCCCGGGCGTCAATGGCGAGCGCAATCATATCCGCATCTTTCAGCGTCAGGATGATCAAAGGTCCGATGATCGTCAACGGCCGGAGCGGCAGCCCGCGCGCCCTGTGCGCCTCGCGGATCGCCTGATAGCGGGCAAAGATTTCCGGCACGAAACGCAGCACGAGGCCAAGCGCCAGGCTGACATCCGCAGCCCGCAACAGTCCGATCCGCTCCAGCGGACCGAGCAGAATGGTGATCTCGTCCATGAAGGCATCGATGGTCGTCGTCGCCGTCACGGTGGCGGCAAACAGCACCAGCGTCATCAGCCGGACAACGACAACAAGAACCTCCAGCGGCGGCAGCAGGAAGAGATTGACGACACCGAGAAACAGGATCGTGAAAAAGACGAAACCGATGCGAGCAACGCCTTCGCGCAGGCTCAACCCTGTCGTCGCGTAAAGCCCGGCAGTCACGACCAGGGCCGGAACCAGTACCCAGAGCGACGAGACCGCAAACAGAACGAGGCTGAGTGCCAGCAGCGCACCAAGCTTCACCCTGACGGAAAGCCTATGAAACGGCGTGCGTCCTTCGACATAGAGACTGGTCAGCACAGCGCCACCTCGTGGTAGCGGCGGATCGCTTCCTCCGGCAAACCATCGGCGATAAGATGCCCTTCATGGAACAGTAGCACGCGCTCGAAATTGTCGAGCAGCGGCAGGTCATGGCTGATGACCAAAGTCTGCTGTTCCAGCGAGGCGATGGTCTCCGACACCATGCGGCGGTTCTTGAGATCCAGCTGGTTGGTGGGCTCATCGAGGATGAGGATATCAGGTCCGGTCACCACGACGCTGGCCATCGCCACAAGCTGCGTCTCGCCGCCCGAGAGTTCGTGCACGCGGCGGCGGGCGAGGTGGGTGATGTCGAAGCGTTGAAGCACGGCCTGTGTTCGAGCATCGATTTCCGTTTTCGAAAGCCCGCGGTTTTTCAGCCCGAAGGCGATGTCGTCTCCGACGATCGGCAGGATCAGCTGGTTCTGCGGGTTCTGGAAGATGAAGCCGGCTTGTCCCAGCACCGCCTTGTCATCGCGAACCGTGTCCAGCCCGTTGACGGTGACCGAGCCGGAGGTCGGCTTGACGAGCCCGTTGATCAGCCGGGCGAAGGTCGTCTTGCCGGAGCCGTTGAGGCCGATAATGCCGATGCGCCGCTCGCTTAAGTTCAGCGTCAGCGGATGCAGCGCAATCCGGTCGCCGAAGCGGACTGTGCAATCGGCAAAGCATATGTCCAACCCGTGATCTCCTGCGCGCTATCGCCGCTCTATAGGACGGATTTTGGCGAAAAGGAAATGGCCGAGAAAGCGTGGATGTATACCCAATAGACATGTAGTGGAACTTAGCTGGCAATTTACCCATATACGCTAATTGTTCCCCTTGCCGAAGATTCATGTTTCAATGGGACAGCGGCATTTGGGGGGGCAAACTATGGAAGATGCCGACTTGAGCAAGGCTAGCTTCAGTATTGCCTACAGCGGGGATGGGAGAGCCGACGACCACACGATGGACGTTGAATTGCTTGCGCCTGCCTTACTCGGCTTTGGCAAGCTAATCCGCGAAGCGAACGCAGAGATTAACGGTGATCGCGCCAAGGCGAATGTGCGCGTCGTGTCCGATTTCGAGCATAAGTGCTTTCAAATCAATTTCGAAACGGTTCTTACATACTACAAACAGATCAAGACCTTCTTAGAGACCACCGATGTCCAAAGCGCGAAGAACATACTTGAGTGGGTAGGCATTATCGGCGGCCCGCCTGTGACGCTTGGCTTGTCCCTTCTGGGCTACCTGAAGTACGGCAAAGGCAGGAAGATTAAGAGCGCTCGCCAGATAACGGACGAATCCGGACAGGGCTTATCCAGGTCGTATTCGAAGGCGATGTCCACCATGTAGAAGTGCATAATCACGTTTATAATCTGGCCGAAAATCCAAAGGCGCTGAAGGCCACTCGCGAGGCAATGTCGCCCCTAGGGTCAGATGGCTTCAATTGCATTGAATTGCGTGAAGTCGATAAGACGTATGAGCTTATTTCCGGGCCGGACGCGGAAGCCATTATCGCATCGTGTAATGTTGAATTGCCTCTAGACGACAGCGAGGTTCCATCGCCGGATACCACCACAGCGTGGCTAAGTGTTTATGCTCCAGTCTACGATGAAAAAGCGGAAAGATGGCGCTTTAGCCTCGGGACCGAGCACGTCTATGCTGATATTTCTGAAACTACCATCGCAAAGGACGCGCTGAGTCGCGGTGGCGCTATGGCCGATGACGCCTATCAAGTGCGTCTTGAAATATCCTATTCAGACACGGATAAGGCCGGCAAGGGAAAGCCGATCTACAAGATATTGGAAGTGTTAAGATTCGTCCCTGCTCCGCCACGCATGGTGCAGACTGAAATCGAGGGGCTCCCTGTTTCAGGCACAGGGCCACCTCGAAAAAAGCAGCCAAAATCGAGGAAGAAAGGGAAAGGAAGATGACTGAAGTAGAGGGAGCGCGCTTTGACCTTCTCCTATCAGCAATGTTCACTTACCCGCGTTTACCTGCTCGTGGGGAAGCCTGAAGCAGAAGTTCTAGCATTAAGTGTGGGTTCCCAAAGGCTCGGGCGATTCTCAAACTCGCGAAATCGGCCTTGAACAAAGAGTGAACATCTGCATAGGTGGAAGCATGTCGATTCTCGTTTCCAACCGCGATGCGCGCCTGATCTTCCTCAACCGCCAGGGACTTGCGGCGGCGCCCAACCGCGCGCTGGGCAAGGAGGGCCTGCTCGCCCTGATCCACGATCTCGGCTTCGTGCAGGTCGATAGCATCCAGACCGTCGAGCGGGCCCATCACCAGATCCTGTTTTCCCGCAACCAGACCTATCGGCGCGAGCACCTGAGCGCACTTCTGGAAAAGGATGGTGCGCTGTTCGAGCACTGGACGCATGATGCGTCGGTCATCCCCAGCGCGTTTTTCCCCTATTGGAAACACAGGTTCGCACGCCGGGAACTGGTCCTGCGCGAGCGCTGGCGCAAATGGCACGGCGAGGGTTTTGATGCGGCCTTCGAGGAGACCTTGCAGCGCATCACCGAAACTGGCCCCACCATGTCGCGCGATATCAAGGTCGCCGACCACAAGTCCGGCGGCTGGTGGAACTGGCATCCCAACAAGACCGCGCTCGAATATTACTGGCACACCGGCAAGCTCGCCATCGCCGGCCGCCGCAATTTCCAGAAGGTCTATGACCTGACGGAGCGCGTGCTGCCCGCGCATCACTATGCGCCTGAGGTCAGCGAGGATGTCTTCATCGACTGGTGCTGCCGGTCGGCGCTTGAGCGATTGGGCTTTGCCACCCACGGCGAAATAGCGGCGTTTTTCGCGCTTGTCTCGCCCGAGGAAGCCAGGGACTGGGTCGTGGCCCATCGCGACGAACTCTGCGAAGTGCTGATCGCGCCGGCCGATGGTGGCAAGCCGCGCCCGTCCTATGCCTTTTCCGGCTTTCCGGACAATCTGGGCACGCTGTCAGACCCGCCCGCCCGCATGCGTGTCCTCTCCCCCTTCGATCCGCTGATCCGCGACCGCAACCGCACCGAACGCCTGTTCGGATTCTTCTATCGCATCGAGGTCTTCGTGCCCGAGCCCAAGCGCGAATACGGCTATTACGTCTTTCCCCTGCTTGAGGGCGACCGCCTTGTCGGCCGTATCGACATGAAGGCCGACCGCAAGGCCGGCACGCTCGACGTCAAGCGTCTCTGGTGGGAACCCGGCGTCAAGGGCTCGTCCGGCCGCATCGAACGGCTAGAAGCGGAATTGATGCGGCTGGCGAGATTCACCGGCGTGGATGCGGTGCGCTGGCTGGAGGGATGGCAGGGGTAAAGAGGCGTACCCGGCGCTGTGTCCGTAGCGAGACACTGTCGCCGAGGTCAGTCCTCGGTACGAACTGGCGGCGCAATCAGCCGTGCCTTCGGATAATCTCCAGGGCGATCGGGCGGGTCGCCAGTTCCTCCGCGTCCGCCACTCCCTTTTGGAACATATCCAGAAGCTGGCTCGCAATCATTTGCGCCTCCATGCTGTCAGGAGCAATGTTCAGCTCCTTGCACCGGGCCTCAATGGCATCACCCAGTTTTTCGATATCCGCCGAATCGAGAAAATCAAACACGCTCTCACCCCCTGTGAAACCATAGCGGGTAGAATATTTACATTTTCCGGCGTCGCAATATGTAAAATCTTGGGAGTTTTTTGGGCAGAAAGTCTGCCTTTCGCTTCACTTCCCGACGGCATAACCGCTGCGGCTGATCCCGTGCCGTTGCAGCTTGTCGTAGAAGGTTTTTCTGGGAATGCCCAGGGCCTCGATCGTGCGGCGCACGTCGCCGTCATTGGCCGCCAGCGCATCGCGAATGATCTGCGCCTCATAGCGCTCGAGTCTTTCCGGCAATGTTCCAGCGGTCGTCTCCGATGGGTCGGCTGGGGCGTTGCCGCTCTCCAACCCCAGCACCACGCGATCGGCGAAATGCGAGAGTTCGCGGACATTTCCGGGCCAGGCATGGGTCATCAGGTGCCGGCGCACCGTGGGCGAGATGTCCGGGACCTCGCGTTTGAAGCGTGTGGCGGCGCGGGTGGCGAAATGCAGGAACAGCAGGGGAATGTCGTCGCGTCTTTCCCGAAGGGGTGGGATGGAGATCGTCACGACATTCAACCGGTAATACAGGTCTTCGCGGAAATCGCCGCGCACGGCCGGATCGCCAAGGTCTATCTTGGCGGCGGCAACCACGCGCAGATCGACAGGACGCACCTCGTTGACGCCGAGCGGCGTGATCTCGCGCATTTCCAGCACGCGCAGCATCTTCACCTGGGTTGCCGCCGGCATGCTCTCGATCTCGTCCAGAAACAGCGTGCCGCCGCTTGCATGCTCGATGCGGCCGATGCGCTTCTTCTGCGCGCCGGTGAAGGCGCCGGCCTCATGGCCGAAAAGTTCGCTTTCGATCACCGTCTCGGGCAGGGCGCCGCAGTTCAGCGCCACGAAATGGCCGCGCCGGCGGCGGCTCCATTGGTGCAGCGTCTGGGCGACGACTTCCTTGCCGCTGCCCGTTTCGCCGGCCACCAGCACGTCGACATCCGTGTCGGCGATATGGCGCAGGATGCTGCGCAGGTTTTCCATCGCCGGCGTCTGGCCGATCAGGGGAAGACCGTCCTGCGCCGTCTCGGCCGCCTGGCGCAGCGCGCGGTTTTCCATCACCAGCCGGCGCTTCTCACTGGCGCGGCGCACGCTCTGCACCAGCCGGTCGGCGGGAAAGGGCTTGGCAATGAAATCATAGGCGCCGTTCTGCAGCGCCTGCACCGCCATCGGGATATCGCCGTGCCCGGTCATCAGGATCACCGGCAGGTCGGCGTCGCGTTCCTTCAGCATGGCGAAGAGCTGCAGACCGTCGATACCGGGCATGCGGATGTCGCTCACCACCGGGCCCGGGAAATCGGCAGAGAGCGCATCCAGCGCCGACCTTGCATCGGCAAAGGCCGAGACCGCAAAGCCGGCCAGTTCCAGCGTCTGCGCCGTCGCACGGCGCAGGTCGCGGTCGTCGTCGATCAACGCAACGGGTGGCAGTTCTTCCATCTCAGGCCCTCCTCAGGCAAACCGCAAAACGGCTTCCGCTGCTGTCGCTTTCGACGTCGATCGTTCCGCCATAATCGGCAAGGATGTCCTTGGTGATCACCAGCCCGAGCCCGAGCCCGCTCTCCTTTGAGGTGTTGAAGGGCGTGAACAGGTCGGCGAGGATATCCGGAGCGATGCCCGGTCCGTTATCGGCGATCGTCAGCCGAACGGTCTCGCCCTCTTCGCTGACGCGCACCTCGACACGGCCGTCCGGGCCTTTCGGTGCCACGGCCTCGAGCGCATTCTGCAAAAGATTGATCAGCACCTGCTCCAGCCGGATGCGGTTTCCCATGACCTCAAGTGTTGCGTCCGGCATGGCGATATCGAGCTGGTCCATTTGCAAGGCAAAGCGGCTGCGCAGCAGAAGCACTGCCCCCTCGACAACATCCGCCACGCCCGTTGGCTCGGCAGCGCTGCGGCCCTTGCGGGCAAAGATCTTGAGCCCGTCGGTGATGCCGGCGATGCGTTCGGTCAGCGTTGCGATGCTCTCCAGGTTTTCGCCGGCGGGCTTCGTCTGGCCACGATCGAGGAAGATACGGGCATTGTCGGCAAAGGCGCGGATCGTCGCCAGCGGCTGGTTGATCTCGTGGGCGACGCCGGCCGCAACCTGACCGAGGATCGCCAGCCGGTTGGCCTGCACGAGATCCTGCTGCACCTGTTGCAGTCGGCTTTCGGTGTCGCGGTGATCGGTGATCTCCGCCTGAAGCCGGTCGCGCGCCTGACTGAGGTCGATCGTTCGCGCCGCGACGCGCCGCTCCAGTTCCGCCCGGGCGCGTTCCTCGCGATCGATGCGCAGCGCAACCGCATGCCGCCGGCGCAGCAGATAGGCGGCCCCGGTCATCAGCGGCAGGAGTGCCAAAAGGCTCAGGAGCCGCGCCTCGCGCATGCCGGCATTGACGGCGGCCTGCAGCGGCACCAGCTGCTGCACGGTCCAGTCTGTCGTTGCAAGCGCAACGCCGACATCCAGGAACGCCGTTCGCCCTGCGCTGCCGGGCATCACCGTGCGCAATACGGCGCCTGCATCCGTCGGTTCGCCCCTCATCTCGAACGGCAGCGGCTGCAGGGGCGCATCGCCGAACTGCAGGCTTTCGCGAATGGCGACAAGCCGGTCCGGCGGGATCGGCCGGATGGTCATGAAACGCCAGGAAGGGATGCTGGTGATCAGCACGATGCCGCGCTCATCGACCACATAGGATGGTTTGCCGGACGCCGCCCAGTCCGCCTCGACCGCGTCGAACTCGACCTTGACCACCACGACGCCCACGGGACCGCTCTGGCTGTCGATCCGTTGGGAGATATAGAGGCCGGGCTTCCGGCTGACGCTGCCGAGCGCGAAATGTTCGGCCTGTCCGTTCGCCAAAGCCCCTTTGAAATACGCCCGGAACCGGTAGTCGTTGCCGACGAAGCTGGTGGGTTCGCGCCAGTTGCTCGCCGAAACGGCTATGCCGTCCAGCCCCACCACATAGATTACCGCTGCCTTGGTCCCGGCCGAAAGCGTCTCCAGTTTCTCGTCGAGCTGCCGCAGCGCCTGCGGATTTTTCGCCGAAAGCGTCGCAATCAGTGCGCTGTCGCGGGAAAGCACGAAGGGCAGGGCCCGGTATTTCTCCAGCACCGTGCGCAGCAGGGCGGCGTTCAGGCTGGCATCGATGCGCGCCTGTGCGGCGACACTGGCCTGTGCCCGTCCGGCCCCGATCTCGCCACTGATCCACAGCGCGCAGCCGGTGACGACAAGCGCCACCGCGGCAAAGATCAGCCAGGCCCTGCGAAGGCGCGCGGGCAGGGATGGTGGAGGTGAAGAGGTCGAGGATCGAGCCATGAATAATCTGTGCATATTTCCGCACGAACAGCAATTCAATTTGTGCGGATACCCGCACTGATTGCTTGGTGTGAATTCTATTGAGAAAAATAATCTATTTTTTTCAGATGCTTGAATTTCAGATCCTGTTTGGCACGGCGCTTGCGAATGTCTTCTCCAACAACGGCTTTGTCGTTGGATTTGAAGCTAACGGCTCGGGAGGCCGGAATTCGTTCCGGACGGGCCTCATGGAGGAAATCATGATTGCAGCACCCTTCGATGCGTCCGCAAAGCCGGAGCAGAAAACACCTTTTTATCGCCATCTCTATGTTCAGGTTCTGGCTGCCATCGCCGCCGGCATCCTGCTCGGACATTTCTATCCCGAACTCGGCACCCAGCTGAAGCCGCTCGGTGATGCCTTCATCAAGCTCGTCAAGATGATCATCGCACCGGTCATCTTCCTCACCGTCGCCACCGGCATTGCCGGCATGAGCGACCTGCAAAAGGTCGGCCGCGTCGCCGGCAAGGCGATGTTGTACTTCCTGACGTTCTCGACGCTCGCGCTGGTCATCGGCCTTGTCGTCGCCAATGTCGTGCAGCCCGGCGCCGGCATGAACATCGATCCGGCCTCGCTCGATCCGACGGCTGTGGCGACCTTTACAGAAAAGGCGCATGAACAGAGCATCGTCGGCTTCCTCACCAATATCATCCCGACGACGATCGTCGGCGCCTTTGCCGATGGCGATATCCTGCAGGTGCTGTTCTTCTCGGTGCTGTTCGGCCTGTCGCTGGCCATGGTCGGCGAAAAGGGCGAGCCGGTCGTCAATTTCCTCAATGCGCTAACCGCGCCCGTCTTCAAGCTCGTTGCCATCCTGATGAAGGCCGCTCCGATCGGTGCCTTCGGTGCCATGGCCTTCACCATCGGCAAATACGGCGTCGGTTCGATCGCCAACCTCGCCATGCTGATCGGCACCTTCTACATCACCTCGCTGCTCTTCGTGTTCGTCGTGCTCGGCGCCGTTGCCCGCTATAACGGCTTCTCGATCCTCGCTCTCCTGCGCTACATCAAGGAAGAACTGCTGCTTGTGCTTGGTACGTCCTCGTCTGAAGCGGCATTGCCGGGCCTGATGAACAAGATGGAAAAGGCCGGCTGCAAGCGCTCGGTCGTCGGTCTGGTCATTCCGACCGGCTATTCCTTCAATCTCGACGGCACCAATATCTACATGACGCTGGCCGCCCTGTTCATCGCCCAGGCAACCGGCATCGACCTTTCCTGGGGCGACCAGATCCTGCTGCTGCTCGTCGCCATGCTGAGCTCGAAGGGCGCTGCCGGCATCACCGGCGCCGGCTTCATCACGCTGGCCGCCACGCTGTCGGTCGTCCCGTCCGTCCCTGTTGCCGGCATGGCGCTGATCCTCGGCATCGACCGCTTCATGTCGGAATGCCGCGCGCTCACCAACCTCGTCGGCAATGCGGTTGCAACCATCGTCGTTGCCCGCTGGGAAAACGAACTCGACACCGTGCAGCTTGCGGCGGCTCTTGGCGGCCCGTCGGATGAGACGATGCCTGCGGTCGGCCTGCAGCCCGCCGAATAAGGATCGTTACCCAAAATTTGGAAAGGGCGGCTTGGTTGCTTAGGCGGACCAGCCGCCCTTTTCCGCTTTCGCCAGGATCGGCGTCGAAAAGGCCGCGACCGTCCGACCCGGCCAGGAGGCGTGAACCGATGAGAGCCGCTCGCGCCAGCGCTCCGATTGCAGCATGGCGGCGCCGATGCAGACGGGCTCGACGCCGGCCAGCGACAGCAGCGAAAGTCCGGCCACCATCGAGCTGCCGCTCGAAATCACGTCATCCACCAGTACCACGCGCCGGTTTTCGAGAAGCGGCAGCATGCGTGGGTCGATGTAAAGCCGCTTGACCTGCTCCGGCGTGGTGATCGACGACATCGGCACCGAAAGCTCTGTCCGGTACCAGAATTTCTTCGAGGTGCCGAGTGGCACATATCGGCTGTGCCCAAGCGCACGGGCAACGGCGCTGGCAAGCGTCAACCCGAGCGTCGGCAGGCCGACGATGATGTCGGGTCGAAAGGGGCCAAGCTTTTCTGCCAGCAAGGCGGCCAGCGCATCCTGCACGGCAAAGCTTGCCTGGTTGATGATCAGCGAGGCCAGCGCCTGGGTGCCGTCGGCCAGCGGCCGGATCGGCAGCTGCAATTGCCGCCCGTCATCCAGCGTGGCCGGATAGAAGTCCGTGTGGGGTACCTGCGGATCGAAGGTCGCGGGCGGGTGCAGTTCCTGCCAGAAGTCATGCGGCCGCATGGCATTTCCTCATTTCAACGGACGGGAAGGAATATCCATGCGATAACAGCGGGATCGGCCTTCGGTTCCAGCTGGTTTTCCACTATACCGGCAGGGCGTCAAGACGAAGCGCGTCCGCTATTCCAAGGATCTGCCTGCCGATGAAACTGCCCGACCTGTTGACCGCTGACCTGCCGTTCCTGACGGCGTTGCGCCGTGACCTGCACGCGCATCCCGAGCTTGGCTTCGAGGAGGTTCGCACCAGCGGCATTGTCGCCGATCTTTTGCGAAAAGCCGGCATTTCTGTCCATCGCGGCCTAGGTGGCACCGGCGTCGTCGGCACGCTTCAGGTCGGCCAGGGCACCCGGGTCATCGCTCTTCGTGCCGACATGGATGCGCTCGCCATGCCGGAAACGGCGGATCGTGCTTATAAATCCACGGTCGAAGGCCGGATGCACGCTTGCGGCCATGACGGACATACAACGCTTCTCCTCGGGGCAGCCCGCTATCTGGCCCAGACCCGGAACTTCTCCGGCACGGTGCATTTCATCTTCCAGCCGGCGGAGGAGGGGCGTGGTGGTGCGCGCCGCATGGTCGAGAACGGCTTGTTCGATCTTTTCCCCTGCAATGCCGTCTATGGCCTGCACAACATGCCGGGCCTCGAGCCCGACGAAATTGCCGTGGTCGAGGGGCCGCAACTGGCCTCCTCCGATAGCTGGCGCATCATCTTTCGCGGCACGGGAACCCATGGTGCCAAGCCGCATCTCGGCAAGGATCCGATCACGGCCGCCGGCACCTTCCTCGCATCGCTGCAGACGATCGTCGGCCGCGTCATCGATCCACTGCAGCCCGCCGTCGTCAGCGCCTGCTCGGTACAGGCCGGCAACCGCGAGGCACTCAACGTCATCCCGGATACGGTCGAGATCGGAGGTACGGCCCGCGCCTATTCGCCAGAGGTCCGCGACCAGCTTGAAACCGAGATCGGCCGTTTGGCGCAGGGCACTGCAGCGATGTATGGCATCGCGGTCGATTATGCCTTCGAGCGGCGCATTCCGCCGGTGGTCAACGATGCGGATGCGACAGTCCGGGCGCTGAAGGCCGCCTCCGCCGTCTTCGGGTCGAAGGTCCGGACCCGTTTTCCACCCTCGACCGCCGGTGATGATTTCTCCTTCTTCGCAGCCAAGGCCCCCGGCTGCTACGTCTGGCTCGGAAACGGCCCCGCAATCGACGGCGCACTGCATCACAACACGGCGTATGATTTCAATGATGACGCGATCGGCCCGGGCGTCGCCTTCTGGACGACGCTGGTGGAGCAGGATTTGAAGCCGGAGTGAGAGGCCTGGGGGCGAATTTCCTCTGGCCCGCCCTATATAAGTGGTTTGACAAGCCTGCGGACAATCGTGCGCGCATGGCAAGAGCGCGCAGCGCTTGAATGGAGTTTTAAATTGAGTGTCGCCTTCACCAAGGAAGAAAGTTCCGAAACAGCTGCGGAAACCATGCTGCCGGACCGCCCGGTTTCACCGCACCCCAACCTGGTGACGGAGGCGGGACTGCAGGCGCTGGAACAGCAACTGCAAGAGGCCCGCGAAGCCTATGAGGCGACGACCACGATCGATGACGTCAACGAAAGGCGTCGGCAGGCCGCCGGCCCCTTGCGGGATGTCCGCTATTTTGCGGCCAGGGTTGGAACCGCGCAGCTTGTCCCGGACCCTATCTCAGCCGATACGGTCGCCTTCGGCGGCACCGTGACCTTCAGCCGCGACGACGGCCGCGTGCAGACCTATCGCATCGTTGGAGAGGACGAGGCGGATCCGAAGGCCGGCACGATTTCCTACATGTCCCCGGTCGCCAGGGGCCTCATCGGCAAGGCCGTCGGAGACGTTGTGGAGGCAGGCGGAAACGAGCTAGAAATCGTAAAGATTTCGTAGAGGCAACCATTTGAAAATGACGTGAGAGCACGACTGGCGCTCCGGAATATGCCTCTGCCGGCTTGAGATGGAATCCGGCAAAGGCTATCTGGTGCCAACCGCAAGCCGCGCGTCCGCAAACAACAAGGTATATCCCGGCATGACTCCAGATTTTCTCGTCACCCATTCCGGTGGCTTCCATGCCGACGAATTGCTATCGAGCGTGATCCTGACGCGGCTGTTTCCCCAGGCCCGCATCATGCGCAGCCGTTCGCCGGAGTGGATCACGCCCGGTGCCGACCGCATCATCTATGATGTCGGCGGTGCCTATGATGCGGAAAGACAGATCTTCGATCACCACCAGCGCGGCGCGCCGCTCCGCGAGGATGGCCAGCCTTACAGCTCGTTCGGCTTGATCTGGAAACACTATGGTCGCGCCTATCTTACGGCGACCGGTCTTCCGGAGGCGCATGTCGATGCGGTGCATGCGTCCTTTGATGCCGGCTTCGTGCTGCCGATCGATCTGATGGACAATGGGGCGCTCAATCCCGCCATTGCCGGCCCGCTCGCCGGCCTGACGCTCCCGGTCCTCCTGGAAACCCTGAAACCGGTTTTCGATGCCGTTGATACGGACGCCGAAAATGCTGCCTTCCACAATGCGCTCGCCATCGCGCGCAGTTTCGTCGAGGCGAAGATCGCCCAGACTGCGGCAAAACTGCGGGCCGAAGGCCTTGTCCAGCAGGCGATCGAGGCGGCAGGCGAGGGACATATCCTGGAACTGCCGATCGGCATGCCTTTCCGGTCCGCTGTCGTGAAAGCCGGCGCCGATCACCTGCTGTTCGTTGTCCATCCGCGCGAAAAGGATTGGTGCCTGACCACGATCCGCCGCGCCGACGAGGGGTTCGAAGTCCGCGCCGACCTGCCGGCCGCATGGGCGGGCCTGACCGGCGCAGATCTCGAGGCGGTCTGTGGCGTCGAGGGCGCGAGCTTTTGCCACAACGGGCGCTTCGTCGCAGCTGGCAGAACCCGTCAGGCCGTGCTGGCCATGGCCGGCCTTGCCGTAAAGGACGCGCTCGCCAGCGGTCTCGGTCAATCCACAGTGGCCGAATAGGCCGTTTCGCGAACCTTTTCAGATCTCAGCGATTATCGGGCTTTCCAGCAGGCGTCCCGTCACGGCATCGGCGATGCCGCGGTCCGTTTGGTGCGGGCCGGTATTGCAGGCGAGCGTCGCTCCGAAACAGGCTTTGAAGATGAGATAAGGCGGTTGCCAGTCGACGATCCGGCCGGCCGCAGCGCGGAGCTCCGAAAAACCTCTGGCGACCGCATCAAGCGGGCGGTCGGAAACGAGGCCTGACAGCGGCAGCGGCAACAGCGCATCGACTTTGCCGCCGGAGGCCACCGCCATGCCGCCGCCCACAGCGATCACGGCATTGGCCGCTGCCGCCATATCGGCAGGGTCACTACCGAAGACCGTCAGGTTGTGGCTGTCATGGGAGACGGTGGTGGCAAAAGCCCCCCGCCATGTGCCCCACCCCTTGAGGAAGCCGACGCGCGGCCGGCTGTCGGCGCGGCCGTGGCGGTGGGCAACAGCAATCAGCGTCGTGCCTTCCGGCGGTATCACGAAGCCATCCCGTACATCCGCATCGGCTTCTCCCCAGACGGTGAAGCGCGGCTGGTCGATCGTTGCGATCCGTACCTTTTGCGCAATGGAGGCAACGCGGAAATCATCGGCCGAAAGAGAAGCGATCTTCATCGAGCCGAGGAGCGGAGTGGCGTCCGCGGCGGGCAGGGGACGGAGCATCCGGCCGTCACGGGCGATGGTTTCGCCATTGGCGATGACGAAGCGCGCCGGAAACTCGATCAGGTCCTCGAAGACGACGATATCGGCGCGGCGACCGGCCGCGATCAGGCCGAGATCGGTGCTGCTCAGGCGCTGCGCTGCATTCAACGTCGCGGCCCGCAGCGCCCATTCCGGGCGTAAGCCATAACGCACCAGCCGGCGTACCACGTCGTCGAGGCCGCCACCTTTCTTGAGGTCGTCGGGAAAGACGTCGTCGGTGCAGAGCGTCACGGTCTGCGGCAGATGGCCCAGTCTGTTCAGTGCGGCGACAAAATCCGGCAGGAGATGATCGTGCGAGCCCCGCAGCTCGATCGTCAGCCCGGCACGCAGCTTGGCGATCAGATCGTCGCCGGAGACGAGTTCGTGGTCGGAGGAGACCCCGGCCGCCATGAAGGCGGCAAGGTCGCCGTCCGTCAGCCCGCGCGCATGGCCGCAGACCGGTTTTCCGGAGGCGAGCCCGGCCTGCAGGATGGCGGTCATGCGCGGGTCGCGATCGATGACGCCGCGCATGTTCATGACTTCGGCAATGCCGCCGATCTCCGGCCAGGACAGAAGGCCGGCGATGACGTCCGCATCGAAATCCGCACCGTTCATTTCCAGACCCGGAGCGGAAGGCACGCAGGAGGGCGCCAGCAGGATCATCCGCAGCGGCATACCGCGCGCAGATGCCGCCGCATAACGAACGCCGTCCACCCCGTGCACATTGCCGAACTCGTGCGGGTCCCAGACCACGGTGGTCACGCCACGCGGCAGCACCGCAGCCGCATAGTGCGCCGGCGTCACCATCGAGCTTTCGATGTGCATATGGGTATCGATCAGGCCGGGCGAGAGGAAGCCGCCGGCCGCATCGACGATCTCAGTTGCGTCGCTCCGCGCACCCGTCGCATGCACGCTGGCGATCAGCGGCCCGACAAGGCCGATATCGGCGGCGCGAAATTCGCCGGTGACCATATCGACCAGCGTGCCGTTGACGATCAGCCGGTCGAAGGGCGCTTCGCTTCGGGCAGCGGCTACGGCGCGGTCGCGCAGGGCTGCATCGTTGATATCGCCCGGTTCCTGCCGTCCAGCGCTCATTTCCGCGCTTCCCATTCAAGCGCATCGAGCACGATCGCCTTGATAGCACTTGCATCGCAGTCGGCGGCGAATTCGCCATTGAAGGCGGCATGTGTCGCCCGTGTCTCGACGACTGTGCGGCCGCGGGTCAGCGTGCCCGCGCATTCCATGTCGATGCGGGCAGGCTGGAAACGGACGAGATCGGGCCGGACGAAGGCAACTGCCGCGCACGGATCGTAGACCGCCATGGCTGCCCGCCCACGGCTGATGCCGATATCGATATAGCCCGCAAGCATGTCGGCAAGGAGTTCTGCATTCTTCCCGCCGGCGGCGCGGACCGGCGCGATATCGTCAGGCGCGGCAAGAACCTTGCGGCAGAAATCGAGATCGACCATGCGCAGCGGCAACCCGTGGGCAAGCACGATGGCAACGGCTTCCGGATCGGCAAAAGCGTTGAATTCGGCGGAGGCCGTATGGTTGCCGCGCGTCAGCCCGCCGCCCATCCAAGTCAGGTCGTCGATCCGGGCCGCGAGATCCGGTCGCGCCAGAACCAGGGCCGCGATGTTGGTCAGCGGCCCGAGCGCAAGGATACGGCGCGGCTTAGCGCTTTTTTCCAGCCAGTTGCAGAGCGCTGCGAAAGCCGCGCCGCCGCACACATCGTCTGCAGCAGGAAGCGTGCGTCCGGCCGTCGGTATTCCGGTCTCGCCAAGGATCGCCTGCGCGGTCTCAAGCGTGCCCATGACCGGCATTTCGCGCCCCGCATGAAGGGGACATGTCCAGCCGAACGCCTTCGCCGCGCCGGCGGCGTTGCGGCGGACCTGATCGAGCGGTGTATTGCCGAAAACCAGCGACACGCCGTCGATTTCAAGTCCCGCATGCAGCACGACCAGAATGGCGGCGATGTCGTCGAACCCCATGTCGGTATCGATCCAGACACCCATGATGATCACCCGAACCGTTTGAGAATGGCGGCACCGGCCACCGGCAGATCGAAGGCGACGGTCTCACTGAGCGCATGCGCGGGCAGGGCGGCGTCTACCTCCGCCTTGATCGTGCCCAGCGGCGTATCCAGCACATATTCGCGCGTGCCGCCGGCAAAGGAGACACCGCGCACGGTTCCAGTCAGGGGGCCGGAGCCGAGCGACACCGAACGCGGCCGCCAGGCGAGCCCCGCCACCGCGGGAAGCGGGCTTGCGAGCGCTGCCTCTCCTGAAGTCGTCACCAGCCTGCCATCGCGCACGGCAAAAATGTTTTCGAAGCCGACGAAATCCGCGACGAAGCGTGAGACCGGACAATTGTAGATGTTCTCCGGCATGCCGATCTGCTCGATCGCGCCATTCTTCATGACGACAATGCGGTCTGCGAGCGCCAGGGCCTCGACCTGGTCATGGGTGACGAAGATCATCGTCACGCCGCTTTCCTTCTGCACCCGCTGCAGTTCGGTGCGCATCTCCAGGCGCAGCCGGGCATCGAGGTTGGAAAGCGGCTCGTCGAGCAGAAGCACCTTCGGCTCCATCACCATCGAGCGGGCGAGCGCCACGCGCTGCTGCTGGCCGCCGGAAAGCTCAGGTGTCTTGCGGCTGGCAAATGCCGATAGCCCTACGGATTTGAGGCCAGCCGTCACTTTTGCCTCCAGTTCGTCGCCGCGCAGGCCCTTGAGCTTTAGGCCGAAGGCAACGTTTTCGAAGACGGTCAAATGCGGAAACAGCGCATAGGACTGGAACACCAGCCCGACTGCACGCCGGTTGGCCGGCATGCGCGTGATGTCGGTTCCATCGAGGTGGATGCGGCCGGCAACCGGCGTCATCAGGCCGGCGATCGAGCGCATGGTTGTCGTCTTGCCGCAGCCGGACGGCCCGAGCAGGGCCAAAAGCTCGCCCTTGCGGATCGTCAGATCAAGGTCCTTGACGGCGATGGTGTTGCCATAGGCGAGCGACAGCTTGTCGAGGGTGAGGAAGGAGGCGTCAGACATAGCGGGAGAACCCCAGGAAACGTTCGGCGGCAAAAACGATGCCGATGGACAGGAAGGCAAGCAGCGAGGAGAGCGCGGCGATCGACGGGTCAAAGACGATTTCCATATAGCCGAGCATGTCGACCGGCAGGGTGCGTACCCCGGGGCCGGAAAGGAACAGCGACACCGGCACCTGGTTGAAACTCGTGACGAAGCCAAGGATGAAGGCCGAGAGAATGCCGCCGCGAATGTTCGGCAGCACCACGCGGAAAAAGGCGCCGAGCCGCGAGGAGCCGAGAAGCACGGCCGCTTCCTCGATATCCGAGCGCAGATTGTTGAGGCTGGCGGACACCACGCGCACGGCATAGGGCAGCACCAGCGCGGTATGGGCAAGAAACAGCGCCAGCGTGATCGACAGCCCGATCGGCACGACGAAGTAGCGCAGCAGCGCCAGGCCGACGATGATGCCGGGCACGATGATCGGTGCGGAGACGATGGTGCGCACCGTCTCGGAAAATGGCAGCCTGTAGCGCGACATGGCATAGGATGCCGGGACGCCGAGGAGGAGCGCCGCAAACGTACCGCCGATAGCGAGAAACATCGACATCACGAAGCTTTCGCGAAAACTCTCGACCGTGAAGACCTTGAGAATCCACTTGAAGGAAAAGCCCTGCGGTGGGAAGGCCAGCGTATCGCCCGCCGAAAACGAGGCGGCGACGATGATCAGGAACGGGCCGATCAGGAAGATCAGCACGAGCAGCAACGTAAGCGGCGCAAACAGTCTTTGCGTCATGTCCTGTTCCTCGCGGTCGCGATGCGCTTGAGCAGAATGTTGGCGGCAAAGCTCATGATGATCAGGATGAAGGCGATGACGCTGGCCGCGACGAAATTGTTGGCGACCGTCACCTGCTGGTACATCAGCGTTTCCAGCATCAGCACCTTGGAGCCGCCGAGAATGGCCGGCGTGATATAGGCGGTCATCGAGCCGGTGAAGACCAGCGTACCGCCGACCACGAGGCCTTCGCGGGTGAGCGGCAGAATGACTTTCCAGAACACCTGTAGCCAGTTGGCGCCGAGCACGCGGGCGGCCGGCACGACATCCTTCGGCAGGTTTTCGAGCGCGCTGACCAGCGAGATAATCATCAGCGGCAAAAACAGCTGCAGCAGGCCGATGAAGACGGCCGTCTCGCTGAACAGGATGCGGATCGGCGCGTCGCTGAGGCCGACCGCCATCAGCGCCTGGTTGACGATGCCGGTGCGGCCGAGAATGACGATCCAGGCATAGGTGCGCGCCACCGGCGAAATCATCAGCGGCAGCACCACAAGACCGATCACGCGGCCTTTGGAGCCCGGTGGCAGGCTGACGATGGCATAGGCTGCGGCATAGCCGATGATGGCCGCAACCAGCGTCACCAGCGCGCCGAGCTTCAGCGTGCGCAGGAAAACCGTGCGATTGAGCGGTTGTGCGAAGAAATCCACATAGGCGGCGAGCGTCCAGCTATCCGCCGACCGGAACCCTTCCGATAGCAGGAGAATGACCGGCACGAGAAAGACCAGCCCCGCGAAGATCGCGGCCGGCAGGGCAAGCGCCAGTGCTTCTGCCCGGTTCTGGAACATGGTTCGTCGTCTCCGCGATTTTCAAGGATCAGTCGGACGCGGCGGCAAACCGGAGCCTGCCTGCCGCGTCCTTGCCCTGGGAGGCATTCGTGTTACTGGCCGACCTTGGCGTTCCATTCCGACAGCCAGGCATCGCGGTTGTCGAGCGCCACTGCCGAAGGGATCAGCTTCAGGCTCTTGGCTGTTTCCTCGCCATAGGTGATGTTGCCGGCGACGTCGTCGGAAACCTTGACGTCCCTGTTGGCGGGGCTATCGATCAGCTTCTCGGCAAGCTTTGTCTGGATCTCGGTCGAGAGCCAGAAATCCATGAATTGCAGCGCCAGATCCTGGTTCTTCGAGCCTTTGGTCAGAACCATGACGTTCATGCCGCCGGTCTGGCCTTCCTTCGGCGTCGCCCAGCCGAGCGGCAGGTCGAGCTTTGTGAACGGCGCCCAGGAGAAGCGGCCGATCGGAGCAGCCCAGATTTCTTCCTGCTGCATCAATTGCACGAGCTGCGAGGATTTGACGTAGAAAGTGACGATGTCGTCCTTCGCCGCACCAACCGCCTCGATCGCGCCCTTGAGGTCCGGCGTGTCCTTGCCCAGCGCCTGGCCGAGCATGTAGAGCGCCGGTGGTCCCTGGTTGGTCGTGACGTTCGGGAAGGCGACATGGCCGGCATATTCGGGCTTCAGTAGATCCGCCCAGCTTTCGATCTTCATCTTGTCGGTGCGGTAGACGATGGAGGTGGCGTAGAACGTATAGCCGATGCTCATGCCGTCGCCGTTCGGATCCTTGGCGATATCGTAAAGCTTGCCGAAATTCGTGAGCTTGCCGGTGTCGATCTTCTCGATCAGGTCGCCGCGCGCGGCAGATAGCGCATCGGCCATCGAAACGACGGCCATGTCGACGACGGGACTGGCCTTGTTGGCCTCGATCTTTGCCAGCCGCTCGACACTGTTACCGGTCTCGACAACCAGCTTGCAGCCGCACTGGGCCTCGAAGGGATCGTAGACAAGTTCCTTGAACTCGTCCTGCGCAAAGGCATAGACGGAAATGGTCAGGGTCTTTTCCTGCGCCTGGGCAAAGCCCGTCGTCAGCATCAGGGCCGTGGTGGAAATCAAAAGGCTCTTGGTCATCTGCGTTCTCCTTCTGGCGGTGTTCTTTGTCATTGCTTGGAAACGATGGCGGGCAAGGCTGCGGCTTGGGTGGTCGTCTGGCGGATCACCAGTTCCATCGGCACGCTCGACCTTTCGGCGACGGCGGCAGCGCCACCCGTCTCGATGACGCGCACCAGCGCCGTCACCGCGATTTCTGCGATCGCCGCCATGTCCATTCGCAGCGTGGTCAGTCCCGGCGTAATCACGGAAGACCAGACGAGATCGTCGAAACCGGTGACGCTGGCGGTCTCCGGTACAGCGATGCCGGCACGCTGCAGTTCGGTGAGCGCACGCAGCGCATGCAGGTCGGAAACGGCGCAGAAGGCGGTAAAACCGTCGGCTACCTTTTGGGCAAGGCCGAGCAGGCTGCCCTTGCCGAACTGGTCCTCATGCTTTTCGATCCACATTACATCGGCGTGGCCGCCCTGCGGCAGACGGGATTTCATGCCGCCGATGCGATCGTTCTGGACGTTCGAGGCGGCGTTGTTGCCGATCAGCAGAAACTTGCGGTGCCCAAGCCCGGCCAAATGCGCGACGACGGCCTGCCCGCCCTGCCAGTGATCGGCCGAAACCGTATTTCCCGGCGTCGAGGGGCTGTCGATGACGGCGACCGGGCAGCCGATATCGGTGATGCGGGTGCCGCGGCGCGGAACGATGACGATGCCGTCGACATCACGCTCGACCAGCCGGTTGATCGCCTCCGTCTGCATGGCGACGCTGCCGCGCGAATCGGCGATCAGGACCCCGTAGCCGGCCGTGCTGGCGGCATATTCGATGGCCTGGGCGATCTGCGGAAACAGCGGATTGGCGATATCAGGCAGAACCAGCCCGAGCACGCCGGTGCGGCCGGTGCGCAGTGCCCGGCCTGTCAGGCTCGGCACATAGCCGAGCTCCGCCGCCGTCGTGCGGATCTTTTCGACCAGCTCGGCGGAAACACGTCCCTTGCCGGAAAGCGCGTTCGATACGGTCGCGGCGGAGACGCCGAGAAGAGCGGCGATCTGGCTGAGGTTCGATCCTGAGCGGGCGAAGGCCATGCGATCCGGCACCATTGATTAATCGATTAATCAATGCCTAGCGCAAAGCCTCACCGCTGTCCAGCGGTCGTCAGCCAGTTGGAATATGCTTTTTTCCAAAGAATATGAAACCCTCCGGTGCCCAGAGGGGTCCGGAAAGGCTTTTGTCCGACGCGTTTCAACCGATGGCTCAGGCGGTGGCGCTGCTTGCGGTGCCGAAGGCTTTGTCCTTGATCTCGCGGAATTTATCGGAGGCGGACGACAGTTTCGCGTCCCATTCTGCGTTGGGCACCTGTCCCTCGATCACCTTGAAATAGACGCTCATCAGGGCGGCAATCGCGAAGGGTTCGAGCACGGCGGCTTTGAACGACCAGGCAAAGACGATGGCAAGCACGAAGGCATAGCCTGCCCATTCGCCGGGAAAGACGTAGAGAATGGCGGCGGCCGGGGCAAGCGCCAGCACGAAGACGATGATCGCCAGCATGTAGAGGAAGACCGACAGCCAGACGGCGTTGCGGATCATCGTCTTGCCGTTCTGGGCGTAAAGGACGAGCCCCTGCCTCGAACTTTCCCAAGGGTTGCTGCTGCCGATGCGGATATTATAGCCGAGGATGATTTCGTCGACATAGGTCAGCGAAATGCGGATCACCGTGTTGAGGAAGCTGACAACCGTGCTCAGCCCCGGGATCGGCAGGAAGGCCGCAATGCCGCCGATCAGGCCGGTCGCCACCGAGATCACACCCTTGATCAACTGGTCGAGGGCAAAAAGCACATTCGTTTCGCCGAAGCGCGCGGTCACGGTCTCGCGTCCGTAGGTGATCTGGCTCTTGCCATCCGGCATCGGCTGGCCGTCGATCAGCTTGACCATGACGGCGATATGGGCGGCCTTGACCATGTAGAGCAGCCATTCGCGCACCCAGTAGATCGCGCCGGCAACGAGGCCGAAGCCGAAGATGCCGCCCCAGACCGTGAAGGATTCCGGATCGCCGCTCCAGGCGCCGAGCCCGTAGCCGATGCCGGCACCCATTCCGGTCGTCAGGATGAAGGCCATGGTGATGCCGAAATAGATGGCCATGCGCATCAGGATGAACGGCATCGTCCGCAGGAGAATGCCGATGGTCCTGCCGATCTCGAAATCCCACATGCGCCGTTTCCACCCCCCGGATTGCCGTTCGAAGTCCGGCAAGACCGTTGCGGTCCTGCCGAAATACGATGCCGCATGCAGGCATGATAGGAAAGCGCCGGCATTTGTCCACAGGGGACGCGCGAGACGGACGATCTATTCATCGTCCCGACGCCCGTGTCCTCGCCCAACAGATACGGGAAGGAGCAGGGGTGCGATGGATTGTGGTGCCCCGGCAGAGCAATCGGCCAAGGATCAGGCGGCCAGATCCTCGAAGTCCCGCGACCTGAACATCCGGCTCAGGTTGAGAAAGCAGATCATGCCGTGATCATGGGTGATGATCCCGTCGGCAATGCTCTTTTCATAGGCGGAGGTGATCTCCGGCACGGGTTGGATCTGCTCGCCGCGCACCGTCAGTATGTCCGAGACGCTGTCCACCAGCAGGCCGATCACCAGGGAATGAACTTCGGCGACGACGATGGCACTGCGTTCATTGGCCTGCGTGGCCGGCATGCCGAGTTTGGTAGCGAGATCGATGATCGGAATGACGGAGCCGCGCAGGTTCATCACGCCCAGAACATCGGGTGGCGCGTGGGGGATCGGTGTCGCGGGCCCCCATCCGCGAATTTCGCGGATGGTTGTCGTCTTGACGCAGAATTCCTGATCATGCAGCCGGAACGCGATGATCTCGAAGGACGTGTTTTCAAAGCGGGGCTGGGCAGCGGCAAGGCTCATCAAAATTCCTCCCATGTATCCTGCGACTGTGCCGTCGCGGCATTTCCTGAAAAGGCGCGGCTGACCTGGCCGGCCATTTTTCGGGCCGGGGAAGCCACTGGTCTCGCATCGTGTCGCGCTTCGGCGATCCGCGGCGACGCTGCGCCTCCGCCGACATTGACCCCACCACCGACATTGAATTGCCCGATCAGCTTGAACAGCGATTCCGCTTCACGCGCCAGGCCATGGCTGGCGGCGGTCGATTCCTCGACCATGGCAGCGTTCTGCTGCGTGCCCTGGTCCATGCTGTTGACCGCCTTGTTGATTTCCTTCAGGCCGATGGCCTGTTCCTTCGCGCCCTCGACGATCGCGGCGACATTGGTGTTGATTTCCTGCACCTGGCCGACAATCTCTTCCAGCGCCTTCCCGGTTTGACCGACCAGAGCAACGCCGCTTTTCACCTGCTCGCTCGAGGTGTTGATCAGGGCCTTGATCTCCTTGGCGGCCTTGGCCGAGCGCTGGGCCAGTTCGCGGACTTCCTGGGCAACGACGGCAAAGCCCTTGCCCGCGTCTCCCGCCCGGGCGGCCTCGACGCCGGCGTTCAGGGCGAGAAGGTTGGTCTGGAAGGCGATATCGTCGATAACGCCGATGATATTGGAGATCTCGCGCGACGAATTTTCGATCTGTCCCATGGCGGATACGGCATTCTGGACGATCGAACCGGACTGCTCGGCGTTCTGCCGCGTCTTGCGGACCAGATTGCCGGCTTCCTCGGCACGCCGGCTCGAATCGGAGACCGTCGTCGTGATCTGCTCAAGAGCAGCGGCCGTCTCTTCGATCGACGCGGCCTGCTGCTCGGTGCGCTTGGCCAGGTCATCCGAGGCCGTACGTATTTCCTGCGAGCCGGCAGCGATCGCCCGTGCGTTGGTGGCAACGGTGCTCATGGCCGTGTGAAGCTTGCCGACGGCACTGTTGAAGTCATGCCGGACCTGCTCGAGAGCCGGAGTGAATGGCTGCTCGATGCGCTGCTGCAGATCGCCGTCCGATAGTCCCTGCAGGGATGCTGCCAACTCCTCTACGGCCCGGACCCGTTCGCTGACATCGGTTGCGAATTTGACGACCTTGAAGACTTTTCCGTTCATGTCGAAGATCGGATTGTACGAGGCCTGGATGAAGACCCGCTTGCCGCCCTTGCCGATCCGCATGAATTCGTCGGCAATGAATTCGCCATGCGAGAGCTTGTACCAGAAGGACCGATAGTCATCGCTGCGAGCAAGCGCCGGATCGCAGAACATCGAATGATGCTTGCCCTGGATTTCCGCCAGCTGGTAGCCGAGCGTTGCCAGGAAATTCTGGTTTGCCGTCAGGATCTCGCCCGTCGGGGTAAATTCGATCACGGCCTGCGCCCGCGACAGTGCATCCAGCTTGCCGGTGTCCTCGGCCGCCTTGAGCTTGCTCGCTGTCACGTCCGTGGCGAACTTGACGACCTTGTATGGCTTCGTACCCTTGAAAACCGGATTGTAGGAGGCCTCGATCCAGACTTCCTTACCGCCCTTGCCGATGCGCTTGTATTGCCGCTGGTCGAACTCGCCATGGCTCAGCCTGTCCCAGAACGCGCGATAGTCGGAGCTCGCTGCTTCCGTCGGATCGACGAACAGACGGTGATGTTGGCCGATGATTTCGGAAAGCTCGTACCCCAGGGCGCGGCAAAAATTCGCGTTCGCCGTCAGGATCTTTCCTGTCAGGTCGAATTCGATGATCGCCTGCGACTTGCTGACCGCGGCCAGGATCGCGCTGGAATCCGATCTCATTGAAAATAGGCTCATCTGTCTGTCCTGTCTGGCTCATGTGTTGCATTGCGCCGCCAACGAACGGCACGCGGATTGTGGGCGCGGCAAGGGGCGGCAGCCGCTGGACAAGTCCCGCGTCGGTCGTTCCCGTTCCTTTAGTTTGTCGAACGAACGGCCCGGCTTCAGGCGCGCGCACAAGTGTCTTGTTCAGGTTTCCCGGCTCGGCACTACGCCGAAGAATGAACCGGAAACCTGGTCGACTTCAGGACTGAACGCGGCAACGGACCTTTTGCGGGAGCCGTCGGATTTTCAATCCTGTGAGCCTGTGCTCCGAAGCCTTCATCATGTCGGCGGGGGCAATAACCATGCCCATCGGATACCCAGAAAAATAGGGATCCATAGTTTAGGAAGTATGAATGTATGCGTGCAATCGGGGCGAATTTTCGTCGCATCAACAGAAGTGTCCGGCGAGGACAACTCTTCACCATTCGTGATGTCATCGACAAAGAGGGGACAGGGCACGCCAGTGCCCGGTGCCGTGCGGGTTCGCCGCGTCAGCGGGTCGGGACGCTGGAAACCGCGGCGGGAGCCCGCGAGGGGCTTCACCGCCGTTCGGCCTAAAGGATATCCGTCGAGGTGATCGCGATGCCGAAGCCTTCCAGCCCGACATAATGGCGCTCGCGCGAAGAGATGAGCTTGATCGAGCTGATGCCGAGATCCTTCAGGATCTGGGCGCCGAGGCCGATTTCAAGCCATTCGCTTTCGCGCGCCTGCGCCTCGTCATGGCCTTCACGTTCGTGTTTGGCGGTGCGGGCCGTCGTGGAAACACCGACGCCGACCGAGCCTTCGCGCAGGTAGACGATGACACCGCGGCCTTGGTCGGCAATGCGCTTCATGATCCGGTCGAGCTGGCAATCCTTGCCGAACACATCGGCGCCGACATTTTCCAGGTGCAACCGCACGGGAATATCGACGCCGTCGCGGATGTCGCCGAAGACGACGGCGAGATGCTGCATCGGATCCCAGGGCAGGGAATAGGCATGGCCCTTGGCCTTGCCATAGGGCGTCTCGATGTCGAAGCTGTTTTCCAGCTCGATCAGCTTGTCCTTGCGCTGGCGATAGGCGATGAGATCGGCGACAGACACCTGCTTCAGGCCGTGCGTCTCGGCAAAACTTGCCACCTGCGGTCCGCGCATCACGGTGCCGTTGTCGTTGACCAGTTCGCAGATCACGCCGATCGGCGGCAGGCTGGCCAGCCGGCAGAGATCGACGGCCGCTTCCGTATGACCCGACCGCATCAGCACGCCACCTTCACGGGCCACCAGCGGGAAGATGTGGCCGGGGCGGGTGAAGTCGGCGGCGCCGACATTCGGATTGGCGAGGTTGCGGACCGTCAGCGTCCGGTCTTCCGCCGAAATCCCGGTCGTCGTGCCATGCTTGAAATCGACGGTGACGGTGAAAGCCGTCGTGTGGGCACTGTCATTCTCGGCCACCATGGCATTGAGGTTGAGGCGCTTGGCCTCTTCCCTCGGCATCGGCGTGCAGACGATACCCGACGTGTAGCGGACGATGAAGGCCATCTTTTCCGGCGTGCAATGCACGGCGGCGACGATCAGGTCGCCTTCGTTCTCGCGGCCGTCATCATCGGTGACGACGACGATTTCGCCGGCCTCGAAGGCCCGGATGGCATCCGCGACGCGCTTTTGGTCAAAGGACATGCTGTTCTTCCTATTTCAATCGGCCCGTCTGGCCCCGGTCGCGCAGGTAGTGGTCGGCAATGGTGCAGGCAAGCATGGCCTCGCCGATCGGCACGGCACGGATGCCGACGCAGGGGTCGTGGCGGCCCTTGGTGCGCACGTCCACCTCTTTGCCGTCGCTGTCGATCGAGCGGCGCTCTGTGAGGATCGAGGAGGTCGGCTTGATGGCGAAGCGTGCAACGACCGGCTGGCCGGTGGCGATGCCGCCCAGAATGCCGCCGGCATTGTTGGAGAGGAAGATCGGATCGCCGGAGGCACTGACGCGCATCTCGTCGGCATTTTCCTCACCGGTGATTTCGGCTGCGGCAAAGCCGTTGCCGATCTCGACGCCCTTGACGGCATTGATCGACATCAGGTTGGAGGCGATGTCCTGGTCGAGTTTCGCGTAGATCGGCGCGCCGATGCCTGCGGGCACACCATCGGCAACCACTTCGACAACCGCACCGATGGAAGAGCCTGCCTTGCGGATGCCGTCGAGATACTCTTCCCAGACAGGCACCATTTTCGGATCGGGGCAGAAGAACGGGTTGTTGCCGACCTCGTTCCAGTCCCAGTTGTCGCGGTTGACCTTGTGCTTGCCGATCTGCACAAGCGCGCCGCGGACCAGAAGACCCGGCACCACCTTGCGGGCAAGGCCCCCGGCCGCAACGCGGGCCGCAGTCTCGCGGGCCGAAGACCGACCGCCACCGCGATAGTCGCGGATCCCGTATTTGACGTCATAGGTATAGTCGGCATGGCCGGGCCGATAACGCTTGGAAATTTCTGAATAGTCCTTGGAACGCTGATCGGTGTTCTCGATCATCATCGAGATCGGCGTGCCGGTCGAGATCATCGTCTCGCCGTCCTCGTCCAGCATCACGCCGGAGAGTATCCGGACCAGATCGTCTTCGCGCCGCTGCGTCACGAACCGCGACTGGCCGGGCTTGCGCTTGTCGAGCCAGGACTGAAGCTCGGCGAGCGTGAAGCGGATGCCGGGAGGGCAGCCATCGACGACGCAGCCAAGCGCGATCCCGTGGCTTTCGCCCCAGGTGGTGACGCGGAAGAGGTGACCGAAGGTATTGTGCGACATGGCGAGCAGGACCGGCTGTTGAAACGCTGCGGGCAAATGGCGGCAAGCCACCATCGCCTTCGGTCGTGACTATTAGTGCGCTCGCGGCAAAAGGGAAAGCCGGTTTTGCCGCAACAGTGTGTTTATCCGTTGCAGCGAAAGGCGCCGCGTTTTCAGGAGGCCATCTGCAGGAGTTGGTTGCGGGCGAAGCGCGCGAAGTCGTCGGCACTCAGCGGCTTGGCAAAGGCATAGCCCTGCAGCAGGTCGCAACCGAGCAGGCCGAGCATCTCGGCATGTTCCATGGTTTCCACGCCTTCTGCCACCGTCTCGATACCCAGCGAGCGGCCGATCTCGATGATCGAGCGGATCAGGGCCTGTTCGCTGCGGGCGCGCAGGATCGGGGCAACGAGCTGGCGGTCGATCTTCAGGCGTTTCGGCTTGATCTTCAAAAGGCTGACGATGGAGGTGTGGCCCGTGCCGAAATCGTCGATTTCGATGTCGATGCCGAGTTTCTTGATGCCTTCGATATTGGCCAGCACGACATCGTCGCTTTCGTCGAGGAAGATCGATTCCACCAGTTCGAAGGCAATCTGTCCGGGACGCAGGCTCAGCCCCTTCAGCGAATTGACCAGCGTTTCGTCGCGCAGGCGCTTGGCCGAGACGTTGACGGAAATCTTCGGCACCTCGATGCCCTCGGCTGCCCAGCGCATGCCGTCGATCAGCGCCCGGTCGAGCACGATGCGGTCGAGCGTCGCCATGGCGTTCATTTCCTCGGCGATCTTCAGGAACTTGTCGGGCGTCAGCAGCCCTTCGCGCGGATGATTCCAGCGGATCAGCGCCTCGACGCCGGCCAGCTTGAGGCTGCCGGCTTCCAGCTGCGGCTGGTAGAAGGCGACGAATTCGTTCTTTTCGATGCCTTCGAGAATCTCGTCGGCGATTCGCTTGGTCTTGATGATCTCCGCCTGCAGGATCTCGGTGAAGAATTCGTGCCGGTTACGGCCGTTTTCCTTGGCGCGGTAGAGCGCGATGTCGGCATTGACCAAGAGCTTGCGCTCGTCGACCGCCGTTTCGCGGGCAACCGCGATGCCGATGCTGACGCCGAACCGGCAGGGGAAGCCGTTGTAGTCGACAGGCTGGCGCATCTGGTTGATGATCCGCTCGCACAGCTGCGACAGGTAGACATTGCCCGGCGGATTGCTGACGACGATGACGAATTCGTCGCCGCCGATGCGCGCTACAATATCGTTCTTGCGGATGTTGGAGCGCAGGATTTCCGATGCGTGGACGAGCATGGCGTCGCCGGCTGCGTGGCCAAGCGTGTCGTTGATCTGCTTGAAGCGGTCGAGATCGATATGCAGGATGGCGACGTCGATCAGGCCGTTGTCGCCGGACAGCCCCTGCAGTTCCTTGTCGAGCATGCGCCGGTTTCCAAGGCCCGTCAGCGGATCGTGCAGGGCGTTGTGCTCGATGCGGTCCTTCGCATGGGCCAGTTCGTCGTTCTTGGCATCGGCCATCGCCTTGGCGGCGCGCAGCTGTTCGGTCATCAGAACGTCGTCGGTGACATCCCAGCTGATACCGGTGATTTTCGCCTTGCCATCCGGCCCCTCATGGGTGGAGCCGACATTGCGGATGTGCCGGATGCTGCTGTCCGGCAGGGCGACGCGGTATTGCGAGCGGTATTCGAGACCTTCGTCGAGCGTCCTGAACAGCGACAGCGAGGCCGACTTGATGTCGTCGGCGTGCACGGTCCTGCGCCAGGCTTCATAGGTCGGCTCGCTGGCCTGCGCCGGCAAGCCGTGCAGATGGGACATACGCTCGTCCCAGGTCCGACCCTGCGTTTCGAGATCGATTTCCCAGATGCCGATCTTGGATGATTCCAGCGCGAGGTTGAGCCGGTGCGAAACCGTCAGCAGTTCGTTTTCGCGCGAGCGAATCTTGGCGCGGTTGCGCTGGCGCTCGCTGACAAGGCCGCCTGTCAGGAAGATCGGGATGATGACGACGATAGCGGCAATAAGAATGGTGATGCGCAGGCCGTTGCTGTTGCCTGGTTCTTGCGCCCAGCCATTGGCCGGGATCGCCGCGAGTTCCCAGACGCCGCCGGGCAGCCGCAGCTTGCGGATGACCGGTGCTTTCTTGAAAATCTCGGAATCGCCGTAAAACGGATCCTGAATGCTGTTTTCCACCGAAATGTCCCGGATGGCCAGGTGCAGGTCGATGTGGCGGTGGCCCTCTGAAAGGTCACGTTCCTCGCCTGTTTTCTCGATCAGGCTTGCATTCGCATAGAGTTCCTTCTCATCGACGATCGCCTCGAGAAAGCCCCAGAAACCGGTATGGCCGTCGGCTTTGGAAAACACCGGGAAAAACAGGTTGAATCCGGTTTTTCCGCTGGGAAGCCGGACAGGGCCGGCGATGATCGGCTTGGCTTTCGATTGTGCCCGGTCTGTCGCCAGCCGCGACGAGCCGAAACGCTTGAAATCGGTGCCGATCATGCGCTCGTTGCCCTTAAGCGGGTAGGTCATTTTCACCACGGCGTCGGGTGCCGCGCTGACGCGGACCATCTGCGGGTTCTGCATCAGCATCTTGCCAGCCAGGCGGTCGAAATAATCAACGCTCATGTCGGGGCTGACGGACACGCCGTTTGCAAGGCCGCGCAGGGCGGCGATGTTGGTGTTGATCTCTCCCTGCAGGCGCGTCGAAATCAGGTTGAGCTCGTTCTGGACGTTGATTTTCAGTTCGCTGCCGAAATTCTCGCGATTCTGCTGCTCAAAGAAATAGCCGCCGGTGAATACGACCGCAGCAGCGATGAAGGCGGGAACGAGCGACGGTTTCGCCAACCGTGCGACGGTGCCGGCATGGCGACGGATTGTGACGATCATACTCAACGTTCATGCACCCCAAAGTCCCCTTGCCCACATTAGGCGGGGAGTCTTAATATTGGCTTTAGAGCCTGTTCCTGTTATGAAATCCGACGTTTCGGCAGGTTTGGTTGACTAAATTGAAATTTGCGCAGCCTCTGATTGTCTTTTCCAAAAGTCTCGAAATGACGCAGGGACGGGCAATTTTTGCCACAATCGGATATCAAATGATGGGGACAGTAAAGTTGATCGAGTCGTTGAAGAGGGCAGGACAGATGCGTTTCGTCGTTGTGGCACTTTTAGCCGCTGCCGGGTTGTTCTCGCCGTTGAGTGCATTTGCGGACAGCGCGGATGTGGAAGCCGTCATCACCGGCGTCGATACGGAGCGCCTGAGCCTCTCGCTGGACGACGGCAAGAGCTACCAGGCGCCGGAAGAATTCAACTTCAATGGCCTGAAGGAAGGCGTGAAGGTCCTGGTCTTCTACACGGAAGTTGACGGCAAGCGCGTCATCGACGATCTCGAGATCGTGCAGTAGTCCTGCCCCTGCGACGTGACTGAAGGCGTGCCAATACTGCCGGCGCTCAAAGCCAGCCGATCGTGCCGTCCTCGATCTTCAAGATCTGATCCTGCGGAATGGCGCCGACCGACGCTTCTTCCTGCGTCATCACACCGCAAATCTTGAACAGCACCCGGATGACGCCGCCATGGGCGACGCAGACCGTGGGGTTCGTCACGTCTTTCAGCCATGCCCCGACGCGCCAGGACAGGATCTCGTAGCTTTCCGCGGTTTCGCCCGGCGGAATGAAATCCCACTTCGACAGCTCCCGTTCCGCCACGCGGTCGGGCACCTGCTCTTCCAGTTCGGCCATGGTATAGCCTTCCCAGTCGCCAAAGGAGACTTCGCGCAGGCGTTCGTCGGTGCGGTAGTCGGAGGGTTCGAGCGCCATGGCGAGGCGCATGCGCTCCATGGTTTCCCGTGTGCGGTGAAGCGGGCTCGAAACGAAATCGAAGTGCCTGGCCTGTGCGCCGAGACGTGCGGCCAGCGCCAGACCGTTGCCGGTCGCCTGCTGGCGGCCGGTATCGTTCAGCGGAATGTCCTGTTGTCCCTGCAGGCGGATTTCGGCATTCCAGTCGGTCTGGCCGTGGCGGATCACATAGATGAGCACGGGAAACCCCTGTAAGGCCTGTCAGTCCTTGACCACGGAAATGTCCGGCGCGTCCACGGCCTTCATGCCGATGACGTGATAACCGCTGTCGGCGTGGTGGATTTCACCGGTCACGGAGCGCGACAGGTCGGACAGCATGTACATGCCGACATCGCCGACTTCCTCGATGGTCACGGTGCGGCGCAGCGGCGCGTTGTACTCGTTCCACTTGAGAATATAGCGGAAGTCGCCGATGCCGGAGGCTGCGAGCGTCTTGATCGGGCCGGCCGAGATCGCGTTGACGCGAATGTTCTTCGGGCCGAGATCGACCGCCAGATACTTGACGCTGGCTTCGAGGGCAGCCTTTGCAACGCCCATGACATTGTAGTTCGGCATGACCTTTTCGGCGCCGTAGTAGGTCAGCGTCAGCATCGAGCCGCCATCCGTCATCAGCTTCTCTGCACGCCGGGCGACCGAAGTGAAGGAGTAGACGGAGATCTGCATGGTCTTGGCGAAATTGTCGGCCGAGGTATCGACGTAGCGGCCGGTGAGCTCGTCCTTGTCGGAAAAGCCGATGGCATGCACGATGAAATCGATCTTGCCCCAAGTCTTTTCCAGTTCGGCGAAGACGGCATCAATGGTCGATTCATCGCTGACGTCGCAATGTCCGGCGAGAACACCGCCGACTTCCGCGACGAGAGGCTCGACACGCTTTTTCAGCGCCTCGCCCTGATAGGTGAAGGCGATCTCGCCGCCCTGTGCATGGATCGCCTTGGCGATGCCCCAGGCTATGGAACGGTTGTTTGCGACGCCCATGATGAGGCCGCGCTTACCCTTCATCAATCCGGATGTTTGCGACATGGTTATGACCCCGCTTATGGCTGTTCTTTCCCCAGCCGGTGCCGATCGGAAAGTCCGCATGTGTTGAACTGCTGCGAGCGCCGTTGTGCCTGTCAAATCACGGCGGCCCGTCTCTTGAGCATTGCCTATGGCATAGCCACCCCGGTGGTTCAAGCACAGCGCGGATCAGGAACTGTTAGTCCCCGTAATAATGGGTCAGAACACCATGAAACCGCTACAGGAAAAGACCCTGCTGGCGGCTGCGCATCAGATCGGTGATCTTCTCGTCCGGGTTTTCCCACAGCATCAGCCGCAGTTCGACGAGAAGGTCTGCGCGCTTGCCGTCCGCATCGCCAAGGCCGTGACCGGCAAGCCGGATAACCCTGTCGGATCCGGACCAGGCCGGCACGGTGATATCGACGGGGCCGGTCAGGGTCATGACCCGGGTTTCGCAGCCGAGCACGGCATTCTGGATGTCGATCGGCAGCGTCGTGCGCAGGTCAAGGCCCTCGGTGCGCATCGCGCCGTCCTGACGAACACGCACCGTCACGACGATATCGCCGCGCAGCATGCCGTTGAGGCGGTAGCCCAGTTCCTTCATCCGGATGATGCTGCCATCGGCGGTTCCGGCGGGCAGGGCGACCTTGAGCGTTTGACCGTCCGGCAATGTCGCGGTTGCCTTGGCGCGGTTGAACAGGTCCTCGACCGAAACCGTCACTTCGCAGGCAATGTCCGGGACCTTTTCGACCGTCTTGCTGGCCGTGCCGCGAATGCGCCGCACGATTGCCGAGACGAGTTCCGCAGCCGGTGCCGCCGAACGCGGGAAGAGTGCAAAGGGGGCGGGCTTCCCGGCGGCTTCGGTTTTTGCCTCCGGTATTGTCTCGGGCCGGACGTCGGTTGCCATCTCGGGCTTTGCCTCGACCTTCGGCTCCGGCGTGACGTCTGGTTTTACCGTGGCCTTCGGGCGTTGGGGTGTCGTGGCGGTCGCTGCCGGTTCGGGCTTTCGGGCGCGCGGTTCGCTTCCGAAAATGCGCGAAACCATCTCCTCCGCCGTTTCAGGATCGACGTCGCCGATCGGCTGCTCGGGCTCGCGCGGCTTGCGGTGCAGTTCCTCCATGCGGCGCAGCTCTGCCTCGCGGCGCGCATCGTCATAGCGGGTTCTGAGCTTGGGGTTTTTCAGCACCTCATAGGCGCGACCGGCTTCGGCAAAACGTGCAGTGGCCATCGGGTCGTCGCGATTCTGGTCGGGATGCACGGCCTTTGCCATGGCGCGCCAGGCAGCCTTGATCTCGTCCGGGCCGGCATTGCGGCGGACGCCAAGAACAGAATAGGGGTCGCGCATCGTTGTCATCGGCTCTGAACTCCCGACAGCCGCATCCAGCGACCGTTCCAGCCTGTTGAAAAGAAGACGGAAGGCCATCGCGGCATGCCGTTTCTCGAAAGGCGATGATGCAAAGGAGTTGCTAAATATCAGTTAGCCGCAAGCGCTTAGGCGGGCTGGAAGAGGCCTGGAACGGCAATCGGGAAGATGTTTGCGAAACTGTGGTTAACGCCTGGTTTCAGCTGCGCGGGCCGAAACTTGTCAGATACCATTCGCCATTGCCGAGCAGGCAGGTGTTGCCGTCGAACTTGGCAATGCCCTGGTAGGAATGGCGCGTCGTGGTGAACCGCCGGCAGATCTGGCCGTTCGAGCGGTCTTCCTCGATGCTGCTGATGACGCCGGCGCTTCCCGAACTCGAATTGGCCCAGGGGATCGGGTTGCCCTCGGTTCTGGCAACGTCTGCCGACGACACGGCGTTGCGCACCGTCACCTCGTCGGAGAGACTGTCGCGGTTGACGGCGGCCGGGAGCGAGCCTGTGGACACCGACTTGTCGACCGCCGCCGTGTCGGCGAGATCAAGCCCGGCGCTCATGCAGCCCGAAAGACAAAACGTGATCATGCACAGCGCGCCAAGTCCCGCCCTGCGACGGGATAACCTCTTTGTGTCATCAATACACTTTGCTATGTCTTGCACGGCATACCTGTAAGACTCGGAGAAAAAGGTCGCAAGCGCCCGGTCAAGGCGCGATCTGCGGGTCTTCGTTGTTCACACGCTGGCGGACAAACCGGCGTTTCCGGATTGCAAACCGCACAACACGTCACGGCATTGGAAGACAATATGAGTGAGACTGGGTTAACAACTGGTGACTTCACCCAGGAAAGCGAACCATTTTCGCTTTTCGGCACCTGGCTGGAAGAGGCCAAGGCCAGCGAGATCAACGATCCCAACGGCGTGGCGCTGGCAACCGTCGATGCCGATGGCCTGCCGAATGTGCGCATGGTGCTGCTCAAGGACTTTGATGCGCGCGGCTTCGTCTTCTACACGAATTTCGAAAGCCAGAAGGGCCAGGAGATCCTCGGCAGCATGAAGGCGGCCTTATGCTTTCACTGGAAATCGCTGCGGCGACAGGTGCGCCTGCGCGGACCGGTGGAGATCGTCAGCAACGAGGAAGCCGACGAATATTACAAGACCCGCCCCCGTGGCAGCCGCATCGGCGCCTGGGCGTCGAAACAGTCGCGTCCGCTGGAAAGCCGCTTTGCACTGGAAAAGGCCGTGGCGGAATTCGGTCTGCGCTACCCAATCGGCGAGATTCCGCGCCCCGACCACTGGTCCGGTTTCCGCATCAGGCCGACCTCGATCGAATTCTGGAAGGACGGCGCTTTCCGCCTGCACGACCGCATCGAATTCCGGCGCGGCGATGGCGATTCGGCTTGGGAAAAGGTGCGGATGTATCCGTAGCCTCAGCCGCGGCCCATCAGCCGGAAGGCGATGCCGGAGGCAAGCGCGCTGACATAGGCCGGCTTCTGATAGAATCCGTTCAGCGAAATCCGTGGCAGGGCGGTGAGCGCCGCATCGGAGGTGAGCGTTCCCGGCTGGGTCGTTACCGCAACGGCAAGGCCGCGTTCCGCGGCCAGCATCTGCTCTCGCGGTGAAGCCGCGGACGGATCGCCGTAAGGATAGGCAAGCGTCGTCGGGCGGCTCCCGGTGATCTCCCGGATCCGGTCGGCGGAGGCGGAGATTTCAAGATGTGCCTCCTCCTCGGTGAGGCGAGCCAGCGCCCGGTGGCTGATCGTATGTGCGCCAAGGCTTGCCAGCGGATTTTGCACCAGCTTTTTCAGGCCCGCCTCCCCTAGAGTCAGCGTCTCCGTGATGACGAGCGGGGCGATGCCGTGGCCTTCCGCGACGCTGTTCAATTTTGCCACGGCAAGGGCTTCGCTGCCATCATGGATGAACGCGGCGATGCGGTCGAAGGCTGCCTGCTTTTCCGACACGGCCGATAACGGCAGGATCTCTTCGCCTGCGCCAAAATCGAAACGGAGGCTTTCCCGCGCCTCGAGCAGGTCGGCCAGCGTCTCCCACCAGAGTGTGTGCGTGCGATCGATAAAACCGCCGGTTACGAAGACGGTGAAGGGAACGCCCTGCCGGGTAAAGACCGGAGCGGCAAATTCGAGATTGTTGCGGTAGCCGTCGTCCAGGGTGAAGACCGCGACAGGTTGCGGATCGTTTGAAGCAAGATGGGCGGGAAGGGCATCCAGCGCGATGAAGCGGTAGTTCTCGCGCTTCAGGCGAAGGATGGCCGCTTCGAGAAAGTCCGGCGTGATTTCGAGATGGGCATTCGGATCGAAGACGCGCTGCTGTTTCGGCCGGACATGATGCAGCGTAAAGATGGCGCCGCGACCGCGCGCCGAGCGCATCACGCCGGCGCTGCTCAGCAAACCCGAGGCCGTGAGGCCTCCGGTAATGAAGGCGCGCTTGATGATCCTGGCAATCATAGGGAATCCCGTCGATGTCGCTGCCGGCGGCAAGCCTGCTCCAGCCGAGTTTAGACGCGAGGCCGTTAAGCCTTGTTGAACAGGGAGTTTGAACAGCGAAACGGCGGCCCGCTTTTGCGAACCGCCGTTTCCCAACTGTTGTTGTCGAAAGACCTGGCCGAAACCACTTATCCCTTGATGAAGCTTTCATCGACGACATCGCGCTCGCGGCCACCGAGTGCAGCACTGACGCCGGCGATGAAGGCGCCGACGAGGAGTGACAGCGCCGTCAGGAGAGCCAGCGTCGCACCGGCCTTGCGGGCTGTATCGGCTGCTTCCTGCGCGGAAACCTTGGCGTCTGCGATGCTCTTCAGCACGGTATCGACACGGGCATTGGCATCAGCTTCGGAGAGCCCGGTGCGGACCGCAATGAGCCGGCCGAGATAGGCGCGGTCATCGGCCGGGATTTCACCGGCGGCTGCACCGTTGATTAGGATGCGCGATACCTGTGCTGCATCTTGTGCATTGGTTTCAGCCGTGCTGGCACCCGGATCTGCCGGACGCAAGAGCGAATCGACGAAATAGGCGGTCGGTCCGCTATCGGCAGCGGATGCCGCAGATGCCGTCGCCACTGCCGCGCCTGATGTCAGCGTCGAGGCGGCCTGTACACCGCTGTTGATGGTCGAGGTTACGGCAGAGGTCAGGGTGCCAGCGATGATCAGCGTCGACAGGGCCCATGCAAGGATGCCGTGCGCCGTATCGCGGAAGAAGACTTCGTCGGTCTGCGTGCCCGTCCACCGGGTCCGCAGGCGTCCGGTGATGTAGCCGCCCATGCCCGAAGAGATCCATTGAACGACGACGATCCAGATGGCCGTCGAGATTGCGAAGGTGGTGGCCGAAACGCCTTCCGACGACCATGGCGACACCATGGTGAGCCCGAGGCCGGAGCCGAGAAGGGTCAGGAGAAGCGTGATGGCCGCAGCGGCCACGGCCCCTGCGATGATCGCGCCCCAACTGACGGCGGAACGCGAGGACTCGACTGACGACGAGAGGGGCGAAACGTGCCCCGAGGAAATCGGCATTGTCATGCGTTTCCCCTATCGGAAGAAGAGAGCGAGAAGGATGATGATGGGGATCGGCACCCCAAGCAGCCAGAGCAGAATTCCACGTCCCATGATGTCTCTCCTTTGCGATAAACGCTGCAATTTCAAGGAATTTTGGCAGCTTGGACGCATAACTCCGGTGGAGAGATTTGGTTCCATGATGTAGGCAGCGCGCTAGCGAGTAGGCGCAGTTTGGCCGCCCATCGGACGGCTGCAAGCCGATGACGACCCTCGGCGCCGGTGTATGTGAAATTCGTATAGGAGACAGACGCGCAAGCGCTATAATGGGTTTTCGATGGAGTTAAGTCTATGAGCGGCAACCGGTTTGCGACCGTCTGGGATGCGATCGAGGATACGCCAGCCGAGGCAGCCAACATGAAGTTGCGATCGGCGCTGATGACGGCCTTGAGGGACAGGATTTCGGCGGAGGCGCTCAGCCAATCTCAGGCCGCCGGCGTCCTGGGTGTGACTCAGCCGCGCATTTCAGACCTTCTGCGTGGCAAGATAGACCTGTTCGGCCTTGATACGCTGGTCAACATGGCGACCGCTGCAGGTCTGAACGTCGAATTGACGATCTCAAAGGCAGCTTGAGCCGATCAAGCCCGCGTGCCGCCGACGGTCATGTCGTTCATGCGCAGATGCGGCTGGCCGACGCCAACGGGGACCCACTGGCCGCCCTTGCCGCAATTGCCCATGCCGGTGTCGAGCTTCATGTCGTTGCCGATCATCGAGATGCGCTGCATGGCGTCCGGGCCGTTGCCGATCAGCATGGCGCCCTTGACCGGCGCGCCGATCTTGCCGTCCTCGATCAGATAGGCTTCGGTGCAGCCGAAGACGAATTTGCCGGATGTGATGTCGACCTGGCCGCCGCCGAAGGAGACGGCATAAATGCCCTTTTTCACTGAGGCGATGATCTCTTCGGGCGTCTTGTCGCCGGAGAGCATGTAGGTGTTGGTCATGCGCGGCATCGGCACATGGGCGTAGGATTCGCGGCGGCCGTTGCCGGTCGGCTGCATGCCCATCAGGCGGGCGTTCTGCCTGTCCTGCATGTAGCCCACCAGCTTGCCGTCATCGATCAGCACGTTGTAGGCTGACGGCGTGCCTTCGTCGTCGATGGTCAGCGAGCCGCGCCGCTGCTCGATCGTGCCGTCATCCACGACGGTCACGCCCTTGGCCGCCACCTGGCTGCCGAGCAGGCCGGCAAAGGCAGAGGTCTTCTTGCGGTTGAAATCGCCTTCCAGCCCATGGCCGACCGCTTCATGCAGCATCACGCCCGGCCAGCCGGAGGAAAGCACTACGTCCATCGTGCCGGCCGGCGCGTCGATCGCCTCGAGATTGACCAGCGCCTGGCGCAATGCCTCATCGGCGCCGTGGCGCCAGTTGTCGGTGGCGATGAAATCACCGAAGCCGCGCCTGCCGCCGACACCATAGGAGCCCGATTCCTGCCGGTCGCCATCGCCGACGACGACGGAAATGTTGAGCCGCGTCATGGGCCGGACGTCGTGCATGCGGTGGCCGTCGGCGCGCAGGATATCGACCACCTGCCAGCTGGCGGCGATCGAGGCGGAGACCTGGCGCACCTTTGGATCCCTGGCACGCAGATAGGCATCGATGTCGGAGAGCAGGGCGACCTTCGCCTCGAAACTCGGCTCGCCGATCGGGTTTTCGTCGCCATAAAGGCGCCTGTTGGTGCCCTGCGGCGCGGCGGCATAGGAGCCGGAATAACCGCGCGTGACGGCGCCGACGGCATCCGATGCGCGCTTCAATGCCGACAGCGAAAGCTCGCCCGCATGGGCATAACCCACCGCTTCGCCGGCAACCGCGCGCAGGCCAAAACCCTGGTCGGTGTTGAAGCTGCCACCCTTCAGGCGACCATTGTCGAAGGCAAGCGATTCCGACTGGCCATGCTCGATGAACAGTTCGCCGTCATCGGCGCCGGCAAGCGTTTCCGCCAGAACCCGGCGTACCGCGTCTTCGTCGCTGTCGAACAATGTGATCAGGTCGGTATTCATGGACGCGGCTCCGCTGTCGCAGTTCAAATGTGCTTGGCCCCACATCTAGGCTCCCGGAGGACCGCCGCCAAGGGCGGTAACGCCGATACCCTTACGGCAGGGCGTCGTAACCTTCGCCAAACCCCTTGAGATCGACCGGAATGCCGATGCCCTCTTCCGGTGACTGGAAGACGATGAAGGTTGCCGTCGTGCCGCTGCGGAAGGTTTTCAGCAGCTCTTCCTCAAGCACCACTTCGGCATAGCAGCCGTCGGAGAAGCAGCGGACGAAATAGGCGCGGCCGATATCCTTGCCATCGACATTCAGCCCGAGGCCGTTCGGCAAAAGCACGCCGAGCGGCGCGAGAACGCGCAGGATCTTGGCCTTGCGATCGGCCGTCTTGAGCACGACGACGGACAAACCCACTTCCGGCCGATCCTCTGCGATGACGTTCTGCATCAGCGCGCATTGTTCGGCCGCGGCGCCGGCTGGCTGGTCGCAGACGATCGACCAGGCGCCATGGTTCGACTTGACCGTGCCCGGTGTGCCGGGCTGCTGCTGGGCCGAGGCGATCTGCGGCAGCGCTGCAGCCGAAAAACCATACGCCGCGATCGACAAGAGGGCCAGGATCGGCAGGCGGGAAACGAGGGACAGGCCCATGAAAACCTCAATACGTAAGAATCAGTGCGGCTATTCTTGAAGCGCGTGCGCGGAAATGAAAAGCCCCGAGTCTCCTTTCAGCCGGGTATGGCCGAAATTGGGCGGTTGTGCACCGGTTTGATGTGGATTCTGTCGAGACGCCGTTCGCCCGACGTTCCGCACGGCCGGAGTAGAGTTGTTCAAAGCGGAAAATATTCATTCTCGTTAAAATACCCTCCCCGGAGGTTGCGGAGCGGTGGAATCCGCAATTGACAGCCTATGAGATGGGTGTGATCTTGGGATCTCTGCAAAAGCCCTAAAATTGGCTGCAGATCAGGGGATACGAAGGGGAAATTGATGCGTTTTGACCGTCTTGGCCTGGCCTTGATGTTGATCTTCCTTGCGTTGTCGTCACAGGCTTTTGCCGAGCGGCGTGTTGCGCTGGTCATTGGCAATTCGGCCTATCGCCACGCTCCTGTTTTGCCAAATCCCCGCAATGATGCCGCTGATATGGCTGCAAAGCTGAAGGAGCTTGGCTTCGAGGTCGTCTGGGGCGAGGACCTCGATCTGGGTGGTGTGCGGAGCACGATCCGCAATTT
>Ga0307515_10002177_pt1 | contig 43027 bp, 56 predicted proteins | sample 17_EM_MG_FD_194513 | JGI IMG/M metagenome (GOLD analysis project Ga0307515, IMG submission 194513) | Populus trichocarpa ectomycorrhiza microbial communities from riparian zone in the Pacific Northwest, United States - 17_EM | ecosystem: Host-associated > Plants > Roots > Unclassified | place... | reverse complement strand
ATTTCACTGAAGGCGGCACACGTTATACGTCCGACTGGGGTGCGTTCTTGGCCACTGAGGCAAAGGTCAGGGATCAGTTTGAGGGCAATGTCGTCGACATCGGTGCGTTTTGATCCTTCTCATTTTTGCCTCGTCTAACGAAAATGCCTTATTTAGGATCAAAATATACTGCTGAAGAACTTATGGCACTGTTTTATCCTCAGGGTGGTGGTGCAACCACATTCAAGTTTCCTCGGGGCAGAAAGCTTAGGATCGTAGGTTTCACTACGAAGGAGGACTTGGACAACCCCACGGAGTTCGATAGCGAAGGCGTTCCCTGCTTTATCGTTGGTAAGGACGGCAATACTACCAACTTAACAGTTGGATGCTACGCCGGCGTGGTCACTTTTACCCTCAACAAAACCGGTGACTGGTCCAGGGAGCTCGGTATCTACAACTCAAGCCTCAAGAAAGCCAAAGTCTTCTCCGCTAAGGGAGACTCGGGCTCCCTCGTCTGGCGTACCAAGGATGGCAAAGGTTATATCGTTGGACAACTTCACTCAGGAGAAAACAAAGGCTGCTCGACCAGTAACCATGTTACTTACTGTACCCCTGGCTGGTACCTCCTGGAGCAGATCAAGAAGCGGTTTCCGAACGCCGACTTCTACCACACCGCCTGGTAAACTTGAAGGTTTGTGTCTTTCTTCCTGCTTCATCTTTCCACTATGCCTCCTCCCTTTTTCTTTCGCGAATGTTCCCGTTTCATGGGCTCATCCCCCTTCCCTGACTGTGATATCATTCCCATCCTTTTTTTGACTGCGTGTTATCTGCTTCTTAGTCGTTGATTCAGACGCGTGTTTCTACCGTTGATTCGCTATCTATGTTCGTCTCTTTCTGATAAAGGGTCTCAGTTGATGTGGCAGACAACTGAAGAAAGAAATGTAGCGAACGTGCTGTATGTCTATCCACGGCGCTAATCATGTGTTACGGCGTTACACTAACACTTTCTTCCATCTCATCGTTTCGTAGCTGACATTCTTGACATTTAGGTCTAAAGCGAACCTGCATTCTTGATTTTTTCTTTGACTCTGTCGTTGTTCTCTCTCGTTTGTAATCTATTCTTTGGTTGTTCGTGTCGGACGGACGCTTGGACCGCATTTTGGGTTATGGACCCATGCAGGGCGCTGGCAAATCAGGAGGGAAGCATAGATGGGGTTTTACGCAGCAAATTCTTCATGAAGAGCATCAGAGCAGGCTTGGGGGCGGACAGGCTTGGGAGGGGAGAAGATACCTTGATGGCGTCTGCGGAACTCTTGAGCTGGGAGATGGTCTCCTTCTTGAGTTTCTCGAACTTTCCTTCGAGGGCTGCCATTAGTGGAATGATGTCCAGTGGCGGAGGGGGAGGAATGGCATTCGGGAGGGAGTTGACCGTTTTTCGGAGGAGTTTGACTTGATCCTGAAGTGCCTCTACCGAGAAAATCAGGACGGGATCTCGAAGGAGGGGGGGTTCGTAAAAATAGGGCCAAGCCGCCGAGAGTTCATCGTCCTACAACATCGCACAGGCTTCGCGGCAAAGTAAATTCCGAAATTTAGGGTCTCCGATGGAGTCGGAAATCTGGACAATATCCTGGGCTGCATCCCTGAGAGCACCTGCATACTCAAGCCGGCCTCCCATGGAGGCCAGAAAGTGGGAGAGGGAGGATAAGGGGGAGGTAGTGGTTTAGGCCTAGGTTTGAGCGACATGGCAAATCGATCGCTACACCGGCAACCCGCATGCTCAGTCGACCAGAAAACCAGATCTTCGACAACCAGCCACCTCCGCTCGGTGATTATGTAGACGGGATCAGCACCAACCGGCCTACTATCCACGCATCCCCTGTATCTGAGCTTCCTCCGCCATTTCTATTGGTCCATGCTGTTTACTTGCTGGTGAAATGCATCTCCCGCCGGGCTTTAATTTCGATCGTGCGGAACCTGCCAATAACCCTCGCGATATCCCCCATGCACAGCGCGGACAAGATGTGCTCCGCCTCAGTCTCTTCACGAAATCACCCGTGGTCATCTACTCCCGGCTGGTCTGGGGTGGGGTCGTGCATTCCACGATCTCCATAGACTGGCACTGATAAAAATATTGAGGATGAGCCACATTCCCTTACCCCTCCTCGACCTCCCATTCGTTTCTACCACCTCCTCCAACTCACCTCTACCGGAACATTCAACAACAAAGTAACAAGCATGAGAGTAACGAAGAACCCGATAACCCGAAAGAGTTACTCCCGGCGGGTAAACCACGAGAGGTAGGATATGGTCTAGGACGCACCGGGCATCCCATAGAAGTATACCCTGGATCACTCGTATGGAATCACGGAGAGCTGTAGTGGACTGTCCAGCGGCGTAATGGCTGCTGCCTTGTTAACCAAAGGGCAAATAAGACGGGCAGTGGTGGGGAAGGTGATAAAGGGTCGAGAATTGGTTAAATTTCCCTCCGCCAGCGAGACTTTACCCGCTGTACCCCCACAAGTGGCTAATGCGACCATATCATCAGATGGCCATACAAGTTCCGATCTCGTTATCGTGCCGGTGCGGCGCAGAATGGCTCCCATCCATGTGTTTCGCGGTAATATCTGACGAGCTCAAGAGCAGCAATCATGGGTGCAAGTCCCTAGTCTCGGTTCAAGACCGGACCCGGCTCCGCGGAACTCGCGCGGCGTGTGAACAAAGTGTCGATCTTTGAAATTTGATCGGCCGGAGGTTGCATCGATGGCCGAGTGGGTGATTGGAAATCAAAGGATTTGGTGAGTCTGGTAAAATCCATGCGAGTGAGGTCGTACAGCAATCCACCACGATAGTGGGGAACCAACGGTTCTCCTGGCCGTCCGGGTGGATCAGCCCGTGCCAAATACACATGTTGATGCTAAGTATTTACAAAGTGCGTAAAGAAGGGGCTGGCGGTGCCAAGTCCCTAACATAACTTAACCGTCTGCCCGAGAACGCCGTGTCGTGTCCATTCTATCACCAAGACCTCACGTAGACCAGAGTCCCTGCAGCGAGAGCCGATATCAGCCCACATGCAATCTTGGGCCACAGCGCACGTAGAAGATCAGCTGTAACTCTCAGAAGAGTTACCGTCCTGTAGTTCTCGTTCAGACAAAGGCGCACGAGGCTTGAGAAAAGATGTCGTGAGCTTACCCAATGAACCGCCTGTTCCGTTCGGCGATGACATCGTAAACCCCTCCCTTTACAATCTCTTTTTCCAAACGGAGTAATGGCCCACCATCCGGCAATAGCCAGACGGCGCCCGTCGAAGCGATGTCAGTATCAGTGGAGGAAAATATTATCGTGCCGGCGACGCGCTCAATCGGTAACATTGGGATCCCAGCGATGGCGATGCGGTTCATCGTCGTCATGAGGTTGGTATCAGTGAAGAACGGGTGCACGACGGCCACCCTAATGCCCCTCGCGGACAAGGGCGCATGCATAGCGCGGGCGAGTCCAAGCACCGCATGTTTGCTCGCAGAATAGACGACGCCTTGTGCAGAGGCTTGCCAGGAAGCTGCCGGCAGATGTTGAGAAAAAGCATGCGCGATGGTGAACAGAAACCTACCCATTGAACCTAAAAACACGATTGACTTGAGTGTGCATTCAGAAGTTCTGTGTACATCCAAGTAGTGGAGTGCCAAGTGGGCGGCTGATGGACATACGAATTCACCGAAGTTTCATGTGAGTCACTTCCCGGAACCATCCTAGGCATTTTCCACGCACTGTATATCGTTCCCACAAGATTGATATCAACGGTGGCTGTGGATGGCTTTACTGGTTTGCCGTTCTCAAGTTTTGGTTTCCAGAACGAGCCAATCTCGTTCACACCGGCGTTCGCAACCTAGGGAATAGGTGAGCCAGAAACGCCTAGACCGTGAAGGAGACCCGGAGCTTACGACAATATCCACTGAGTGATAGGCCTCGATTGCAGCTTCGAACAACTTCAATTGGTCATCCCACGATGTGACATCGCACCGCAGTCCTATGGCCTCACTGATGGGTTTAAGAACATCACAGGCTCCCCCATGGTGAACGGTATGATAAGACATACCCTCCCGCCTTCCTAATCTCCGATATAACCTTTTCAAGCCCGGGTTCGTTGAGGTCGCCCAGCACGAGTTTTGCTCTATGAAATTAATTAAAATTAAGGGTGATAAGCCACCGCAAACGGCTCAGCCAACGCAAAGACGGACTTCGACCTTGCGAACTGCAGAGCGGTTTCCCTCCCAATACCGGCTGCGCCCCCTACATAACGATGAGGGGAATGAGAAGACGAGGGGAGCGCGCCGTAGCACATCTTTCTCACCAGTTATCAGGACGACTTTGCCCTCGACTCTCTCGCTGTGCGCATACAACTGAACGTCAGGAATGGTGGTCATTGTGAACCCTGATCTGAGCGGTATGTGTTCAAGTTCGCTCTTATACTGTTGCGCAGACCGTTCCGTTCCGGTATGTAATCCTCCGGACCCGAACCAGGTGCCAATCAGAGGCAGGTTCAATCCGAATACACTGAGTGCACGCGGTCGGCGCCTGCGAGGTACGAACAGAAATGAACAGAAATCCAAATTGAGCCATACGGCGAATAGCGATGCGAGGATACACGACATTACACAGAGGAGAACAACAAATGAGAGCTAGTTAGGATAGAATTACCGGTGAGCGCTTGAGCCGCCGACCGGCATCGTGCAACCCGGCATCCGGCTCATGAATTTACCACCTCCCGCTCACAAACAGTCGCTCGGGCCGGCGGTCTCCGGATCGGAAGCGATGTCGACGCCGACGAAAGAGTTGGAAACAATGTCCGCGAGGTCGGTATCCAAGCCGAGGGAGGAGGTATATGTGAGTGGGTCAGACGTGCCGTCCTCGCCGATGTTTGCGGTAACTTCGAGGTCATCGTGCGGCGCCAAGAGACCGGTTCCAGATCCAACCCGAGTAGACGCACCCAGGTAGGCGTCCAAGGGGGAATTTTCGGAAGGCGACGTGGCGGTATTCAGCTTGTTGCCGAGACCGAGATCAGAAGAAACTCCCACAATATCAGTGCAGGGGACAGAATCAAGGGGGTAATCCAAGGGTAGAGCGCTCAGGGTGGAATCGGGATCTGTGAGAGAAATGTAAACGACGGCTTCCGAGGACCCATCTGGCTGATAGACGAGGATGGATTGGACGGGGATAAAGGCGTCCTGTTTTAGGCCATGGACGAGATCGTTGAGTAGGCTCCAGGACGAGTCCAGGTCAACTATAGCTTGGGAACTTGATTCACCCTCGGGAATAGAGACCCAGGCACAAGGATCTTCGCCTGCTCGGACAACGAGGCCGGTTGCTGGAACGGCCAGATACAAAGTGTCCGCGCCAAGATGATCCACAAGATCTTCGGAAGAAACCCAAGCACCAAGGTATGAATCGAGATCCGAGTTGGCCGTTGCCAAACCCTGGAGAGTTGACAAGAGTCCCGTATCAAGATCGGTTCCCGCGAGGGAAAGGGAATCGGTTATGGAGGTGCTGGAAGTCAAGGAAGTTCTTGAGACAAGCGCAGGATCATATAAAGTCCAGGAGCCATGGTTTACGCCAAAACTGAGGGCCGGGATCCCAACACCCGAGTGGGGCACCTGAAGTTGATAAGATCAGCTCCGGACGACGTGAAACGGAATCTGGTGACTTACCCAACCGGGAAGGGGAGCTGCAACGGCGGGGAGAGAGAGTATCGCAAGAGGCAAAAAGAAGGACATCGTGTGTGTTTTCTAAGAGAGAAGAGAACGAAGGTGGTGGGAGAGAGAAAAGAGCGAACTGTCGAAATCTAAACCAAAAGCCCAACTTAAATATTCAGGTCACGTGACTGTGGGACGCGGAGGCAAAGTACCCGCCACGTTGTCGTGATCGTGTCTCTGGTCCTTTCTTTCAGCCACCATGTCCTCCGGCGCGACATCGCTGAACAGGAAGAGAACACACTCTCTCGAGCGAGGTGGCGAACGCCCTGGTTCCGATATTAGCGCGAAGAAACCTCGGATCTCGCCTGAGGCATCTTCCAACCGGTCTGCAAAGAAGAAGCGGGGGAAGAAGAGGACCGTGTCCGTGGTTGAAGACATCGCTGGGTCAGCTAGGAGTCATAACGACGGTGCCGAACCAATGACCCCGGGAGTCCAACGCCGTGGCGGCCATCGCCGGAAGCCCAGACGAGTGGTGGAAAGCGATGAGGAGGAGGATGCTGATATCGTACTTGAGTCGACACCCCATTCGCAGATGACCGAAAAGGTATGTCGCGGTAGGGCTTGTGTTATGTCTTTGTGTTCATGTTTTATAGTCGCCAATTAATGCCGCTTCCACTTCATCCTCTCCCCCTCTCAAAGGCAAAGAGAGGGAGGTAGATCCCGTACCATTTGTATCAATTTCGAGCTCCGAAGACCTCTCGAAGGAGACGGAAGACTTGAACCAAAGACTCGATGCTCAGACTACGAAATTGGCCATCCAATCCGCGTTGATATCTTCTTTCAAAGATTCCCTCACCTGCCAAATATGTGTCGATCTGATGCACAAACCTTTCACCCTCGCACCCTGTGGCCATATCGCCTGTTACTCGTGTCTCGTGGGCTGGTTTAAGTCCAACGTGGCAGAAGACGAATTCGGGCCCCCGTTGGTTCATCGAAAGAAAACCTGCCCCCACTGTCGATCTGCTGTTCGCGACCGCCCCATCGAAAACTTCACCATCAAGGAGATGGTAAACTCTCTCGTCAATTCTGGTGTTCTCGAGGACGTCCCGGAGGACGCCATTGCCGTCAACTCCACTCCAACCGCTTCAGCAGATCCTTGGGCGAGCATTTTCCCGAAACACCCGGTCAGGGAAAATAACTATGACGGTCTCCCCTTCCCTCTATTTGACGAAGGAGAAGACGAAGACCATGGTTACGACGAGGGAGATATGGGGATATACGACGAAGAGGACGACGTTCACCGATGCCGAGGCTGCATGAACGAAGTGGTAGACGGGTTTTGCACTTTGTGTGAAAGACAATACCAACCGACGTGGGCTGCGGTGCCGCTGCTCGGTGGCTTCTTTGGGGGGTACGGAGGGTAAGTCCTATACGTTCATTTTTGACGCCTCAACATTGGTTCACCTCATTTCCAGCGACTTGTGGGACGATGGTATCGATTCCGATAGTGATGAGGAAGAGGCGTATTCCCAAGAGGGTTACGAAGAGAGCTTCATCGATGACGATTTGGGAGTCGGCGACGGTCCAGGGCCAGGTGACCATGCCCCCATACTGCCCGATTTTTTCGAGGAAGACGAGGAAGACGACGACGATGCCATCGAACTTGACTCCCCGGCTGTGGCGTACCAACGAAACCACCAAGCACCCATTGTCGTTACCTCCGACGAAGAGGATAATGATGACTACGCTGATGCTGATGCTCACGGGGACTATGGCCGATTCTGGAACGAGGAAGACGAAGACGGTGACTACCACGACGCTCGTTCTGACTCCGATGATCGCGGTAACGACGGTTACTGGTCCGACGAAGGGCCCCACGTAGACGATGTAGATATCTATGCGTATATGTGAAGGTCTTTCTCTTCCTTCTGGTGTTTACATAACGTGACCCCGCATTATCGGTTCGACCCATTGTACAAACAGCTTCGCATAAGACAAAACTAAACTGTAATATCTTTCGGATGTAAGAATTTGTGACATTGAGATCTTGTACATGCTGGGTCCCTACTCGGGACCCTTCCATGGAGATGGTTTTATGTTGAGGTACAGCAACGTCACAGACCGTTTCTCAAAAGTATTAGGTTTACGAAGTAAGTTGTGTGTAAAGATGAAAGTAGTACCAAAGCTGGATCTATGTTCTACATCTGTACCAGTCCTCACCACAATTGTGAACGATTTGTTCATATCGAGGAGCTCATAACTTAGGATCTTGACTCACCTCTTGCTGCGTAACGGAACTGTCAGAGCCACCACAGAGACACCCGTTAGGGTTGTAGCACTTTTCCATAGGCTGGACCAAAAAGGGATGGATAACTCGTCGTTTTTTGACGCAAGAAAATACGCACATTCAATAATTTCAAGAAATAGATGCAAAGGCACTTGAAAAGCGTAGTATCCGTAGTGTTTTTATTGTAAGGAACATCCTATATGAAACACCTCAGGTCGGCAAGCTCAAAATTAAGCCCCAGTAGGCGTTCGCAGACCCACCCATGTGCCCATTCCATGTTAGGCCCCAGTGTACCTGTTATGGCCGCGCAGAAATGTGACTGCTTGGAGACTTGGGGGGGCCCCGGTTGGTTTCCGGGTGTTCGGTTCCGGTGGGGCGCCCGGAACCCGTCCAAGTGATCGAGAAGGATCCTCTGCGTCTATTGTGAAAGCATAGGGTCCTACAATAGAATATTATACTCCGAAATTATGGATCATAGGGTGCTGCAGGCAGGAATGGAGTTTGAGTACCCCCAAGCTCCCCGTCGCCTTGAAAAGATGTGAAAGATCCAATTCGAATGCCCGAGGACGTTTTAGAATCGTTTCGTGGGTTATGATCAACTCCTTCACGTGAACCAACGATAGTGACCGGGGATCAGACTCCCGCAAACCGCCATGTCCTACAACCCAGTGAACCTCCAGAGACCCCGCACCCCACAAGCTCGACTTTGTGCGTGTCCGTCTTCGGCGCATCTCGACAGCGGAGGGTTACGAGATTTTTCAGTGCGATAAAAGGACCGTCGAAATCTTCCGCCGGGATCTCACCCTATACCGAGATCGAAATGGATTCCAAGGTCGGATTCCCAGCCAAAAGATGGTAAAAGGGGGGTAGCAACACCCCAGGGACGTCAAGAGTGAACCATGTGAGGGATGTGAAACAGAGGAGTTTCGTGCCGAAAGAGAGGCCACCTAGGGAGAGCGACCGTATGGTTGACATATCACCGAAAAGTAGTGGAAGGTTGGGACAGTATCCGTAAGTGGAATTGGTATGGCTGATAGACACGATAGGCAAGAAACAACTAGTTTACACAATGCTATCGAATTGGCATGATGGAGAGGACGATGAGTCACGAGATGAGAAAACACACCCCCAATCTTCAATCGAGGTTGGCAGACATGGCCTTGACCTCGTCTACTACAGCACGGAATCTGTTCGCGCCTTCTTCCTCAAGTATATCACAGGACCACCACTCACGAGGCGCGGTGTCGGTGAGGATATCTTGGTCAGGACTAATCCGTCTAGGCTCCAATCGCCTAGTGGCTTTGTGATACTTGTAGAAAGCCAGCTTGGTGCCGAATGCGGATACACCGTGGAGGATGGGGATACGTAGGTTATTGGCACAGTCACGGAATCGTCGACGAAGCTGAAGGTCAGCCTCCTCTCGGTTCGAGTCGTACACAAAATCGTTAGGGTGCTTGATTCCGACCATAAAGACGGGTGACGCGCCAATATAGATCAGAAGGAGAACGACGAAATCGATTGAGTCCCGCCCCTGGGCCGTCGGAGGGAAGTATTGCGGAACGACCTCAAAGGCTGTGTCGGGAGGGAAGAGGGTCGTGAGTAGGCGATTCCAGGATCCATAGAAGGGCTTCTCAGAAATCGCGCTGGAGGCACCGGCAATAAAGAAGGAGCGCATGATGAGTTCGGGCCAAGGGCCACCTTGAACGTCGTCTGCCATCCTATTGCAGCAAACAGCGTGAGGAAAATAATACACTGGGTGGAGGTGAAACCTGACTCGAGTAGAAGCGGGTGGCTTTGTCGTGCGATGGGAGATGCTACTGAATCCCGAGTTGGAAGTACCCCAAGTTCGTGCCCGCGGCCACGTAGACCGCAGGTCGCGTGAAACGTCGTCTCCTCAAGTATACCACGCAATACCGCTGATGGTCGCCTAGAAGTGACGCAGCATCATCCGTGGAACGGGTGTAAATGTGCGGCCATCGAGGTTCGAAAACGGGATAGATTCTTCTACTCGTCAGGACCTTCGCTTCGTCTATCCCCCAAATCCTATCGTGAGGGTAGCCCAACGAGAACGTCCTGCTGAAGGTTCGACCCTGGTTCAACCACTTGTAACTTCGTCCGCGTTTTAGCACATGTCCAGCGTCAGCTTACACTCGTTCAGCTTCCCGTCTAGGAAAACCCGCTTCAACAACGGAGGCAGTTGTTCCAAATGACAGACGACTTGAAGGTTATGCGTCATGGCTACCCGCGGACTTTCATAATCATTATCGGCGTCAAACACGAGAAAAGCTGTATCCCTTCAACCATACACTCACTGTGGTTTGCCGGGACTGTTCCCGTCGGATTCACCACCTCTTCACGCACGCACATTTCGACCACTTCTCGACACGTCGAGGCACCGCGGTTCTGCATTACTGCTGGAACACCGTGTCTATCCACCTATCCCCCTCAGTAGGGAGAGGGAGAGGCGCGATATGTCGTCTACATTCCAGCAACCCCCCTCCGGATATCCTTCACAGACAAATGCTTTGTGATATCTATCGCGCTGGAATAAGATTCAGATGAAGCACCTCCCAGTATTGCGGATTTACTAGGCAAGCCTGGTCGACGCTCGATTACCATGAAGGATGAGACATTTCTGTTTCGATCCACGAGGAACTCTAGTGTGCGTCGCGTGTACCGAAAGCTGAGCGGCGTGGACCAGGAGTGATCACGCTGGCCACGCGAAGAGTGAATGAGTGTTTACCGGTCACGAGCAGCGATGTTAGACTACCGGAGAACCTGCGCCGGGAACGTCCCGTAGGCTTCACCACCACGCCCTGCGCGGTGAGTGTTCGACATCGATCATCCTCCGACAACCCATTTGACATCTTCTCATAGAAATGGAAAACATCATACCAACCTGGTACTGGTCCAACCGGGACTAGGCTAAGGCCGGCGCGGTGGTATCGACCCTACAAGGTGCCTCGTGCTCAGTTGGGCGAGCACGAGAATGGAGAAGCGGGGCCGTCAATCCTAACGCCTCCCCCCACCCAATCTGTGGCTCCGCCAATCACATCCCCCCTCCGGAGGGTCATCCGAGGCAACGGCTGACGCCGAACCAACCCAAACTATCACAGAAAGAAAATGTAAACCCAGTAAATAACTTTTACTGTTCACATATTCCTCATGTAATTGAATGATTGTTCGGCGCGACGGTTACTGGTCTGATGAAGAGCCCCACGACAACGGCGGTGATCACAGTTTCTATGGGTATCTGCAGTGAAGGTTTTTCTCTCTTCGGATGTTTAACGTGGCTCCGTATTATCGGTTCGACCCATTGTACAAGCAGCTCCGCATAAGACAAACCTAAACTGTAATATCTTCCAGATGTAAGAATCTGTGACATTGAGATCTCGTACATGCCGGGTCCCTATTTGAGACCCTTCCGTGGGGATGGATTTATCCCCAGGTACAGCAATGCTAAAGAACACAGAGCTACAAGGATTATTTGCAAGAAGAATCCAACCACGTCTGTCAAAAAATGAAGATCAGCACCGTCAAAACGAGAATATAATGGCCCTTGGCGTACCTAGCAGGATACCAAACGGTGGCGCCCCAACATACAGTCCTCGAATCACGGGGATGGTCAAAACGACAGTAATCGGAAGAGCAAGCACCCCGTCGCTCATCCTCTTTGTGTCGACGAAAATCACGAGGGTGATGTAGAGAGTTGCAGCGGTCAAGGCCCAATTCACAATCCACAGACACATCGTAAACGCTCTCGAAAGTACGGAACGCCTAATATCAAGCTCTAAAACACGAGACTCGACTTCGATCGTGACAGGACCTTCTCCAGAGTCATAAGTGAACTTGCTGGTCGTAGGCGAATCGGTGGAGCGGGTGACAAAGTTGTTCAATGGGTCGGCGGCCGCGAACTTGATAATGGGAACCGATCGGTTCGTAGCGGTATCGATGACGAAGACGAGGGCGTCTAAGACGTATGTGTCGAACGGAGCTGCTAGCTGTTGGTCGAACAGGTGACGTTCCTTTGTGGCTGGGAAATAGATGTTGGCGGCGTACACGCCCACTTGGTGTTCGATTCCGAATTTCACGATGCTTTGTATGCTGTGGAACGGAAGAAGCCAACCAGGGGGTAAGTGTTAGGAAATGATCTGCTAGGCCAAGTTTCGACCCACTATAGTGACCCCCGAGTCGAACTCATCGGAAGGAGATCTGGATCGAACGAGAACGCGGGTTTGGTCGCGCTACACACACATCGGAAGAATAGCCAGTAAACATCCAACTGGAACAGGATATCGTACAACTGAGCGCGAAACTCACTCATTCAAATACACATCAATCTTCCTATCGAACGGTCCACACGTCTCAGAACCCGCGATATGTGAGGACTTCCGATACGTCGACAACTTGTGCTCTCCACATCCAATGACCGCCCATTGAATCGAGAGCGTTCGCTTGTCCAGGTCCAAGAGATAGTTATGTCCCATGATCGCGACCTAGTAAAACCCCCCACGGAACGTCCTTCAGTGAACGCTGAAACTTGAAAGTGGGGAATTCCGAAAACTTTACCCCAGTGGAGTTATAAGGCATTTGTTCGTACAATGGCTGCACGTCCGAGTTCAATGTCAAGAGCATGATCACGATGATCAAGAGGACGAGGAATACGGCGATGGAGAAGGTGATTGGGACCGGATGCCTTCGTATCCATCCCCACCGATCCCTCTGAGTAGCATCCGGGAGTTGTGTAGCCGCGGAAACGGTCGCACTCGGGTTGAATACCTTTTGGGTCGGAGGAGGAGGAGGGGAAGAAGGGATGGATTCGTATTGAACCGTGGATTGTCGTGACATCGCGTTGCCCACCCTATAAAACAACCTTGTCCACCTCACCTCGATCTCTGCCAGCCCTGATAGAGGAAGGGAGAAAACGCAAGAGACTCAAAAGAGACCGAGTCAGAGGTAACCCTTTGCAGCTTGTGTCTGACCGGTCCGAAGACTTGCCAAGTTGACTTGAAAGAGGTCCGGCGAATAAACTGAAAGGATTGGCAGCACCAACCCAGTTGTACGTACAAGCCCCGGTAGGTTTTCCCATGCACTGGACAGAATCGGCGGCCAACATAGAGACCCGGGACAGGCTCGTGTCAAACATTACCGAAAGGCGAAAGACCGTCGAGCACGCCGTCAGCGCAAACACGTACATGCTGTACGCGCGTCAGGGACGGAACGGAGCACGGAATCCGCAAAAGCTCGGCTTGGAGGAAAATGATTGACGACCTGCCGATCGATATAGGACACCCCGTTTCACGACTCCGCGCGTGGCAAAGCACGCGGCTGCCTCAAGGGGGAATACTTGACAACCCTGTCCTCCAGTGCATCAGCCAAACCTAGCAACGCAGGCAAGAACATGGCCACCCCGTATTCATGCAATTACAAACCTGGGGTCTAAAAAAATTAACTGCTACACGAATTAACTACTCGCGTCGTCTTGTGAGAAATCTACTAAAACTTGAAGGGAGGGATATATGTGAACTAAAGTGCAACCGGAGGGAAAGCGAGTGAGAAGGAGGTGAGGGTGGCGGATGAGTTAAGACGTGAGAGACAGACAAATGCCCAAGAGCAACGAGATACTAAAACACAGGGGCGAAATGGATAGGTGGTTAGGGCATAAAAAACAGATGGTCGATGAGGGGACATGGAGGAAAGGGGACAGGCGGAGAGAGCTTCGACAGACATTAAGGCGAGGGAATGACAGGGAAAGGTGCAAGAGAGTTGCTGGAGGCGCGGAAGCGATTGCGGGAGAGATAATTGAGCAGCAGACAGAAGACACGGCCGAACAAAACGGAAAAGAAAGCTCATGTGTGCAAAGTCCGCCTCTGCTTCTCTTGGTAACCCACATACCCATACCACGCCCCGCCAACGAGCGTGAACAGGATCCCAGCGGCGTTCGTGTTCGTAATGTGCAGATTGAACATGAACACAGCGAACAGGACGGTCAACACCTGCTTGATATTCGCTACAAAAAGGCCCTTGCATAAGTTTCCCGAAAACACGGAGGTCGTGGCGGTGTGAAACGTACCCGCCACAGTCATGCTCAATGCGCCCGCCTTCTTGTTTGCCGTGAAACTGACAATGTTCAGCCCAAAAGCTATACACCCGTTCATGATCAGTCCAGCTGCGCTGAACCAAGTCATTTCATGCGCGCTCCAATCCCGAACATTCTTCAACTCCCCGCTGATCCACGCGTAAAACACACACTGGACGAACGCCAACGGGCACATCCGGGTCAACAGGTCTAAAGGGTGCATCGCCAATCGTGGCGGAACGAGGTGCAATGCGGCGAATACAGATTTCTGTTTCGAATTGCTCAGCGTTGCTGTGGATGAAGGGCTCGATTGAAGAACGTTCGTAAAGATGGTTTTGAGAGCAGCCAAAAATGTGCCGATGAGGGTGAGAATGAGACCCCACAACGTGAAATAATAGTCTCCAAATGTCCTGCGATTGGTAAATGCATCAGAACTTCGGCTATCATATAATTGGGTGGAGACTGACGCAAGAGCCACTCCGAGTATTACAGGTATGAGACTGAGCATCTTACGAGGGGTGAACTTGCTCCCGAACATCGTGGCGGAAAGTATAATAGTGAAAATTGGGGTTGCAGCCCGCACCACTTGATGAAACTAGTTACAAAACCGGCAAGAGTCAGTTCCCGTATGTGGCTGGATGATCGACAGAAAAGGGGACTGACCGGGACGGTAACGAGGTTCAAGGAAACGTTGCTAATTGCGATATTCATAGCATATAAAACGCTGAACATGACCAACGCCATATTATCGGATGCTGACAACCTCTTCTGGACAAATAACCCTTGAGCTAACAAGCTCCACCCTCCAATAGTCCCGCACAACGCGTGTAGGGCAGTCACGGTATACGGGTAAGGGAAATGCACCAAGACCACTTTGTTGTACAGTGTCAGAGAGAGATTGAAGAAGAAGTACAAGGCGAGCCAAAACTCTTGGGTGTTGAGGTACTTGTTTTCCGCAAGGTCAGCCCAGAAGCCTGTCAACACTGATTCAGATTGGAGGTGTTTGCGTGAGGCGAGAGCGCCTGGAGCCACTGTGGGAAGTGAGGGTGACTGGGATTGGAGGCGCTTCGGTGACGTATGTCGGAGGCGGGGCGAAATTTGGGGACTCGGCACACTAGAAACATCTGAAGAAGCTGATACACCAGATGAGTTCTGACCGGTGACCCCTACGGAGGAGGTGGGGGTCCCCAGTGTGGAGGAGGTATCTCGGGCGTCGTTGTAATAGGGAGAGACAGAGAGATGGAATTGATCTTTCTCGAACCTGCCCTGTCGACTGTTCGGGGTATCCTTCCTGCCCACATCTCCTCGCAATAACGTTGAAGACTCTCCATCATCATTTTCAGCGTGTACCGGGACCATACTTGTGTCGTGTTGCTTTGAACTTTTCCACACAGAAGAGTATGATAGCTGGGTGCCTTTGTCGACACCCAGTGCTTTCATTAATGGCATCAAAGACTGCGGGCCTTGAGGAAACGAACGGTCAGAGCACGAGGAAAAGGAAGGGATGCTTCACTGGGCGTACCCAGCATCGGTAAGAGGTGGGGAAGGAACGCTGGCGCTGCGGGCTTCCCGCCACAATCGGGAGGCGGTTGGGCTTGGGTGGCCGATGATGCCGAGGCTTGGAGGGTTGCCGAGAGTTCTGGGAAGAAAGCCCGCGTGCTTGGAAGGTAGAGGAGAGGGAAGGAAAGAAATCAGTTGGAACAAAGCAGCGGATTCATGTGGATCGGGCAGGGGTGCAGGGTGAACAGAGCGAAAGTTCCGGGTGGCCGGAAGGATCGCACTGGCGGCAGGGCGACTGCCCGAGGTCGAGCGTAAGCGGTCTCAAGTCAAAGTCGAAGTGCATACGGACGACTGGACCTAATGTACAGTCGGGTAGAGCTACAGAAATTGGGAGGAGTGTACAGGTAAAATTAGGGAGCCTACAATAGCATATCGTCATAAAAACGCATGTGGCGGGAGCGCCAAGTCCGACGAAAAGTCTGCGTGTATTCTAGGAACAATGGTATGGATAAAAGGCCAATAGGTGGAACTCAATATATGTGACCCCATCTAACCCATTTTTATATGAGAACCTTCGTCAGACATGAATCGAAGCGGTGGCAGCCTTTGGGGATCCCTTGGCCATGAAAGGACGAGAATACCATCGGACATGGACGCGGACATCTGGTTTTGCTGAGTAATCCAAGTTGAGTCAGTCATTCAGGATTAGTCGGGGGGAATCAAGCAAAGTTAACCCACCTGGATGCCTATCGGAAGGTTGATGCTCCGCTGGAAAGCACCGTATTTGAGTTCCTGGACTGGGTATTGGGCGCTTGGGCCAGAGGGCGGTGGCGCTGAGCGTTTTCCCGAGACTGTCAGCTTGTCGTCGTGCAATTGAATTTCGACGTCGCCGGGTTTAATCCCGGGAAGTTCGAGACAGGCTGTGATGGTCTGCGAGTCCGGATCCTCACAAAGGTCCATCCTACAGAGAACCCGCAAGGCTATGTGAGAACTACGGATGAATAGGAGAGAAAGCACAGTCAGGCGCAGACCTTGGCTTGAAGACTTGGTTCGGGGATTTGTTGAGATTGTGCTTGGAGATATACTCTCGCGCATACTGTTGTGCGAGAGCCCGTTCGAAGCGTTTGAGAGAATCGGGGTTGAGAAGATTGTTGGGGTGGGGTGGTTTGTGAAGCGGGTTATGAGGCATTGCCTTGTGAGAGGAGGAGGATGGAGATGATGAGGCAGCCTTCATGTGGGGAAGAAACTGGCGGGTAGGACGGAAGGGATGCTCCTTATATATCGTCGCATAGCGCTGACTCGGAAAATTTTGAGGAGTCACTGGGTGAGATCTGGTGTGTTCCACGGCGTGAATCTCGGTACCAGATCTGTTCCAGCCGGTAGTATGAGAAATCTCTTGGAGGCGCTGCGCATTGAGGGACCAAGTCGAAGACAAATGCTGTGTACGCTCAGAGTCACAGTCACACACCGATCGACGTTCTTCGAAAAACCCACAACCATGAGTAAAGTCGTATTCGGTCCGTCCTGTCTCTCCACGTCCCAGCATTCCCCGTCTCCTGCATCAGCTCACATCTCTCGTCAGTCGGGAATGTCCCGTACAACATGGGCGAGGCATGTTTTACTACAAATCAAACCCCAAAAACAGCCACCCTTTCTCACCGCGGTTGCACAGGATCAACTCATCGACGTTTTCAAATCTGTAGGTCAGGTCGTCGGCTTTCGGTGCGTTTCCGATCAGTGTACGAGCCCTTTGTGTCGCCGCAGCCTCACTCATCTTTCGTCCACCCAGGCTCGTGTTTGACCGTGAGACGGGTAAGCCGAAAGGCTATGGCTTCTGCGAGTTCGCGGGTACATATCCACACTCCTTTCTCATCACGTCAATCAATTCCTTCGTTGTCTGACTCACCTCTCCGCCTGATTGGTTCTCTCCTCAAGACCACGACACCGCAATGTCTGCTGTCCGCAATCTGAATGGGACCGACGTTGGGGGACGTCCGTTACGAATAGACCTTGCGGATTCTGATCCATTTCTCGAAGGCAAGACCACCGTGCGTGGTGAACTGATAGACTCCGGTGGTCCGGATAACAAGTGGTCCCGGGAAAAGGACTATCATGAAGACAGAAGACAAGGCTCAAGCTCAAGTGGTCCCGCCTTCCTTTCAAACCTCCCTCCCGGTGTCCAAATTCCACCTGGCTCAACAGCTCTAGATACAATCAGTCAAAGTCTCGCAACCATGGAACCTACTCAATTGCTCGAAGTTCTTGCCCAGATGAAGGTGTGCATGAAACCGAACCTCCCCTTCCGCGCCCCGCGCGACATCTCCTGAATCATACTGAGATCCGACCTCCGATTTTGCGTTTTTCTTTCTCCTTATTGCGTGATAGGCATTCATTATCACCCATCCTGAGCCAGCGAAAGCATTGCTTGTGGCACATCCTCAACTGGCTTATGCGCTTTTCCAGGCGCTATTGCTGAACAACATTGTCGACCCTGCAGTACTCCAGGTGTGATCGCGTCCCGAAGCTGTAAACTTGTTAATTAGGTGGCTCATATACGTGTCCGTAGCGAATGCTGGGTGCGACGACTTCGCAGCCTACCGTGCCACCATCATATTCTGCTCCCTCGGCCCCGGGCTATCAACAACCGCCTATGCCGCACCAGCATATACCTCCCCCACAAGGCATGTATGGACAGCCACCCGTTCAGCAAGCCCCACCGCCACAGCCTTACTATCGTGGTCCTGCGCCGCAGGCGCCACCCCAAAACGTGACTCAAGTCAAGGATCTAGGGATTGATTCTACCCACCAGGTTTGCCCTAAAACCGCGCTTTGCGGAACACCATATTCGGCTGTTGACTCATTGGTTTCGAAATAGCAAATGTTGTACCAGGTGCTGCAGCTGACGCCTGAGCAGATCAACGCGTTGCCACCAGCAGAGCGTGACGCAATCCAACAGTTGGTAGGTTCACGTTCTCCCATGATTCACGTCGCTAGCTCGGTTCGGAAGGCTGACTCTTTTTGTATTCCTTTGTTCACTTGTTCTCGCTTCTGCGCTTTGTAGAGGAGTCAGTTCATGGGTGGCAGTATCACGGCTTAGCGGCTTACCCACCCAGCCGAGCGTCTCAGTTGTTCTGGTTGGCCGTTGTCGCAGGGTTTCGGGTTTGTATGACTCATGATTAGCCATGACCTCGTTGCTACCTCGCCTTTCGTCGCTCGTTCTGTCGGTTTCCGAGGGTCTTTCTCTTATCTTCTACTCCATTTGTAGCTAGTTTTTCCCTCGTATGCCGTGATGTCCAATGGGCGCACATAAGTTACAATACTGTCTGATGGTGACACCGGGCAAGTGAAACAAATGTATAGCGCGAGCGGCGTGGCTTCGGTGTATTATGATTATAATTATGCTGCACTCGGTGACAGGTACGGTCATGTACGATATACCGTACCGTAAGGAGCACAGGACGATAGATTGGTGACCCAGGTGCAGCCCGAGGGTATCGCTGTGCGCGCGCCACGTGATTCACTTCCGAATTCCATTTCGATCGCAATCATTTCCCCCAGGCCAAGTAGTAACGATCCAACCCGGAGCTTTCAGGTGGGGAAAGAGGAAGCCGTGCTATCTGCGATTGATAGTGTGATTGAGAGTTTGAATTGAAAGGTCCGGATGACTCTTTCAAGAGGACTCTCTATGCTTAGTGGGCCCGGGGCATGACACGATCTATCGTAAGCTGAAGCAACGTTAGTGGGTACACGGTTTCTCCCGAAATCACGATCACCGACCTTTGGGCTGACCCACCGGACCCGAGTGGATCTTTCAGAATGACCCACTACGCTACGACCCTGGTCTGCATGCGAGCTGACTGCGATCGTACTCAGCATACCTGTGAGCCTCACTGACGTCGGTGTTCCTGTTTACTCACCCGGTGCTGAAACTGCGTCGGTGGGTATAAGCAACCTATGTGTGGACGCACGGTGTATTCGGCCCGCAGGTCGAGATCGTCCAGAAAGCCAAAAAAATTGCTCTAGATCACTTCAGGTTCCGGGGGGGGGATGGGCGAGGGCTGTCCTCCTTTCCAGCTTGAACCGCCCGGATCTGGCCGATGCAGAGTGACTGTGACAATTTAATTTTGAGTGCCCGGATCAAAGGATAACCGGAAAGGGGAGCTGTGGAAAATTTTCCCCACGACTGCTCCTTCACACAACTGCGACGTCTACGTCATGAAAGTCCGTGGTTATAAGTTGTGCTCTCGGATCTGCCCCTCTTTCATTCTCTGTGAGCCCTTGACCCTCGGTATTGTAGCCACACCGGTACCCGCGGTGATCACACGTTCCCCTCGTGGAGGTGTGGTGGGTGTGTAAGCTTTCTCATGCTATGGTTTTTGTACGTGGGAAGCGGAACGGAGCAATGCCTATTGAAGACTCCCCGCAGTTACGAAATGTTAATGAACATGAAAGCGTGGACACTTTTCAATGGTCCGGTGGAAGGAAGGCGGTAGATCTCTTGGTTTTTACCATATCCGGAAAGTCTTTCCGAGTTCCGACTCGCTCTTGAAAGTCCTCCGATCACACAGCCCGGAAATTCTCGGTAAGCATGCCTCCCGATCGTGCATATGTCTTCCCTTCAAGTTCACTGGGACCTTAATTTCCCGAGAGGGGGGCTCCGGAAGTCCGCTCACTACACTTGCCGTAAATCCTGTAGGCTGTTGTTGCAAGGGGCACATACGAAACCACCCCCCTATCGCCACCGATGAACGGAACTTTAACCCTGCATGCAAGCGCTGTGTTACAGGGTTCCGTTTTTGACACGTCGGAGAGCCCAGATGAAGTGGGAACCGCGTGCACGATGGAACGAAACCAGGAGAGAAAAGAGGGGGGCTTTGGTGTTTCACACAGCTTCCCGTTCTTTCCGCATGCAAAGACCCTTCTTACTGCGGTACAAAGACGGCACAGAGGCTTGGCCCCTTAGTTACCGAGGTCTGGATCTTTCAACCTTATGGAGGGCTTCACAGCCACCACGTCGTCGTGTTAGAATTGAACCAGGTGGAGCATCACCGCATGAAAGTTTCCCAGATTGCGTCGAGGGTTTTGCCGTAGTTGGTCTAAGTAACTGTACGCAACGTTGGATTTGTGGAAAGCGTTATGTAACCGTTGACAGGGAAGTTGTGGAGCAACGCGGTGCAGAAATTGGCGATGACTACCCCGGGGGCGTCTCCAAGGATCGACATCTTGATGCGGAATCAAATTATTCCAACAAACCGGTTGCGTCGTTGAATTTTGCATTCCGTTCGTCATTGCTCCAACTCGGAGAATCCGTATGTGGAATACTTGGTTCAGAAACAAACAAAATAAAGGAAAACCCGTAACTTCGATCTGACGCCTGTCCTTCACGTGGTTATCTCGAACCATGGCTCAGAACGCTTCAAAAGCCCAAACTTTGCACCCAACCTCTCTTTCTCTCCATCCACCACCGTCTCACTCTTACTCGTGCACACACCTACACAATCCTTACGCCCTACACTCTCTCGACCATGATCCGATCCACCATTGGCTCTCTTCTCCTCGTACTCCTCGCCATTCTGTCTGTCTCCCCGTCTCTGGCGGCTCCCCAAGGCAGTCACCGCGCATCTCACTCGCCTTACAAGGACTACGGCTCTGGACACTCCAACAAGCGCCAGGGATTGGTCGTACCGAGCGTCGTCGATTCCTGCATGTTGTCTGCTGAAGATCTCACCCTCCCTGGAGTTCAAGAGCTCGTCGTCAATGGTATCAGCTACTCTCGAGCCTGCCTCGAACAGTTCTTTTCAACCGAGGAGCTGGTAAACATAATTCTCAAGCCGTGCACACTTAGACTGACGTACTTTCCCCCAGGCGTTTCTTAGGACCCCAGCCGCCGCCCTTTGCGTCGTCGTTCCTACCGAAGCAGACTTGTCCACTCTCGCCTTCACTGTTCTTGGGGGCCAGGTCCTCGACAGGGCCTGCCTCTCTCAGCGCTTCCCTGGGTTCTTCCCCTCCTGTCTTCCCAACAACGGTGCTTGCATGACCGATCGCTCTGTGGCGCTCCCGGATGTGCCAGCAGTCCTTGAAGCTTGATCCCCTCCCGAACCGGCGCTCGGCCAACTGAAGCCTCTAGTCTGGATCTGTATCTTGGAGTAGTCTACATGTCTAATCCCAATCTTACCAAACCCTTTCACCAAACGTCGAACGTGAACTTACACTGTGCGAGGACATGAGGATAAGGTGTACGTATGTTAAAGACAAGCGGAGCCTCAGATATCGATCTTATTCGACAGACTCCTCGACCCCTTGAGGGCGGTGAGTCTCTCGGTGAGGACGTCAAGGGGGACTGTGGCAGCGCGGGTCTTCTTCTCCCCCACATCATCGCGATTCCTCACATTGACCGCCTTGCCGTCCAACTCCTCCTGCCCGACGACAAGAATGAAGTTGTACTGGGCGAGTTCACCGTTTCGAATCTTCTTCTGCAGCGTGTTCTCGCCATTGTCGACGTCGGTCCATAGTCCGGCAGCGGATAGTTTCTGCTGTACTTCGGAAGCGTAGTCTTTCTGTATTTTGTCAAACGAATTTGTCGGAATCCTTACACACATAGATGGTGGATGGGACGGGGACTTACAAAGGGAGGAGCCACGGGGATCACCAGAACCTGCCTGGGACTCAACCAGAACGGCCACTTTCCAGCAAAGTGCTCGGTAATTATCGCGATGAACCTCTCCAAACTTCCCAAGATCGCTCGATGGATCATGACCGGCCTCGTGGGTGGCTTGTTGGAATCTGTCGTCTCTTCCGGTCCGCGATACTTGAGGTTAAACCTCTCGGGAAGCTGGAAATCCAACTGAATCGTGGCGCACTGGAAGGACCGTTTCAGGGCGTCCTTGATTGTGATGTCTATCTTGGGACCGTAGAACGCCCCATCTCCCGGGTTAACTTGCCATTTCCCAGGGTGGTGTTTCTCGAGTGCTTTCGTCAGTTGCTATTTACGTCCCCCCATCGCGTTTCATTTGATGAAGCAAGCGCAGTTGAGACGATTTGGGGTATCATAGTAATCAGCAATCAGTGGGTGGAGTGGGAAAACTCAGGGACAAATAGAGACCCGAGGAATACGAGAAGGGAGGGGAGGGGAGGGGACGACTCACAGCCTCAGCTTCGTTCCAAGTCTCGATCTGACCTAGATAATTTTCCGGCCGAGTGGAGAGTTCCAGCGAGAATTCGAATCCGAATAGCCCATATGTGAACTCCATGAAATCAAAAAGCCTCGAAATTTCTTCTTCCACCTGTGGAGCATTTGTTAAGATCTCATCGTCAGTATCTTTTTTTTTGTCAACGCCGCTTGATTCCTCACCTGCGATGGCATACAGAACACGTGCGTATCGTCCTGCACGAACCTTCTAACCCTCGTCAACCCCGTCAACGCACCAGACGCCTCGTTCCTATGGATGATACCGAACTCTGCCATCCGGATCGGGAGCTCCTTATAACTTCGATCACGAGAATCGAAGATGATGCAATGGCCTGGACAGTTCATCGGTTTCAGAGCCCACTTCTCCTTCTCAACATCGAGCGTGAACATGTCGTCCTTGTAGTTTTGCCAGTGTCCGGAAGTCTCCCAGAGTTTACTGTTGTACATATTAGGGGAGATGACTGGCATTTGGGGCGTTGATTAGCTATTTTCGGTGGTGCGAATGTTCGGACGGGCTGACACCCACCTTCTTGGTATCCTCGCTTATAATATTCGCCCTGTAGGTATCCCGTCAGCCTGGAGTTCCTGTTTCTTTCGGGATTGCGTGCCTACCCGGACGAGCTCAACGAGCGCATTGTAAACCCTCGTTCCATGCGGAAGCCAGAAACAACTTCCAGGACTAAGGTCGTTGAAGAAGAACAGTTCTTGCTCCTAGGGAGCTCATTTAATCCAAATCTGGGGGTGACTTCGGTGGTCGACGCACCTTTCCAATTTTCCTGTGGTCCCGCCTAGCAGCCTCGGCGAGGAAAGCCTTGTACTCCGTGAGCTGCTTCTTGTCGGGGAATGAGATACCATAAATTCTCTGCAGGGAATCGTTGTTCTGATCACCGAGGAAATATGAAGCGGAGTTCTAGGACCATCCTCGGGGGTCAACATCTACATTCCTGTCCAACCTTACATTCGAGGACGCACTTTGGTGACCATGAAAGCCTTGATCTTTCCCGTATGTGGGATGTGGGGACCGATGCACAAGTCGATCATGGGACCACAGCGATAGACGGTAGTAGAGGTACCGTCAGGGATCTTGGTCTCAATGATGTGCTTCTTGTATTTGTTGTACTGAAGAGCCGGTATCAGAACCAGCGTTTCACAGTGGGACACTCATCCAGCGTACCTCAAACATCTTCAAGAGCGTCTCCTTGGGCACCACGATTCGCTCAAACTTTTGCTTCTCCTTGATAGCACCTTCGGAAAGCCTCTCGAGAGCAGGATAGTCGGCGTTGGTGACAGCGCGTCCATCAATGGCCATTTCATAGAAGAAACCGTCATCCGTGGGAGGACCAATGCACAGATGGCATCCGTAGTGCTTCTCTGCGGATTCACCGAGGACGTGGGCCGATGAGTGCCAGAACACGCGCTTGCCTGGGTTCATACGAGTCATAAGCGGAGGGAACCGGGGAACAGGAAAAGACCAAACCATCAGGGTGTTCAAAGTCAAGCAATTCAAGTTTCACGCTGCCCTCGAGCGGTCGTTCGAGGTCCCACAGTTCGCCGTTGACTTTCGCAATGACGATCCGCTCGGAGAGACCCTTTGATATCTCCTTGGCGATATCCATAGGACTCGTCTCCCAACTCGTCCCCTTCTTTTCAGTACCATCTGGCAGAGTAATAGTGATCTCTTGTCGCGGTCGGTCTGTAGCGCCATAACGAAACGTTCGTAATCAGGTCTACCCCTCGAGTGGCCCTACTGTACTTGCCTTTGACCCACGAATCATATTCAGCCTTTAATTGCTGGAACATCTGGATCCTGTGATCGAAGAACTCGGGTTTTGGAATGAGCTGCAAGAATCGTGAATCGTAGGTATCAGCCGCGTTCAGATGAGAGAATAAATCCAAGGGGCACACCTCTAGAGGGTATGCTGAGCCAGGTTGCTCTTTGGGTTTCTTCTCCTTGACCTTCTGGGTCCCTCCATTCTTGGTTATATTGATATCAGCATGGGGCCTATCTAGAGCGGTTTCGGACCTCTGCTGGGAGGTCTCGACGGGGTGTATCGGTGAAGTGGTGGACATTTGGCTAACGCGGCAGAGGGAGAGGAGGGGTGGTGGTCGATATCGGATGGGTGTGTGGTGGGATGCAGCGAGGAACCGACGATATGGGAAGCGGACACGGCCAAAGCCTAGCATCTAAACCGCCAGGTGACTCGGCCCAATTGACAACACGCAAGCAGGTGACCTCAACACGTTCGAATGACACGACGCGTTTGTTTTTCTGTGAATTTTCTCCAGCCCGGCTTCGGTGTTTAGAGAACGTTTATGAGGGGGATAGCATGCCACGTAGAATAAACCAGAGGCGTTTTCGTCCGTTCATGCAGAACGGGCGACGGAGGAATGTCGCCGGAAACTGCCTTCAAGCGACCGGAACGTAGGGATAAATTACCCGCTTTTGATTGCCCCTGCGGTCGAGGGCAAGTTTCGTCGATGGTCCAAGGTGGTTGTAATTACAGCAAGGATAGGGTAAAATACATGCAAAGGTGCAGCGGGCGTGTCTAAAGTGTCTCTTCCAAGGGGCAAGTCTACGAACTGCCTCTCCCCGATCGTTCTAGCGCACCGTCGATGAGCTCATAAGCAGGACGGTACCTCTGCTCAGGGTCAACACAGTTGAGAGGGGTGGCATCATCACCACACCCACCACATCGTGGTTGGATCGCGAGTGCGGGGTTTTTGAACGTGTTGTACGTTGACCCGATTGAGGTATACCTGACCCAGCCATCAGTGCGGTCCGCCCAAGAAGCTCAACGGCAACTCACCCTTGGTCATAGAGAGAGCAATACGGGACGTCCAACCCTTTCAAGAACTTCCAAACGTCCGAGAAAGACCAATCAATAATCGGATTAATTCTCACGAAATCAGGCCAGCCTTGGTCAGTCGGGTTTCTGAACCCAAGTTTATCTATAAGGTGGTCACCGACGCAATTCGCAATCCAATCCAGTACACGACGCATACCACAGTAGGGGTCCGTCCTCCTGGTCCCAATCAAAATTCCATTGACATGTGGGAACTTGTTCTTATACATCTCCAGTGCCTTCTTCATACCCTCTCCTCCACCCTTATTCGGCTGTGAGGGTATGCCAGATGCCGGGGTCATCACAGTCTCCACGGCAAGCTGCACGCCCTCCTTGGTCTTGGTCGACAGGCAGTAGAAAAGGTCGAGGTCGTATTTCTTGATCGATTCATGGATGAAGGATTCGAGTTCAGAGAATGGAGATGGGAGCGGGATATACAATGAGGGTATCACGGTACGTTTCTGGAACCTTCGGCAAAGAGCTGCGGCGTAGAGGTGTAATAGCACGGTGCCTGTGTCGTGTCGATTAGGTGCACGTTGCGAAGAGAGGCTGAAAATGTCGATGACACACAATCCTTGCCTCCGTTAAAGCTCAACGCCAAATGTTCAAACCTTGGATAGACGGGCACTCGGTGAGCGTGAAACACACACGAACGCAAACGCACTCACTTGAAGTCGTCTAAAGCCTGGTCGATAACTTCTAGAGCTTCCTTGACCCGAGGGGCAATGGGTTCGTCTGAATAAGCGAGATCGTAAACCTCGTTTGCCTTCTGATTATCCATAAAGCAATCCGTCGGCAAATGAGGCAGAGTTGCGGTACCCGTAGTGGAGGCCGTGGTGGAAGGAATTGTGGTGATAATTGTGAGTGGAGAGGTGTGGGGAGGGTTGAGTGGGTCGGTTGCTGGAGAAGTTCTGACTGCGGTCGTCATTGTTGCTGTCCTCCCCAGCAATGGGCGGCCGCGTCGTATAAATATCAGTCGGAGAGGAGCCGAACCCGCCGTCCGCCGTCCCTCGTTCCTGTACCAGAAGCGGATGGTGGCTTGCTCCTGTTATTCCGGCCCAGTATCAACGTATCAACCTCAAGGACCCCCGAGCCCGGTTCGATCGCGCGTTGATTGGGTTCTCGGCGCGGTGTGGGTATCCGCCATTCGGTACAAGGTGAAAAGACGTTCCAAAAGTCATAAATAGATACATTGTGCTCATACGTGGCAAACAACGGGTGGGAGAGGGAAGACATTCTGAGGGAAAACATGAAGGAAATTCGTAAGAGACAGGGGTCAGGCAAGGCATCTGCAATAATGTAACAGAACGTCGACCGGCAGGGCTGGCGACGAAAACGATGGAAGGCAGAACATAGAACTAGATTGTGGCCATCCAAGCCCAGAACAGGAGCCGTCGTGGACCAGCGGGCCGTCGTAAATCCGCACACCCCTCGTCAATTTCAAACCCAAGGTTCTCCCGTCAATCGTAAACGTGGGAGACAGGTCCGTGTAAATTAGGCGGCGATGCACTCGCGGAGTTTTTCTGCAAAACAAAGCTTCTGGGAACGCAAAATGTTGAACCAACTCAAGCAATAGGCGGGTTACGAAGCCCGGGTGGACTCTCGAACGGGCTAGCTAACCCTCGTCCAACAACAACACGACGATGCTCGATACTCCAGGCCGTGGGGGGAACGAACAGGCGGAGGGATACCTCAATATTCCACGTATCTGCATCACCCCTCCCAGCCGCTGCCTTGAATTCCAAGAGAGTTTCCAAACGGCAGATTGTACGGCAGCGTTTGTGAGGTGGGTGACAGCCCCTGTCGAGCCAGCGGATAGTCGGAAGACCCACCGAGCCCTCCCGATGTATCGATTACGTTAAAATTGACGGAACCGCTGGGGATTGGCTGCGCAGGTCTGATGTTTAGGAGATTACTGGTCATGGAGTTGGGGGACGTCAGGTAGGAAGGTACACCGGAAGATTGTGCTCGGTGGTGGCCGATGGGATTGAGTCGGGGATGAGGAGTGATGTCGGTGTGCGGCTGGGATAGTTGGCTCGATTGCCAATGGAGCTGGGGAGGTGATTGGGGCAGACTCGGAGATGGAAGGAAGGGAGAGCCACCATTCACAAGCCCGAGTCCATTTCCGATCCCATTTCCTGGCCTCGTTCCTGGTGCGAATGATGGGTTGAGTTGAGAGACACTCCTCTGGTGTCTTTGTTGCCCAATGGGGGGATGCCTGACATCATTTACTGGGGACCAAACCGAGGATATTGATCCACCTAAGCCGCTAAGAAGTGTGGTGGCGGCAGGTGCTGGATCGTTGGCGGGTGATGGTATACCCAACACACCATTCAATAGATCCTGGGCGGTCGTCCCAGCGGGCCTCGGTTGAGATAAAGAGAGGGTCCGGGCCCTGACATCAACGTGGGTGGGAACCATATGCGGAAACGTGCCCGAGCCCCGTCGAGAGGTAGGTTGCACATGGGGAGGAGAAACGTGAGGGGGGAACCTCGGAGGGGAAATTTGTAGAGGTTGCATATTGGGGGAAGGCGGTTGGGGAAGCCCAAAGTTCGACGAGCTCGCAGGTTGACGACTAACGTGGGGTGGCGTGACGTGCCGAGGGATCATCTGGGGCAGATCACTCGTAAGCTTAGCTGGGGGCGATGCCCTGAAATGCCAAGAGGGGACACAATTGGTCATTGAAACCTTTGGCAAGGAAGTTATTCGCACTGACCGAGGATAAACTACTTCTTCATCTGTATCAGCATCTATCACGGTTCGAATGGCATCGTTGACGGGATCGTCATCGGTTTCCATCATGTCGGACTCAACTCTGGCGATTGGCGGCGGGACTGGACGGTGGGGCTGAACTGGGATTGGGGCGGGTGAGACAGAGATTTCTTGACCCCTGACAGAAAAGACGCGGTCGTCATGCGTGATTGGAGTATCCTTGTCAAGTATAAAAAGACCGTTCCAGAAACAATGAGGGGATGCACACCTTCATCTGAGCCAACATCTTGGCGTCACCAATAAGGTCCCATATCCGCATGAGTTGCTCCTCGTTTGGATGGACTTGTGCCCTATCAATACCTTCCCCGGAGTTTTCGGTGACCATGAGTTTCGTGAGAGGTAGGAACCCCCGGATATCGAGGTCCTCTTCTAATGGTGTCTCAAGTCGGGTCAACTGCTCGATCGGGAACTTCTGGCCGAGGGTGGTGAAGAACCTCGTGTATACCTTCCAGAACTCCGCGACACCTTCCACAGTCTGCTTCTTTTCGTCGCTGGCATAGAACCGATAATTTGTACGCAACCATTTGTTGACCATCCGCAACGCGGGCAACATCCTCCGAAGTGTGGCGGAGATCTTTTGGGCAATGTCATCCGTATCCCCTGCAGGATCGTCGGCGAGTTCTTGTAAGCCGACCTCCAAGAGAGAGCGGAAAACGTCCAGTAGATGCCCTGAGATCTGAGCCTCGACCCTGGGGTTGGATCGTGGCCGGCGCTTCGCGCCAGGTGATCGAAGCATTCGGTGTTTCCAAAGTGCGCCCAGGCCAAGGATGACGATCTTCGACATCACCTCGGATTGTAGAAGGAGGCCAGCAATTAGGTCGTGGAACAAGGAGACTGAGGATTTGCACAACTCCTCTGAGGATTGAAGAGATTCAGATTCCACCATCTCTACCCCCTGGTACTGCCCCCAGTATGCGTGAAGTGCGATGATTTGCTCCTTGAGCACTTCGATCTTGAGTCGAGGAACGGTGGCCTCCTGTTGTTTCGCTTTCCCCTTGGCGATCCAGAAATCGAGGGACTTCTTCAGCGATTTTCCCATGTTTTCTGCAGCGCCATCGTACGGTTGTTGGACACAGATGGCTCGATAGTAGTGAACAATGGCATTGAAGGTGTCCGACTGGTAAGAGGATAGAATGGCGAGTTGATTGGACGGGTTTCCCTCATGTGGAACAAGAGCTCGAGCTTGTTCGTACCGCTGACGTGCCTTCTCGTAGTCACGAGCACGAGGGATCGGCGCTTTCTTGTTCTTGCCGCTGGCCCGTGCGGGAGGTCCAGTTTCGGCGCCGGCCTTCGGTCGCCCTCCGGATTCATTGTATTGCTCCTTGTATCGCGCGATATCGCCGAGGAAGATCAATGCCTTGCTGACACTTGATAATTTGCTCTGACGCTGCTCGGGGGTGCATTGGATTACCGCATCGGAGTGGCGGGGAAGAAGGTAACCTCTGGTCCTTCCATCTGGTGCTGGGTCTGAATTATCTTCGGGATTGGCTGAAACCATCTCGAGAGAAACTAGAATCGTTTGGACTTCATGGAGGTCGAACGTTTGCCGGAACCAGGTAACGAGGGAGATCCAGAACTTTTCCTCTTCGGAAAGGAATTGCCGGAATCTGGAGAGGAGTTTCCTACGTTCTACGGGGGCGTTGGGGGGTTCGCGTGGGGTGGCCTGGCGTGCACCTCGTGGTGGAGGTTGGGGAGCGCTGAGGTTGGTGATACGTTGCTTGTAGCTGGTGATGAACGCGTAGGAGGTGTGCAACCATAGGTTGAGCTCTGCGTCCTTGGATTCCCTCGCGAAAGGATGGGAGATCAAGAGTTCGATATATAGTTTCCGCAGGCTGAAAATCGTGGGTCAGCACAAATGGGATGCGGAGGATTGTAGGCATTTGGAAATAGGTCGTACTTCTTGCGCTGAAACTCGACATTTTTATCCCAAGGCTCTAGCTTCGGCAGTTCTTCTTGAAGGGCTACGTTCAGTGCCTCCGTCTTCCTGTGTTTCAGTCAGAACTTGTGCAAGCGAGAGGGGATAAAAACAAAACGATCTCACTTTACGATTTCCGACGGATTCTCCGGCATTGTGGCTGCTGGTCGGTTTCGGCAAGGAGTGTTCAGACATACATGCTGGTCGAGGCTGGATGCGGTTCAAAGTCAGAGCCACCGAAGCGCGGGATCATCGCAACACCATTCTGCCAATTGGCGGGCGGATACCCATGTACTCGACATCCCTCCACGACAAGCCAACTGCTACGGACATCTAAAGTCGCCTGCATCTGCGCAGTAACACCTTGGATACATCAACCCGGCTTTTACGGTTCCAGCCCGATATCTGTTTGCTATACGATCACTGACTCAGTCGTGACAGAAGGCTCGAGCCTCAAGCTTCGACGTCTGCACATCGCAAGACGTTCAACACCTGGAACCGCTGTTAAATAGTTCGTGGCGTCTGTGGTGTCCATCGAAGAGTAGGGGCCCTCGTTGATGGATAATGATGCTTAGTCGAGAGATGTATCACCTGCAGGCATATCGTACTTTCTTTCCTACCTCCACCGTGATCAAGCACCAACATCGATGTCGGAATATCCTGGACAGGAACTTTCCCTTGAGCAACTCTTCTACGCCGTAAACGCAAAGATTTTCGAGCAAACCGGAATCTTTCAATCTTCTATCCCTGGGCCAGATCAACAGCGCTGGGTGAGTACTTGAGTGACTGACCCACGGCCATGCTCTGGTGGATTCACAATGAAGACTCTGTTCTGGCTTTCTAGATAGATGGCGTTAACAGAGAGCTGCACAGGACGTCTACCAATGTCAAGCTGCTGGAGAATTCCCTTCGCCCATTCTACAGACTCCACCCCGACATAATCGTCGAAATTTCCGAGTATCTGGACCCTCGCGCGTGCAACAACAGATACGAACCATTGCTCTGCGCCACTCAAATATGCCGGAGCTGGAGGGAAACCTTGATTTCCCAGCCATCTTTATGGTCTTTCATCAGCGGATCGTACCCAGACCTTATCCCCTGCCTCCTCGATCGATCGAAACACGCTCAGCTCGACGTCCATATCGTCTCACACCGGATTCGAGAAGCCATCAGATACATCAACTTCCACGTAGACCGTCTGTCAAGCATACACTTTGAGCTTATTGACAATGGCAGAAATGTTTTCGGTGCCCTTCGTAATCTGAACGCCGCGCCCAAGCTACGCCGCTTGAACATCGAGTGTCGGGGAGTTCTAGTCCCTGACCCACCTAGTTACACTCCAGGAATCATCAACCCCATCCCATCTCTACACCACCTACAAGTGTCTCGCTTCCCCATAACTCCCGAACTCATCCGGCTCAGAGATCTCACCGTCGTCGGTCTCGACGCTGGCAGCGCTACCCTGAGGACCGTTTTGGATCTTCTCTCCAGCAACCCGCTCCTTAAAGCAGTTCATCTTCGGGGAAGACTCTCACCAGAAGACCTCGACGGTGACCATGGCCATTCCCCCGGGAGTATAAACCTATGCCATCTGGAAGTCTTATCGTTGGAGGAGACTCCCTTGGTTCAATTGGAAGCATTATCTCCCGCGCGCGGCGCGCGCATATTTTCTGGCTTCGTCCACGGAGGTAGTCACATTCCTGGTGCAGTAGGGCCCTACACCACCTCTTATCCTATACCCGCATCTTTTTCCAACCTCCAGGACCTGCGAAAACTACGCCTTGTGGATCAAGAGGAAACCTACATAAAACTGGAAGGGGAGAAAGGAAGCATAACCTACCGCATGTCCCACAGCCGCCCGCTTAACGCAAGTACGTTCAGCGGTATACCATTAAAAGAAGTCACGGATGCAATATACGAAACAAACCCCTTATTTTGGAGCGGGGTCCCCGTTGGGCCTACAACCGCAAGGTTCATGGTATCCCGAATGGTCTGCGGCATGGTCCGGCTGCAGAAGCTGGAGCTTTCCTGCTGCCGGGCGGAAGAGGTCGATAACTTCCTGTTGGTGTTGTATTCCACAAATGTGTGCAAAGATCTCAGGGTTCTTGTCCTGTCGCATTGCGTGGAACTGTTCCGGCAGATGCGCGGCCTTGCTATGTTAGCAGAGGGTAGGATGGAAGCGGGTATTGGGTTGGATATCGTTAGGATTGTTCACTCGAACATCGGGCAGCAAAAGGTCACGTTCAAACAAGAGGATGTCACGAGATTAGAACATGCAGTTGGGACTCTCGAGTATGGTGTGGCCGAGCTGGGTCGGTCAGGACAGTCTTTATTGAGATTCGACCCTGAGGTGGGCATCAGCCAGCCGTATATATTCTTCTAGCCTCAAGTTGTTAAGTAGAATGCGTACACGGGAATAGGATGCTAAAGATGTCTGAGGTCCTTTGTCAACCGATTAGAATCTCCTCTATCTCATCTCCTACGGCATCGCTACACTCGCTGAGGCCTTCCAACCCTCCCTCAAATACCCCTTGGGTGACCAGTGGCGTCTCGTCGATAGTGGCATCGCCAAAGGCGACATCGAACATCCTCGGGGCGGAGTCGGGTAGCGTGACATTGACGTCCCACATACATGACCATTCATCGGTGGCGGAACCCTGAGCGCGACTGACAAGCGACAAAGAGGTCGGTGATGCATTGACGGTCCCCGTGAGCGTACGAACGGGGGGTGGGGAGATATAGTTTCTCTTCCTTTTCCGGGCGTCGGGAATACCAGGGGTGAAGGGCTCGGGCATGGTATCCGTGATCAAATCCTCGGGGGTTGTGATGTAAGCGGCAACGGAGGTGGCAGTCAAGTGGCTTGGGTCGGTGACGCCAGTGGGGAACTCGAGATGTGGTTGGATTCCGGAGGGACCGGTGGCATGTACCAAGGTTTTCGGGAGTTCCATGGGAGGAGTTTCTCGGGCTTCGTGGGCAATAAAGGTGTTGGCCTGGGTACAGTTCCCGGGGTTTTCCATTCCAAGGCGATTTGCAAAGCGCGAGAGACAGTCGTTGTCGTAGAACGTTCCGTGGGGGCTGATAGACCATGGGACCCAGTTATCGCCCGACGCGTCCTGCCTATGCTTACCAGCCCGTCCGTGGATACGGCAATCATCACGAGAGGACGGAAAACGGCTTTGCCACCAAGAAGAATGGTGTCGCCCGCATCGATCAAGAGACTTTCCGTGACATACGGACTTTTTCCATTCCAACTCCTGCCGCCACATCTCCTCGAAGTTGAAGTCGAAACCTTGATCAAAGGATAGCCGTATCAGGCACTCGTTGTCGTACCCTCGAGCATAGTGACAGTCGCTCTGTGCCCTACAAACAGCTCGTTCCTCGGGTTCGACGAGATATACGAGAGTCTTGAGGCAACGTTTATCGTAAAACTGGCCATCGCGGAGATACCAATCGGGAGCGTCGGGGCGGAGGCGAACCTCAGGTCTGAGGCAGTCATCGGCGTTGGACGGCCAGTAGAAGATGTCGTATTCTTGGTAGATGGTCTTAGTTCTAGTGTGGTAGTCCCCGCTGTTTGTGACGAAAGACGGGTGGTGGTTCGAGGAATAGTGTCGGGGATGACGGCGAGAGGCAAGAACAGAACTCGCGCAGATGACTACCAGAGTCGTCAAGACAAGATTTTTCGCATTACGCAGCATGGTTCCTAGGGTCGTGTACCAAGAGTAGGGTGTCCTGGTGGTCAGTGTCGTAAGGGTAGGTGAATGGAGAAAACAAAGAGCGATTGTGGTTGGAGTTCGGACTTTTCAACCACTCGCTGAACTGTCACGTGGGACGAAACGGCTTGTGGTATCCCGTGAGACCCCTTTCCCGAAAAAAAAACCAGGCGTTTCGCAAGCCAGCTGGCAGCAATGTGGACTGCAAAGAGCAAGGCGGGCTTCGACGCATTGTGCCTCACACTCGGTACCGGCAATCGACGAAGTGCAAAATTGAGAGTTCCGATTCCGTTAGGCTTCTCAAAATTTCCACTATAGCGGCCAGGAGGGCGGACCAAAGCCAAGATCGCGCCCAGCATTCAACGAGCTGTGTCGTTCATCAACAGGGTTCGTAGGGAGCGGTCGTGGGAAAAACCCTTGCCGGAGCCGCAGCCAGTTTCGGTTCCGCACCATCCGCACTCCGTACTTGGATTGTGGCTACACGCCTTTTCCGCGCGTCCACCTTCATGAAAAACTAGACACCTTCGGACCTCCCACATTAATAGCCGAACACACGGCGGAAATCTAATCGAAAGAAGATGGGGAATGCCCAGTCGTTGACGAGGACGAGTGGGGCTCTCGATTCGTTCGTGAGCGATCTGGGGGCGGATGTTGTTTATGAGAGAAGGCACGTATCCTGGGCTCGCGCCCTCGCATTGAAACACCCAGAACATTCTACTTATGTCTACACCTATTGGTCTTAGCTTGAGTTCAGCCAGGTTTCTGAAGACTGTTCGATGCCGGCATCGGAACGGGCCACTAGTCGTCAAGATATTCATCAAGCCAGACCCTGGCGTTAGTCTACGCAAGTTTCACCGCAGGTTGAAGAGTAGGTATGGCACAGTGCGTCACCCTGCTCTCCGCTGACGTCGAACACATTATCAAGTCGAACGGGAGGCTCTTGGCGATATCGCGAACGTATACAGCTACCAGAACTTTGTAGAGACCGATAAGGCCGGTTATTTGATTCGACAGTGGGTTGCGAGTAGTTTGTATGACCGCATCAGGTGCGTAGGACTTCATACAGACACGGGAATTGACTGCTCAGGCGCACACCTAACGTAGTACTCGGCCTTTCCTTTCAACCATTGAGAAGAAATGGATCGCGTTCCAAATCCTTATAGCCCTTCGCGATGCTCGCAACCGCAAGGTCTCTCACGGAGATGTAAAATGCGAGAACGTCCTCGTTACCTCATGGAATTGGGTGTATATATCCGATTTCGCTTCCTACAAGCCCACCTACCTCCCGCTCGATGACCCTTCCGACTTCTCCTTCTACTTTGACACCTCTGGAAGTCGAACTTGTTATATCGCACCGGAACGGTTCTACACAGCAAGTAAGAATCCCGAGATTAGTGCCAAGAAGTCGAAACTGGCTGGCGAGGACATTGAGGGTAAGAAGGATGGTAGAGTAACCGAAGCCATGGACGTCTTCAGTGTTGGATGTGTCATTGCCGAACTTTTTCTCGAGGGAGCACCTCTTTTCAAACTGAGTCAGCTCTTCCAGTACCGTGAAGCGGAGTTCAACGTGGACCATAGTCTTGCCCCAATAGAAGACGAGGGGGTTCGAGTAAGCATCCCATTCCCTGGATATACAACACCAGTATGATTGATCTTCTCCAGGTGTTGATCAAACAGATGATTGCTCTGGATCATACTGCTCGACCAGTCTTTGATACGATACTCGCCACCTCCCGGGGGGTCGTATTTCCAGAATCTTTCTACTCCTTCCTCCACAATTACGTTTACACTGTGTGCGAGTTGTCAGAGAAGACCCCTTTCCCTACCTCTCCCCCTCCCACCACCTCGGGAACTCCGACCACCACCCCGATTGCACAGGTCACAAAACCAGCTCAGAGGGCCCCTCTGACGATGTCCCAGGAGCTCCAAGGAGACAACAACCTTCCAAGTGATTCGGATCACAGGATGGAAAGAATTTGGTCAGACTTTGAGGGCGTCGAGACGTATCTGGAACAAGATACAGATGGGATTTCGCCCGTAGAGGGCAAAGCGGAACCTCTAGCACCCGCTCCTCCCACCTCTACGCCCCTTCAGGTCTGTTCCTCTATCTATCAAATTGCTTCTGGTTTCTGAACCAACCATTAGGACGTATTTCCTGTGGAACTTAACATACCTAACCACGACTCCAAGTTGCCGACCGGTCGAAGGGCATCGTCGGAGGATGGTCCAGCACTCATCATGTTGTCACTCTTATCTGCGAACATCAGAAATTGCCAGTTACCGAGTTCAAAAGTCCGAGCTCTGGACGTGTGTTTGGCACTCTGCCCCAGGTTGACCGACGAAGCGAAATTAGATCGAATGGTGCCGTATATCATTGAACTACTGCACGACGAGGCTGCGTTAGTACGAATTGCGGCCTTGCGGACACTTTTCCAAGTTGTAAGTCGGTTGGGTAGTGATCCTCGCCAACAATTTTGCTCACCCCATCTCCCAGCTCATGCTGGTGAAAGTGATTACACCTTCGAACGCTGCGATCTTCCCAGAGTATATTATCCCAAGCATCGAACATCTCGTGAGAGACCCAGAGGTCTCCGTGAGGTGCATATATGCACAATGCATGGCCCCGTTTGCAGACACGGCACTACGGTATTTGGAGATGGGACAAGCGCTAAAGGCACATGGCGCTTTCAAGCTCTCCGCGGACGCTCAAGACTATGACGAAGCACAGGTGGAGGTGTGCCTGGTCTTATTCCGGCCTTATTCGACGCTTTACCCTATTTTACAGATCTCATACGATGCCAGCCTTCAATACCTCCAAGAGAGCATCGAGGACCAACTGTCCACGCTTCTGGTAGACCTATCACCCGTAGTCAAACGAGCGGTTCTGCACAACATCTCCTCACTATGTATCTTCCTCGGGCGGCAGAAGACGAACGATGTCCTTCTAAGCCACATGATCACGTACATGAATCACCGGGATTGGCTGTTACGGTACGCGTTCTTCGAGAGCGTCGTGGATGTGGCGGCGTGTGTCGGTGGAAGGAGCCTAGAGGAATATATCTTGCCTTTGATGATTCAAGCACTCTCAGGTAAGGCGGGATTCGGTGAAGGTTTCAGACTGATCAAGTTTGTCTCCTTTAGATGTCGAAGAGTCTGCAGTTGCGAAGGTGTTGTCGTCATTGACCAGCCTTTGTGAGCTGGGGCTATTCCAGAAGATGCGGCTTTGGGAGTTGATGGGGGCAACTCTTGGGTTTTTATACCATCCGAATATATGGATTAGACAGAGTACGTCTTTCATTAAGACCTTAACTCAACACTTCAACTTGCGCTCTTTCTTTTAGGCGCAGCGTCATTCTTAGCCTCTGCAAGGAAACGTCTCCCACCCAGCGACGTGTGGTGTATCCTATACCCCTCCTTGCGACATTTCCTTCGGTCGGAAATTCGGGAAATAGACGAAGTGACTTTACTCACGACCATGAAACCCCCCGTTCGCGCTCTTCCATATGCAAAGCGATAGCTTCGCTCTAACAAGGGTTCCACAGATGCCTAGGCATATTTTTAGTGCCGTAGTTGCGTGGGCAATGAAAGCCGACAAATCAACCTTCTGGAAAGGATATCGTCGAGGTGGCAACAAGGGCGATCCCCAATCGCCGAAGGATAGCGTCGCCGCCGTGAAGAAGTCCCCTGGTGTTATTCAACGCAAATCAGAAGAGTGCGTTTCGCTTCAGAACCTCCCTCTGTACCATACCTCACGAATATTTTCGTAGGGATGAGGCACAAATTGCGAAACTACAACAGCTCGGGATGACGCCAAACGAGGAGGCTAAGTTATTGGCAATGCGAGATTATATTTTGAAACTAGCTCAAGCCATCTCGAGGTAGTTGGTTCTCGATTAGGCTAATTTCCAGTTCACTGAGTTTTCTCTCAGCTTTTCCAGCCGCATCAGCATTGAACCGGAGTCAGAGCAGCTGAAATCTGTCACAGGCATTGAATTGCAGAAACTTGGGATCGTTCCGCAGACAGTTTTCCTACGGCACCGTGGTTCCGATGCTCCCAGGTCTCAACACAGTAGTCGCCGCATATCAGGATTAGGTTATCCGGTGAAATCGCCCGTTTCGGGAACCCCAAGGTCACACAGAGCGCTCAGTGTCGACACCGGACCCACTGGTGGCGCACCCTTCGAAGACCTTCGCAGGAGATTAGCCACGATCAACGGATCTGCCAATTCATTGGTCATGGCTCCCACAACTGCTGTTCCTCGAGATAGTCGGCCTGCGCCATCGGTGCCTTCCAAACTTAATAAAGTGCCTATTATGTCTCCCGAACTCGCGGTTCTACAGCAGAGACCGGGGAGTCCCACAGAGTCCGTTCTCTCGACAACCGGCTCTGGCATTCTGAGGACCACGGCCCATACCCTTCACATGGGAAGTTTCGAACAGAAAGCCGCTCCGGCTGTCGGAAGTTCGAAAGCGAACGCGACCGGGTTGTTGGAGGCAGCGTCGAAGATGAGGCCTGAAGGCTCTCCTGAGAGGTCGGGGAGATCTTCGCCGACTTCTGTTTCTGGTGGTGGGACTTTGAGAGGTGCCCCGCCGCCCAGACCCCGGGCACTCAGCCTACTACACACCTCGTCTTACGGTATGCAAAAATATTCTACATTACCCCATTTGGCCCTCCGCTGAGACCCGCGCGCCAGACGGAATGGAACCCGGTGTCATTCATTTACTGGAACATTTATACCTCGACGGAAGCAAGGATATGCCGAGCGACTTCGGACCGAAAGTGCACGAAGGACCGGTCCGCCGCCGCACCACCGGCCGCCACAGCTTCCTGGCTCGCGACGGGACGCATAAGCGCCCAGAAGCAAATCTCGTCGCTCACCTCAGCCTACATACAGATACAATCACGGGACTCGCCGTATCCCCGGACCACATGTTCTTCGTCTCGGCGTCTGATGACAAGACCGTCAAAGTGTGGGATACGGCGAGGCTGGAGCGAAACGTTACGAGCAAACCGAGACACAGCTACTCGCAGCATCACGCGAAAGTGAAATGCATTTGCATGCTGGAAGGATTTCATTGTTTTGCGAGTGCGGCCGAAGACGGGAGCATACACGTCGTTAGGGTCAACGTCAGCCATACCGGAACGTTACCGAAATACGGAAAACTGCAGGCGATCAGGGAGTATCGGCTTGAACATGTGGGTGAATACGTTACGTGTATGATGCACTTTAACTCGGGTGCGTTCCACCTCCCCCTCCCACGCACGGCCGCAACCTTGTTTCATTCTGGGAACTGATGAGATTTTTTTTTTCCATATTCGTCCGATGTTCACATCTGCCTGTGGTGTGCTACGCTGTCATTTTTTGCGTCTTGATAAGATGCGGCATCTAACCTCATCTACGCCACGACTCACTGTTTTATCTCCGTACTGGATCTGCGAACGATGCGCGTCCTGGAAACAATGGAGAATCCGAGACACTACGGAGCTATCACTTGCTTATGTATCGACCGAAAGCGCGCGTGGCTGGTCGCTGGGACGGCCACTGGCGTCTTGACACTCTGGGATCTTCGGTTCGGGATGGCGCTCAATAGCTGGAAAGTCGGAGGCTCTTTTTCCACTGACACAGCGAAGTCCTCCCGAATCCACCAGATCGTTTTACATCCGACTCAGGGTAAGGGCCGCTGGATCATGGTTGCTTTCGAGACGGCAAAACTGGCCGCCGGCGGGGTTGATAACTCCTCCCTCACAACGCTGATAGAGGTTTGGGACATCGAGAAGGCGTCGCTGATGGAGACATATGCAATCGCTGCGGGGGGATCTAATGCTGATGAGGAGCCACCACAGCCCGCCGAGGTAACGGGGGAACACACGGAGGTCAACCCAGCGACAGCAATCGCCGCACTGGTTCGATCAAGGCAACAGTCAAGAACGTCGCTCGATCGGTTTGCTAAGCGACCCGCCCAAAGTAGTTCCCCAGGAGATCTACCCCTGGTCCGTCCTTCCCTAGACGTGAGGACAATGGTTGTCGGGTCCGACCTTGGAGGCCATTCATCGAAGGCTGAGCCAGACTCGTCGGCGGGTGGGCGCTCTTCAGGCGGACGCGGGTTCATGATTAGTGGCTCTGAAGACCGTAAACTTCGACTATGGGATTTGGCACGAATTGAACGAAGTACAGTGCTAAGTGGAGCTGAGACGGAACTTGAAAAGGCCGGGTACAGGTAAGCATGGTTTCATGGGATCACCATTCCTAAGTAGGATTGATGAAATTGTGCGACGTTTGATTCCACCAGAAGTACTGTGGGATCTGAGGGCTATCCTACTTCATTCATCGAGACGTGGGCCAGGTCGACGAGCGGTCAATCACAGAACAATCGACCTCCTCAGAGAATGAGCTTGATCACGAACAACCAACAGAATTTACTCAAGGCTCATCAGGACAGTGTTACCGCATTGGTCTGTATTGATTCCCCATTCAGGGGTGGGATTGTCAGTGGCGACAGGGCGGGAGTGATCAAGGTTTGGAGGATCGAGGGCGCGGACGCAACTTGAGAGATGAGGGCGAGAGGTGCGTTCGACGTTTTGGGGAATTATTTTGGCCCGCACTGATTGCCGACACACAAAGGAGGAAGAGCGAGCGGACCTTTATATATCACACGCGCGTGTGCGAGAAGCATGTGCTACGGAGGATCGGACCCCCAGGGATGTTTGCGAGCGGACGGGATGGCCTGGCTGACTGTTAGGGCGGTAGCCTCGAGGATTTTGTAGAAGGTGGAAGTGGTGAACACGATGCAGCGGTTAGAGAAGGAATTTAGAGTGTATAGCCGACGGTGTGGCTGCCTCGTGTAACCTCGGTGGGGTTCCGAATAATATAACGGTTGTCACGGTTTCAGTTTGGGATCGATGACCTGATGTCCCAAATTCGGAAGGGCGGTTCACTTGCCGTGATATCGACGGAAACGGAATTTTGTATTTCTAGTCCCTCCTTCCCTTTCCTCTTCCTCCTCCGTCTCTCTTCTTCCCCCCTCTTTCTTTCTTTATCCCTATTTCTTTAATCCGGGCTCGCTCTCCCCACCAATATGTCGCTGAGCCCTGTTTCCATGACCCAGCCAAGCCCCAAGGTCACCAGGAAGCAGGTCTGCTTCCTCACTCCCTCCTCGTCCGTCCCAATCCCCCAGCTGCCCTTGACTCCCGTGCCGCCCACCCCGCGGTCCTCGCCCACGGATTCTGAAGAGTCACTCACGCGTTCCGACGGTTCCGAGTCTGAAGTTTCCGAACTTGAGTCGGGTGGGCCCTCGACACCGCCAGCACCCGCCTCTGACCTCGAGTACTTTATTCCTCCCCGGTCTCACCCCGCAATTCATTTTGTCCTGTCCCAACCGAACATCGACCTGTCTCTGACACTGCCGGAGATACTTGCGCAGATCCCTCCCGAGTTTCTTAACCAACCTGCCACGTCCCCCCCAATCCGCAGTCTCAAGCTCATCTCGCAGTGGATCCCTTGGCGCATTGAAGTTTTCCCAAACGCAGTACCAACCTCGAGCCCGCCAAGCGGAACCTATACCGGCGTCCTTCCATGTACTCCGCTACCCACAGTAAACCTTGCCTTCCAATACAGCGCTTCGCCGCCCTCCGCCAGCGCCGAGATTTTCCCTGCTGACGCCGACGAGTATTACGTTCCTCCGCAGGCCCAGAGTGCATGCGTCACAATCAAGGACATCATCACCACTCTGCATTCATTCTTCCGACTCAGAGTCAAAAAGGATGAATGGACCCTGTTATCCCCGTCGGTTCAGGAGGTCGTTGGTCAGGCGTTTTACACTCGCCTTGGCCGCCTTGACCAACGCCGTATGGAGAAAGAGAAGAAGAAAGGTGCTTTGAGGCTCGATCTCCTGCCGGTCGATTCCACACGTATATTTGGGTTCTTCGTCAACAATTGGGATGCGGAAAAAGCCGAGGCCGTCTGGACCACTGAATTTGGCCCCAGAGTATAGAGTCAGTTCCGTGGTCTTGTGTGCTCGGGTTCCACGGTCTTATATTCATCTTCCACAGCTTTTTTTCAAGAGTATCTCCAAAAGTACTGAATACCCACCCCTTTTGGCCCTCACGACAACTGGTCACTGCTGTCTGTTACTTCCTCTCCCTATTTATTCCGCTCTCTGCCCCCCGTGCTCGTGTCTCCACTGCGTCATAGTGCCCGTTGCGGCTCATTTCCGGATTGTGATCTCACCAACTCATTCTCTCTCGTCACACATCACCACCAACTCTCATCCTCATCGTCACACATCACACCTCGCATCGCATTTCAGGAATCGCCCAACGTGGCGCCCGCAATAGGCTCTCATTGATGGATTCGAGCGCTGCGTTGAACCGGTCCAGCGCTCGTTTCTCACACGGTTCTTCCATCGCCCTTGCCGTATATGCTCCTGCTCCTCTTTCTTGGGCTTTTTATCGCCTTCCGCAATCACCTCTATCCCTATCAAATGCTCTCCCCCTGTACATACTCCCGCACGATGTTCTCGAAATCGTTGTTTCTTGCACCCATCACACTCCTCTCGGTTCCTATCGTATTCCCTCACTTATGATTTTTTGTGATAACGGCCGTCCGGAATTTACCCCATTCTTTCCTTCTGCTTCCCTCTTTTTTGGTGCCGTTATCTATTATCCCCTTTCCCACTCTCCATAGACAGTTACTTCGACTACCGGTTCAACTTCGACCTCCACACTTGTGGATCCTTACACTTAGGTCTCGCTAATTCTCTCTTGGCCCTTTCCTTTTCATGTTCCTGGATGGGCCACGCTCCCCCCTACCGTTCTTCGTCACAGGAACCGTTTTCCCTCTCACCTACCAGTTGTAACATGGTGTGCATCCCTGCATGTCATCTGGTTGTGCTTTCCCGCTATCCCTGCCCATCCTTCCCGTGTTGTTCGTCGTCACTTGACCGTCCCCCGTTGGAAACTTGTGTCGTGTAGTCAGTAAAGAAGAAAAGCAAATGGAAGAAATCTTGTTGTACTGTACCTCGTGATGCTTGGGGCTCCATACAGTCCGTGGTTCTCCGATACCTGATCGG
>Ga0307515_10002176_pt1 | contig 43038 bp, 24 predicted proteins | sample 17_EM_MG_FD_194513 | JGI IMG/M metagenome (GOLD analysis project Ga0307515, IMG submission 194513) | Populus trichocarpa ectomycorrhiza microbial communities from riparian zone in the Pacific Northwest, United States - 17_EM | ecosystem: Host-associated > Plants > Roots > Unclassified | place... | reverse complement strand
GTGAGCAGTAACTTGCATCCAATCAAGTGAAAAGAAAGTCTACTCGTATCCAAGCTTTTCATTTCCTATAGGATAAAGAAACTCGCCCATAAAGTTACATTTGCCAAAAGGAGATACTATGCAACAGCGCGAGGTTTAATTAATGTTCTGTCTCTTGTTTCTTTGTAATCCATGAGAATTGTTTTCGAACTTAAAAATTCTTTTATAAAACATTAATATTAATTATATTTATATACAAAATTAAAACATATCAATATTTCACATTTTTTTTTTTTACACATTGAAACTACTGATTTGTCATTTGAGGTCAATTTCAGTGAGCTAGGTTTTAGGGGAGTAAAGATTTTTTCCACGGAAACATTGGTCATTACGAGAAAGAACGAGGTTAAATAATATTTTTATATTTTCATTATACAGTGTGATTATCAATTAGACAAAAAACAAAAAAAACTTAGGTCAATGAGTTTTTTTAGCTTTTGACTTAATTTTTATATAGTTAAGTTTCATTGCTCTCAAAAATTAAAAAAAAATTATCTTTGACTTTAAAGTTCTTTTATCTTATGTCTTTTATATTTGATTATTTGATAGTTATCGGGTATCATTGAAGACAGAATAATAATTTAGCAAATAAAAAATAAAAAAATAGAAATGGAAGAACAATAACCTCCACCTTCGGACAGTGTATGTGGTATTATTCGGTGGCCAAAACCTAGCTTTTAGGGCAACGATTGAAGCGTCTCGATGTCTTCTCCACTTAGAAACGGTGCTTGTTGCGTAAATGTGACCTATTTGGCACGTGTAGACCTTTTTTTCTTATCTTTTCCCTCACTCTGCTCGATTTTCATGTTGGTCATCCAAAAAATCAAATCAGCCCCTCATGTTATTATCCTTAAGATTTGGTTCATATTCTCTTGAATACATTTTTTTTATTTAGAATAATTAATGAAATTAAAGATTTTTTTCAATTTCATCCCTCATAGATTTTTCTTCATCTTTCCAATATGGTTCTCATTCTTTTGATTACTATTTTTTATTTCAAATAATTTTTGAATTTGTTTTTTTTTTACACTTTAATCCTTGAGTTTTTTTCCTATAAAATGTAATATTTGTTTTTGTTATCATTGGTATTTTTTTTACCTTGCAATATTTTTTTACATTGATTTTTTTACTATTTCATCCTACAATATTTAATTGGTAGGATGTTTAGCTTCTTATTTGAGCTCGAGTCTAAAATTTTATGGCTTATGTTAACCCGAGTTTACAAAGTTCACCCAAGCTTCCTTGGTATTTTTTTCTCCTTTTTAAGCTCTTTTTTTTTTTTGGCTTTATCCTACAATATTTTGTTGTTTTTTTTAATTCATTTTCTATGAAATTTTTCAATCATTTTAGAAATAATATGGGTTGCCTCATTTTTTTTTCTTGTTGTCTTTGTTAGATTTAGCTATTTTTAAAGGACTTTTGTCTTTAAATTAAATTGATTGATTGATTTTATCCTCCAACATTTAAATCTTCGAGTGTTGAGCTTTTAGGTTGAGCCTGGGTCGAGAATTTAATGACCTGTGAGTTTGAAAATTTAAACCGAGTTTATAAGGTTCACTCGGACTTGCTTGATTTTTTTCTTTTCTTAAGTTCAATTTTTTTTCCGATTTCATCCTCCAACGCTCTTTTTATTTGTTTTCTATATGATTTATCTATGTTTTTAAAATAACAAGGATTGCCTCACTAAAGGAAATTTATTTATTTAAATTAAATTAAATTTATTGGGTGGGTGTTGAGCTTCTTAGTTGAGCCAATGTATACAATTTAACGAGTTACGAATTTGAAAGATTAACCTGAGTTTACGAGGTTCACCCAGGTTTACTTAGTTTTTTTCTTCTTTTTTAAGATCTTTTTTTTCCGGTTTCATTCACTAATGTTTTGTTTTTTTTTAATTCACTTTTTATGATTTTGTTTTTATTTTGAAAGTAACAAGAGTTAACTGGGATTTTTATTTTGGCCTTTGTTGAATCTATTTTTTTAAAAAAAAAAATTTTGTTTTTTAATTAAATTAAATTAATTGCGTGAGTTAAGCAAGAGATGCTCATTTCATGGTGTTTTATTTTATTTACTTTTCAAATCAGTGCTCTTACAACACATGCAATTTCTTTTATTTACAAAATTCTTAGATTCTTTTACTCTTTTTAAAGCGTTGCTATCATATGATCATCTTTTTTTATACCGGTAAAAAATTAATTTGATCTACAACATAGCATGGATCATCTATCTAACATTAAAGCTAAAACTTATCAAACAAATTATTAAAATTGATTAAATACTGATACCGGTTGAATCATTAGATTTAAATTTAGAAAATTATTTTTATCAGATAGTGTAGGCTCTCTCAAAAACATACTGCTTGGGACCAACATGATCCTAAAATGATTGGCTAAAGTTTTGTGTATGCATAGGAATTGAATGTTATTACAAAGAGCATGTCAGGAAATATAGGCAGAGACAAAGGCAACAGGGGACCATCCTCATTTGCTCCCCTGGTTACCAGGAATGCTGCCGCCTCCTCCATTCCTCCATCTTCTACTGCTTTTGGCCTAAAAAGTGTATGCGCCACTATCCCACAGTGGCTGCTGCTGCAATTATTACTCTCTCATTTATTTATTTAATCCTACTAAGCTTTCAACTAGGAGAGCCCAATTGAATCTTGGTCTTGGGACATGAGTGCGTAAGGCGGACCCTGTCGTGTCCGGTTACTGTGGCGAATCGTGTTTCTGTGGCAACATGTCTTAGGAGAGTGGCCACTGGCTCTAGTATGCTTATATATATATATATATATATATAAATGCAGTATTTATTGTGGTCTTAGATTCTAGGCAGCTTTATGTATTGACATTAACACTGCCATCAAGAATGTTCAAGCATAAAAATATTCGGTGATGCAGCCGATGTTCAAGTAAAATAACTACTCTATTTCCCAGATTTCCTATTGGGACTCCTGTTATTTTATTTCCCTAGTCCCCATGGTTTCACTTTTTTTTTTTTTTCGTTTCTGTCTATGTTTTGCTATAGCTACAAATTTGAAAGTATAAGCTAAAAACTATCTTAAAATCTTGATTAAAAAATACTAAAATTTATATATATATTAAAAATTATAATCATAAAAACCATTACAATATCAAACACACGAAAACTTCATTTGCTTGCGAGGTGCACGAGGCTCACCTGGAAAACAGACGCACTCCAGATCATGACCATCAGGACACAGTTGGGAACTGCACTTTTTTATCAAATAGTAACGAGTTTGTCCGACTATCTTTTGTTTTGCGCATGTTTATTGTTTTTTGTAATAGAGTAAGCGAGAGCTTCATGTCAGTTGCCCATGCGGGGACTAGAAGTTCTTGATCAAGCCCTGCGATTGTATAGGGTTTTTTCTGGACCCATTTATTCGCTATACTATAAAATAATAATGGGGCAATGATTCTGAAAAAAAATCAATTCCCCTTGTTTTGGATTTGAAGCCCGAGAGCTGAGATTGGCACATGATTGGTTCCGATTGAGTAAAGAACACAACAAAAGTTGCGTTGTTTTCTTTTGCGGTAAATAATATAATGAGAGATGTCTATGTCATAGCACGCTGTATCAAACCCAATGTGAAGAAAAGACTGGAATCAAGGTCCATAGATTACAAGGGAGGGAAAATGCAGTCACATGCAGTATAGCAACGAAAACTCTTCTGCGCAATTTGCATTGAAGATTTACAAATAGTTGGTACAGAAGAACTCTTTGAATGGTATGGTATATTATCACACACAAAGTTAATGAAGTGCAACTTTTACAGAGGATAATCCTTCTTTGAGCTTACGGAAGTAAGATTTATACCTCTGTGCTAAACCAAACAAGCCTAGAGTGCCCCCTGTGTGAAGCATCACCACTCGTGCACCCCCTTCCATTTCTTCCCTGCTAAGTTGTGTTGCCATTTCCCATGCAGCCAAAGTATACACAGGATCCACTAGAATACCAGTCTGCTGTGCAATTTGTTGGCATGTCTCTGTTTCTCCTTCCAAAACATTGCCAAATCTAACAGAGAGAGAAAGGCACGTCTCAAGTTGTTAACCAAAACAAATAATTCCAATTAAAATATATCCTGGATAGATCTTACACTGTATATGCCCATGACATCACAAATAAAGACTTAGTTCTCAGTCTACTTGAAAAAACACTTCCCTTCGGGGGACATTTATAACCCTTTTGCACTGATGTTAAACTAATAATTGTGAAGGCTACACTGCATGCAGGATCTCACAATTTATAAGTAGGTTACAATGAATAGCTGTGCAATTGTTACGGGCAACTCCTAAACAATGTTGCCAAATTACAGAATTAGTGAAACTAGCAGTAGAGACCATCAAGGAGGCTGAGTGATGCATACACTGAAATGAATAATAAAAAAAAGGCTCATCTTTTCTTACTCATTGGTCCAATGATAATTACTCAGTAAATATTATACAACCCAAGTCAATTTGTTTTTAATACGTTCTCTTTATCTCCTAGTTATCCCCCACATTGCATAAGAAACTTCATAATCTAATTCTTCTACCTCCAGATTAAAAAAAATGTCAGTTCTCTCTTTATTTCTTCGCTTCTGAATTTTGCATGGATATTATAACTAGAATTTTTTTTACCGAACCTTATTATTACAATTCTGCGCATATATAATTGCTACTCAAATGAAAATTTCCTACACTGAAAAATCATATCTTAAAGAACAACATTCCGTGCTTCACAAAGGGTAAACACTTGGTTACATAGATTTTAAGGGCAACAAAAAAATGGAAACATTAAGTTTGAAAGAGCAAAAAAAGATAAGCACATTACGCACTTTCTCTGATGGCAGCGTGCGACCCAATGAACAACTCCATCTACTTCATTTAAGCAATGGTCAGTAAGATGAAAACCAAATCGTGTCCTGAAATCAGAAATTAATTTTTGCTCTTGTTGTCTGTATGCATCAATTGTATCAGCCAACATGACTGCAGTTACCTCCCATGGGAGCCTGAGAGGTCACCAAAATAGTTAAGAGTGTTGTGCATGGTCATATAAAACTCAATCCCTGGGAGTGGTAGGTAACACAATCATTCAAATATTTAGTCAGGTCAATTGAAGGCTTTAATAGAAACTGGAACATACCCTAAACATTGGGCTCCAATTCCCAAACCGATGGCTGTTGTTCCAGTGCCAGCATCTACAACCAGCTTTATCTGTCTCTCTTTTCCAAGTAAATGACTCTGGCACAGATACTGCACTAGGCGAATGACACCTATAAGAAAGAATCACGTTAAATAAGCCATTGTTGGAAGCACTAGCAACTGCATCAACGACAAGTTCCAAATGACAATATAGAAATAATAAAAAATAGTGCATTCTTAATCAAAGGGAACCTATGGTCTCTTAAATCATTAAGCAAATAGATATTATGCACATTGTCAATCCTTGGTATACAGCCCAGAGCAGCAAAGAACAATCTAGAGACCATGAGGATATTGGCAAAGTTTAATGCACAGCTAAACCTTTCAAAGTCACGGCAATCCATAAGAACCATGAACATCTTTCTGGTGGTTCTCCTTGACCTTCATCAACAGCCAGTCAGTTCAAAAGTGCATAAAATAGGCCTTAGGTAAAACACCTTGAGATTCTTTGAGACAAGCATGTCAATTAAACATTGTGCTTCATCTATTACAATATAAGAGCATTAACAGAGAGTAACTCAGAATCCTCAACATGATACCCAGATAAGAAGATCCCACGAGCCTGGGTAGTAGTGCGTCATGGGCATGATTACCAAGGATCTAGATTTCCAACCTGTCTTTGTGCTTACTCCCTAAAAGCTAACAATTACCCACCAAGAGAAAAGGATTTCTCAGCAAGTATGCCTTCACGTACATATACAGAAACAGGATTTCCACCTTACCTAGTAATGCTACAACATCCCCTGCTCCTTCATTGATGATTACGACCTTTCTTGGATGGTTCTCGGTGTTTCCATGTGCATCTATGTGCCCAGAGCTTGAAGTACTAGACTGGGCTGATAAAGATGACTCAAGGATGTCATTACAGCATAAAATATGGCCAGTGTTGCTTGCCACCAAATCAGCATGACTCTTCAGCATATTCATCCGATGGGCATAAATAGATCTAGGAACATAAGTGATATCTCCATATATTGTTGAAATTAGGTTATAACCCGTCAGAATTTCAGGCTGCTCTCCTCTCAGAAGCAAATGTGATTTTAGCCCTCTCTCAGCACATGAAACAGCTGTAAAATGCATATCTCACTAAGCCAAGCAAAATCTCATATTTACTTGTTAGAAATAGAAAATCCCATAAAACTCAGGCAAGTGTCTTATAGTCACTACAGCAAGAGATTACCTACCAACAGCTGCTGCGTGCGCACTTTGACAGCCTCCACATGTAACCTAGAAAAATGTCCCAGTTGAAAGTTATATGGTCTTCAAAGTCCCTAAAATTGAAGAGAGAATGGCTTGGTGAAGTCTACTGCATGCCATAATTCCCTAAAAACTACAGTGGGTGTTTACGTGCATGAGCTGAGATCCCTTGAGGTTGAATCTAACAAGGACAAGCCAATCATTGACATGACTAAAATGCAAAACAAGAAACCAGCTGCTCCAGAAAAATGCAAAACTACGCACATAATTCACAATAAAGGGGAGAAACCCAATTTCTAAAGCCAACAAAGAGAAGCCCTGCATTATAACATATAATCGCTATCCTATATCCTTAAGGAATGCAAGCTTACCACATCAGTCACAGAATAATCTACAAGGAGGGGGAGCAACGCATCTAGTTTTCTCGCTTTATTACCATTGACCAACGGATGCAACAAATCATCCCTTACAACATAGAAGAAAGGATCTTCACTGCCTTTCTCCATCAAGTCATCACCAAAATATGGTTTGGTATTGTTCAAAAAGGATAAGTTACCAGATGGTCCATCCCTATTTCGTCCTTGCGATAAAGAAAGCTTTATTTGGTGAATTTCAGTATCTGGGATATGTAACATCCATCTTCTATTCAGCACCTTTGACATTAACTCTTCATCGCTCAGTTTAACTTTAGGAAGACCCTGGAAATGAATGGAAAAAACATAATCTTTATATGATTAACACACCTCTCAACGGTTTACTTTAGCAAAGGAAAAGAAACCTTAGGCTTTAACCAATAAATTTACAGAAGTTTGTTTTGCATTCTTTCTAGAAAAAAAAAACATGGAAGTAGAGCATACAGTTCCCGATTATTCCCTCTTCCCTTCTTCTTCTTCCCAACCCATAACAAAATATACTGTGAGAGAAAATCTAAGCAACAATGTAAAGTCTTTACTCACTAATCACTTGGGCTGGCTATAACATTTACAATTCATGAAAAAAAGAAAGAAATCTTCAACGAGGGAAAGAGAAAAGGAACCTGAGAATGACTTGAAAACTGAGCCGAGCAAAGCCCGGTTTTCATGGCCTTGATTGTTCTTATACTGCTTAAACCTTGTAGTTTCATTGCAGTGGCTGCCTGCCTGCCTCCAACTCTCAGTCTCTTTACACTCTACTCTCGCAGTCCTCCCTGAAGAAGAGAAGACAGGAATCGAAACTAATTTTCTGGCTTATGTTATGCCGTCGGGCCTTGCCTATCTGCGGGCTTCAGTCGAATAAATAATATACAAGTCCCTAAAGTTTTAAAATACTAATTACTCACTCCTCCAGGTTTCAGACTAACTATTTTATTATTTCTGATATTAAATGCACTAATCAATTGATTCCAAAACAAAATAGGGACTAAGTTATAATTAACTCAGCTTCAGTCAAAAGAAGGAGAGGTAAAAAATTCCGCCAAGATACGATGTCGTAAGATGCATCGGCTCGAAAGCGTAGCTGTACATAACGATAAAATTAAGCAGACCCTGGGGTTTTAGCAGGGGTTTTCTTTCTCAATCTTAAAAATGTCGACGGCGGATTCCTTGTCGGCTTCTGGACGGAGCTCGGAGAAGCTGAGCCTTCCATCTCTCCAATCCAAAATGAAAATCGACCCAGAAGGTCACGAAAAGGATCTGGTCTGGTTTACAGCCAATTCAAGTCGGCTGTGGAGCTTTTTCAACACCAAGCAGCTCTCAATTTCTCCACAGAATGACCCCGCCATTGCCAAGCATCTCAGTGACCGCGCCACGTTTTTGGCTCATGTTACACCCTTTTACCCGAAGCAACTCGATGAGTTCCCCGCTCAACTCGCTGAGTTTCTCAAATCGTCTGCTCGGACTCTGCCTTCAGGTCTTCGGTATCATGATACTAAAACGCTTATTCTACTGATTAACCGAACGGCATACCCAACACCATTGTTACAAGAACTTTCAAATGTTTGAGTAAAGATAACACATGCGAAAGCCAATGGTTTAAATTAGTTAATAGCACAAGAAGTTCAACCATGACAAAACCCTCGTCACTGATCAGTTCAATCCTCAATTTCCCAGCGAAGGATTTCTTATGGAAGTTCTTAGGCTCAGTATAAACTTGTATAGCAGGAGCTGCCTACGGAGCAATTTTACAAGGTGCTACTTTGGACATTCTACAAGTTCATTGTCAGGCATCTCAAGTAATATAACAATAGTCAGGTTGAATTTATGTCTGACACATTACTTATCTCTAAACAGGCTGTTCTATCATACAAGTCCAGTCAAAACATTCTCTCTTTACTTTTTTGAATTGCCCATTAATTTGTGATTATTATTTTCTAATTTTGTGAATTTGATTGACATAATGTGTTTGTTGATGGTTGATATTAGTGAAAACACTAGCGTTATATATGGAGCTTCAAACACTGGGAAATAGGACATTGAGGAAATTGGCTTTTACTCATGTTGTTCATAGCATTAGGAGGATGAATAAGCAGCATAAAAATGAGGCTGACAATCGGGTCCTTCAAAATATCCTCTTTTCCATGCTGCAGGTTTGTAATTTTTTGCAGCCTGGACTATGATTTATCTTAGTGCTTTCGTAGGTTTGGACTGGTTGTTTTTTTTAAAAAAAAATGTTCACGTAGCAAGATGATGAAGCATGAGCGAACAGAGCGCTTATTACACTATGTGAACTTCACTGAAGGAAGGTGCGGTTTGATAATAGAACAGCATATTCAATTTGTATGGCATGTTTGATTCATCATCAAGGTCAGCTTTCTTTTCTTTTCTTTTGTTTTTTTGTTTTTTTTTTTTTGGGGGGGGGGGGGGTGTCATTTCTGCTTTCCAGTTTTTGAAATTTGATTGCATCTGTCAGAATCATGATCGCTGCTGTCATTTCTCCTTGATTATGAGAAGATTGAAGATGATGATAGTGATGCTTCAAGTGGCGAAGATGATCCAAATCCTCAAACTGCTCAAGTTGTCATTAATGAAGAGTATGTATAAGGTCAGATACCCTATATTTTGTTTTTGGCGAAATTCTAGAGGCAGCCACTCGACAGTAACTAGCAACCTGTGCTCTCATAATAGTCCATATGGCTAGTAACTTATTGCTAACTCGTTAAACATTTAGCTTGCCTAGAAGAAAATAGAAGAAAAAACAGAGCCACCAACATGAACATGAATCCCCAAGGTAACCCATCATCACTTTGGTCTTCTTACTCAATCTCTCCATCCACCCCAAAAAAACAGCACAACGGTATACGCAGAAGCCTAACATCACATGAAACCAAACACCCAAATCAGCCTTAACTTGTGTTTTCAAGTTCCAATTTATATGGTCAATGGTATATTACCCAACCTCACCCCTTTCTTGTTGGCAGAATTGGCATTGATGCACTGAAGGAGATGTTATGATTAATCGATTAAAGATTGAAAAATCATGGTTAGTTTACCATATTTTGTTGTTTTTTGTTCAAAATTCCAGGCATGCCATAAAGGTACAGTAGCTAGTAAGAAGAAAAAGAAAGCAACACTGCACCGTGTCATATGTAGCACGAAAAGGCAGCAAAGATTGTCATTGGAAAACAGCAATTCGAATTGTAATTCACTATTCAACCATCTAAAAAATGCACAGGTTTTTTCTCTTTGCCTATAATTTTACTCAGTGTAGTTCCACAGAAATTCTGAACATCTGTATGTGGGATAAAGAGATTTTAGAATTCCATTTTGCTTTCAGGGGTTTGCTGAGAAGTTATTTTGTCGCCTTCAGACTTCCAATGAATGTTTTGAGGTGATTATGAGATCTTGGCTTTGGAAGAGTTTGTGGTGTGCCCATTAGCATATGCACTTGCTTTTTTTCCCGACATGTTTTACAAATGGTTTTTGAGCTTATGTATCATATGTTGGGTATCACATATAATTATGCACGCGTGTCTGTGTATACCTTATTTTGAGTTCTGAAAAATAACTGGGAAGTAGGTTCATGGACAATGAGCAACAAGAATGAAGAAAATGTTGGAACACAAGGGGTTAATTTGAGATTCTGTTTTCCCAAAATGCTGCATTGGCTTGTATACTTTTCAGTTAAAATGAACATTTTTTATTGACGTCAATTTCTGTGTAAACTTCAGGTCCAGGAACCTACTTCCCAGTTATTTTATCGGATTTTTATCCTTTTCTTCTTTCTTCGGAAATATGTTCAGGTGTGGTGCTAGAATGAATGGAATTTATGCTGTGGCAGCAGAAAGATGGCCATGGCCTTTCTTACTTTTCCATTTTGATTGATTGAATTTAATGCTTTGATCGTAGTTTTCTCCCCTGCAAACTTACTCTGTCGGTCTTCATCTTCTTCTGCTAACTTCTGTATGATTCTCGGGCTCTCTTCCCTGCTCACTGTTTTGTTGTATCAGGTGCCTCCTGATGCAGTTGAGCCACTGTTCAAACAAATAGTAAATCAGTTTGTACATGATCGTTCGCGTCCCGAGGCATGCTTAGCAGCTGTTTTGTTATGATTTTATTGTGAAAGTGTAAACAGGTTGTTTCCGTTGACTCTGTTTGCTTGTTCCAGGCCATTTCTGTTGGACAAGAGAAAAGGAGAAAGCAGAACCGTTCTGGCGAGCAGTTCCGGGGGAAGAAAGCATGGAAATGATCAGAACCATGTATTAGCACGTCATGAAGCTTCTTTTTTATATAGACAGGAAGGATATGGCAACGTAAACTTGCTAATGGAAGCTTCTAGGTGATGCAGCTTGTTATCAGGGTTAAATTTGTTGATCATGGTATTAAAGCCAGGTGCCAAAATTGGTGCGACTTATTGTTGATCATCACAGTAGCTGATTAGGGTTAAATTTATTTTTAATATTAATATATTAAAACAGTAAATATATATATATATATATATATATTTTTAAAGTTCAAGAAAAACTTTAAAATTTTCAGACTGCGAATCTGCGATAAGCACCCAAGCTGATGATCAAGGACTCGGTCCAGTCCTTGAGTTTCCAAGAAAGGTCGGTCGTTTGAGGTGTTGCCCCTCCCAAGAAAACATTTATCATGTCCAGAAATTTTGTTCGCCTTTCTCCAAGTGTCAACAACCTTGGAATCAAAACTTCTTTTAACTTCATGGATGGGAAAATTTTTTGAAAAAATTGAAAAAAGATGATTTTTACAGAGAAGAGTGTGCCTAAATTATTACTCGAGAGCGGGTCCTTGTAAATTAACTGATTTCCTAGGGTAAATATACGAGGCACACACCTTGAACGTCTTTGCAGCAGAACAAAAGCAACATTTAAATATCACAACTCTCGTTTTGAATTCCCAGTTGAACAGAGGGAAGGGAGAGAGAAAATAAAATACAGGGAGGATGGGAACCAAAATATATTTGCTGAGACATTCGAAACCGCTTGCTTGCTTACTCTTCTGCTAAACATGAAGACGGATCAGTGCTCTGACCGAATATATCGGGAATTCCGTCCCAGTTCTTTCTTTCTCTTGCGTCCCAGTACCCACCCATATAACAATAACATCCATCCTCGTCCTTCCGAAACCATCTTGGTTGCCACCCCCTTTCCTGCAATTTCCTTGCCTGTTTCACGAAGAAAACGTATATTTTACTTGAGAAAAATAAAAGAAAAGAAGCATACAGCCTTTTTGTTTTTCCTGATGAGCATGGGAGAATGAATGATGGATGAGCTAAAGAACCGCAATACAACGCCATAAACCCAGTGAATCCTAATGCACCTTGATATCATCTAACCAATCAGCACAGAAGAGAAATTAATGATTAAAGGGAGCATAAACTTCAAAAGGGATTCCATCACAAGATCTTATAGATGATGAGACAGCCAAAAGTCTCTGCACAAATGACTCTGAACTATAAGGAAAAACAAATGCTCCAACCGCACAGCCATAACATTTTGTTTTGTTCAGCTTATGGCATCGCCTATTAAAGATAGACAAGCAGGTACCTGTCTTTGTAGCTGCTCCAGTCTCAACTTCTCTGAATTAGCCAACTCATATTCCCCATTTTCTAAGTGTCTCTGATCTGGTCTCAATCTTGAGTCGGTAGGAGGCAATTTTTCCAACAAGCCAGGAGTGAGTTCATTCAAAGATATTGCAAAAGGGGTGAGATTGTATCTCGTCTTGGTAACAGATTTGTCCCTTTCCCAGAGCAAGACAGCCTCCGTCATTGGATCGTAACCCTTTGGCTTTGTAGTTGGATCCCCAAGCACATAATACACTGCTTCATCCCACTTCCCAACCAGCATTGCTACCTTCTCTCCTGTTCTATTATCTTGTACAAATCCATGGACCTACAGTAGAAAAAAGGCGTTATGTCACCTTTTAAACACTTCTCATATTGTATCATAACCATTGCGCCGTAGTTCACCCAATACCACACTTGCACTCTGGACCTTGGGCCCAGGCTAAAACCCCTCAGAGCTTAAGAGTGCCTAGCAGCTTTAACAACATTAAAGTCTATATTAATTAAGGGTGGTGTTATTCCCACTCCACTTTGTGTTGTAATATTATTCAACATGTTGCTTAAATATGACTATATTGGTCGTTACAACAAAAGTGAAGTGGAATAACAAATTAATATTGATAGTATACTCTATCTCTATATCTTATAACATTAATATAAATCTATATTAAGAGAGAATATAAGAGAATGCTTTGGACTTTGGCCCAATGATCTCTCTCTCTCTCTTCATATATATATATATATATATATATATATATAGAGAGAGAGAGAGAGAGAGAGAGTATGATAATAGCTGTAACAACTCTAGCTCTGGGCTAGCCCAAAAGGAGCTGGTTGTTATCATACTCTCTCATGTTGTTCATAATATAAAGAGATCGTTAGAAACTCCCAATGTAGCTCTGGACCCACAGATAGCTATCATGGTGGATCCCAATTTTATGTGAACGAGGAAGCCATGCACCAGGAGTACTTCTATGTGTTTATGTGTAATGCAGGCATGAGGAAAGAAAAAACTAAAAGAGCCTGATGGAAAGCTATGTAAGTCATCATCTACCATGAGTTAGAGTAAAGCAAACAATATCCAACCATTAAGGAGAGAGAGGGGAGGGAATGAATGATATAACTCTTCCACGTCTCATGTGTGGATTAGAGAACCCTAAACACACCATAGGAGAGCTGAGGTATGTTATTAAGCTGCCTCAAAGTACTAATTATTTGAGTTCTTAAAAACTGTCATTATTATTCGTCTAAATTCTTTTATCTTATCTTTTCTGGCTCAATTTTCTGCTGCTCCATACATTTCATAAAGCATTCTGCCTGGTTTAACAGCAGCTAGCAATCTATGGATTATGGATTAATAATCTTCCAAAAGGCCCTAGGATATACATTGATGGAAAGGTTGTTAATCTCTTTAACAAGCAAGAACGGAAAATGATGAAATCACTTGACTTTTTGCCCTTCCTCCACTTGAATATTTTTCTCTTTATGGTTTTCTACAAATTAGGAGAAAAGGCAAGGAGGTCAAACATCTTTTAGTACAAGGTGAGATTTTAATTTCAATATATTAATAATTTATTTTTTGGAACAAAAACTAAAGAGGGCAACTGCCCCCCTGGTTGCATGAGAAATAAAATAATTACCTGATGGGGATTCCGGTCTATGATGGACTGCTCCTTGAACTTGAGCTTGCAGGAGTAGTTTCCGCTGCCCTTGATGCGCATTGTTCCATAGTGGTCACAATAAATTTTACCAAGTATAATGTTGTATATGGAGGTGGTGACCTTGCTCCACTGAAAGGTCTCACCGTCCTCAAACTGCAGGGTGAGGACACCAACAGGATCAAGCTGAATAGACCGCCCCCAAAACTTCCCTTTGAGATTGGAGTCAGCCCAGAACTTCCAGCCTCTTCCCTCACAGTGGCAAGCAACTACCATAGGGTGGTGACTAACCTGAATAAAAGGCTAGTCAAACATCATATAAAGGATAAAGAGAAAACTAGGATTCATTTCTATTTAGATACTAGTCAACATCAATAGTAATTGTACATCTGGTTCAAGAATTAGTCACAATCAATTTAAAACATAAGGTGGAAGAAAGAGCATTACTTTTTCTGAGAAAAAACGAAGTCCTTTATCTGGATAGTCAGCCTCATAGGTCTCCCCAAGGAGAGGGTTGAAGGGTTTGCACTGTCGACCTTCTGTTGAGGCATACCCAGATACAGCAAAAGCTGCAATGTTTAGAATTCTCATCAAATCGTTCCCCTGCAACATGCAAAATCTCATTATGTATAAGTAAAAATGCTAACTCAATGACATCCTAATACAATATAAGATCCACCATAAACCGTTCCCACATGAACCAAAGAATGGAACTAGTTAAAACAACGAAATAGAGTTTTCAATAAACTCTTGCTGACACAATATTAGTTTTCTACAAATATGTTCAAGGTCTGAACACCTCATTATCCATAACAAGAAATAAATGCCTTAAACAGGCTTTTTTTCAAACCAGATAGCCCTCTAAAATCAGGCAGGCAGGCAGAATGACCTCAGTCCATTCCAAGTTCCCTAAATGGGGATTACAATCACCAAGAACCCAAGTAACAGCTAGTTACCAAATTGAATCAGTGGTAACAAACAAAACAAAGGAAAGAAGTTGATTCGTTAATTAAAAAAATAAAAATAAAAAATCTGTTACAGTCCACCAATGCTTGATCAACCAACTACCTGGACTAAAATGTAACAAGCAGATCATGCTTTAAAACTGCTTTGTCACAAAAGAAAGCACAGCTGAGGACCTGACCTGCTTTCCCCATTCCAATGCTCGGTCAACCAAGTACGAGTACTCCAAATCCTCAAAGCACTTCTGCAATGAAGAGAGTGGTTCATTAAAATAAACAGGAAGACAAACACCAGACAGGTCCTTCCCGATATTGTCCTTGATAATTGACCATAGTCCAACAGGCTTCTCTTTCTCCTTCGGTTCTGGCAAATTATCTCTTCTTTTAACATACGGATATTGAACTGTCATGATCTCCTTCTCAGCCCCAAGCAAATGATCAGAACCATCTTTATCATATATACCAGCATTTCCAGTAGCTTCCCTACTCCGATAGGAAGCACTTCTTAAAGCATCTGCAGACAAAAAGTCATTTGTATCAAAGAATATACCGTCATCTTCATCTGATTCAACATCTCCTCCATCTTGACTTTCATTATCAGCATCAAAATCACTCGCACTAGCCTCTGACATGACAGAATAGAAATCTGTGACATGGAAAGAACATGAATGTGAGTAAATTTTCAACACTCGCACCAACAATAAGTCTCATCAGAAAACTTAGCGCAAAGCAAGAATGCCTTTTAAACAATCTAGCTAAGTTTATCCTAAAGTTGAAATAGAGATTGTCAAAGACTATAGTGAGGAAGGAGCTATGTACCATTAAGTACAAGACTCCACCAACTATAACTGATACCAGTGGAGAACTTACAAGTTTGCTTGTCTATTTTGTTTCAACATGCCAAATTGAGACAAAAAAATCAAGTTACAGAAGAACCAGGAAATTGATTAAAATTATTCAGCATGTAGAATTCCAAAATGATCTACAAGGTTGATTTGCTCCATCAAAATATCAACCAATGACTTTTTCCTTTTTTCCCCAACAGTGGTATGATTGAAGTATTTTCACACAAAAGGTTATGTAAACTCTTTAACCAATAAGACCTGATAGGCACTAGCATCAAAAAATCAATCAAAATATGGTAATAACAGAGATCTAAAAGCAAAACTAACCACTAAATCGTCGATTTGCTTGTCCACAATATGAATCGCGTTCCTTCGTTTCATCTACCACAGTAGTTTCCAGCTCAATTTTCTCTGTCTGCAAAACAATTTTAGGTGTGAAAATTACTCGATAAAGTTCTTCATCACTGATCCAGCATCATATGCATGAGGGATTCTGCGTGCTTAAATATGAAAGGAATAAAATTTTATAAAATGATCATCATCAAAGAAACATCACAATTAATGCCTTACAGTTCAATGCACAGTTTGCAGCAATACATATTCATTCACATAAAACATAAAATGAAAACCTTCTCTCTTTTCCATGTCTCTGAAGCACCAAGAATTTTTTGTTTCCTTGTAAGCATATTTGAAATATGAAGCATTTGGGACACTGTCATTCTCGTTTATTTTAGATTCCAATTGATGGTGTTATCATAGTTGAGAGAGGAACTCTCCTCTTTGAAACCTAGGGTAGTTCAAATGGTTCTTCATCAACCATGAAGTCTTTTTGACCTAGGAATGAAGTATCTTGACAGATTTATTAATTTAATTGGTTTAATGTATTATGAGTGATTTTGTAAGAGAGGGGAGTTATAACCTTTGCAAATTCCAGTAAAACAAGGGTATTTCAGTAGTTTTCCTAATTGTCAGGAGGTCTAACTTTATGTTGAAATTTGTAGTCTTTTAGGGAGCGTTTGTTTTGCATAAAATGTTTTCTTGATTTTCTTGTGTTTTTTTTCCCATAAAATATTTTACAATAAAATTGGTCAGCATAATTTTTTTTATGTTGATCTTTAAATTTACTTCATTTGATGAAAAATATTTTAAACTCATAAAATTCCGTAAAATATTTTATGGATAGTAATCCACTCATAATAGTATCCAATTATTTCAAACACCACCATCCTATCGCCAACTCACCGCCACCATCTTCACCACCGGTGCCACTACCAACACCACCACGCCGCCGCCACTACCATTGATATATTGGTGCATGCGTCTCTTCTACTAGTGTGAACATCTCAAATTCAATTGAAACAACAAAACCTATTTACTGCAATTCTTGAGCCAAATTCAAGGTGAATAACATATAATAACGTTTGAAAAATGAAAATGAGATGTCCAGCTTCATTCTCATGAAATTCTGGAATGTAAAAGTATGTTATACTCATGCTTGATATATTCGAATTTATTATTGCACAGATCAAAGGTAAATACAAGAACAAAAAGCACCTCTAATTGCCTCAATGTGTCCAGCAACGTGATGTGTTTATGTTGTAGAGCCTTCAACTTGTTTTGCATCTCAGAGAGTTCTGATAACATAATGGACTCACAATCTTTGACGACTGTCTCGCCAACACCTTCCTGCACTAGCCGTGATCTTAACTTCTCAGTTGAAATGACAACATCTTCAGAAGGTGAAAAATCACTGCTTGTCAACGCTCTAGGGAAAAGATCTTTAGCAGCCTGCAGGGCCTCAACCCATGCAGCTCTATCTTCTCTCGTTACGCAACACAAGTGAAGAGTTTTTGTTCCAGTGAATATGGTGAGCCTCTTGTCATCTGATTTGCTAGCTCGAAATGAAGAAACCTGCTTACAAATTAAGGTTAAAGCCCAAACGAGCTACCACAAAAACATAGGAACTTATTGGAAATAGGGGTCATAACACGTTACTACATGACTGCTGCCTCTGAATTGAATAACATCAGTGAGAAGATAGGTAAGCTCATCATGTATCATTGGAACATTAAAAGAAAATCAGCTTTTCACATCATGCGCTAAACACTTCGAAGAGATAGATGCTGGAGGAATATTAAAAGAAAATCACAGTACATAACAGACATATAAATTATAGGATTCGGGAGCACTTGAATATCATTATCACTATGTATAACCACCAGCACATAATTTATCAGAAATTCCTTTAAATGAATTTCCTAATGATCCACGCTGACATAAAGGACTATTAGTAATGTTTGGCAAGAGACAATAGCATCAAACAAATCAGCAGAAACAAACAACCAAATAATAAACATATTTCGTAATGATCCATACTCACATAAACAACAAAAAAGCAAGGAAAAGTCAACAAAAAGAAAAGGAGTTTTCTTCTTCTTTTCTACTATATATAATAAAGAAGCAACCTTCAAGTGAATTTCGCCGAATGGCTTGCACTGCCTGAGCCGATTATTACCACCACCACCATTACTGCTGCTGCTGCTGCTGCTACAGCTCCAATTGACTTTTTTCATGTACCTCAAAGAACCTTCTCCGATAACCCTAACTCCCTTGTCTCTACCTGCTGGGCTCGTCAAAATCTTATCAGGTCCATGAATCTTATAATACGACAGCACTCCATCTTCAAGCATAAACCACCGAGACCTCCATCCCTTCCCATAATTCACCCATTTGTACAGAATACCCGCTACACTCACGCTCCCACTCACACTATAAACCTTCGAGTCTTCGATTTCTTGACTTACAATCGATGAAAACTTGTCGAGGTCGCGAGATGCCTGAACTGAAAAACTCTGTTTTGAACTTTGATTTAGGGTTCTAAGTGAAGAATCAAGTCCTAATTGCGACTGACTCGCTGATTTGGCCACAACCGGGTTGGCCCGATCCCGATCGATGGATACCGGAGCAATGCAGCAGAGAGGATTCATTTTTTAGGTCGAGCTCCGAATTGGTTCGGATCAGATAGCAAATGCACGGACCCGATCGGAGCTCCAAGCTTTAGCGAAACGAAAGGTCTCGTAAATGACATAAGATCCAGGAGACACGAGTATAAATTGAAGAGGAGAGGAGAGGCGGGTGCTATAAATTTTTGAGAAGGAGGTAGCTAAGCTTAGCTAGCCTGTAGGCTATCCATGCTAATCATGACAGTAAAAGAGGAGAGAGAGGGGAGGGGGTGCAAGACGCACACTGGATCCCATTTAAGGCAGTGCTGATGCAGTTGTCAGTAATGCAGAGGGGGAGAAGAGAGAACAGTGTTGTAGTAACAGTGCAGTGTGGACTCGAAGCGTAGGTTAAGCTAAATTACGCATTTTAATAAAAAGAGAAAGAAAGAAAGCGGGCGCATGATTTGATGACCTGATGTTGATTATTTTTTTTATTTTAAACTTTTGTTGTGTTGTTGTTTGTTGTACAGATATGAGAGAGAGAGAGAGAGAGATAGAGAGAGGGGAGGGGGGTCAGGTGGGTGGGGTCATCATGGTTGTGGAGAGACAGCTAGCGTGCGCAGTTTGGGCAGCGGGGGGTGTGATAGTGGAATTGAGAGTGTCCTTCGGCTGAATGAGTGCCACACTTCCTTGTATGGGCCCCGGCCCATTCTTCCCAAAACTGTGAAAATGACTTGGTTAACCCTAATTCTTGTTTTTATTAGTTTTGATTAGTGCGTTTGATTCCCAGAGGCCAAGGGAATTCGACCAGTCAATTTTTAACATGGCTGCGACGTAGCAATGCAAGAAAACTTTAATGAACGTATGCTTCGAACACACAAATTATATTATTATTTTGTAAAAGACTAAAACGCGTGGATATTATGCCTCCTCTCATATTTCATTGTGCTTTAGTTTTTTTTTTTTTAATTTGATTCTTAATTTTTTTTTTTTTAGTTTGATTGCATTCTTTTTCAATTAAATTTAATAGCAATTAAATCAAATTTATTAATTAAAAATAAAATTAAAAAACAAGGAATCAAAGTAGAAAAGATGTCACAAATAAATGATGGTTTTAAAATTCAGATGAAAAGTTTAATTTAGTCCTTATGTTTTAAAAAGTATACATATTCGGTACTTCAATATTTTTTCAATTTAATTTTATTACAAAATTTTTTTTTTATTTCTTAATTTCTGATTTAAAAGAGGAGAGAGAGATAACAAGATTTTGATGGTAAAGAAAGAAAAATATTGTTGACGCCGATTTAGCCTGCCAAACATAGTTATTATTTGTGTAAATTGATCCATTTGATGAAGAGAGTTCATATTAAGTGTTTTTTTTTTACATTTAAAGTTTATGAAAATAGATTTGAGCTCGAGAAGATTTTGAGTTTTGGGTTGATTTTGGTTTTTGATAGTTTTTTGGGTTTTTTAAGCCATTGATAGGCTTATCATTGTTCCTATAGTGTTTTCTAGATATTTTAGATAAATAAATAGGTTGAAAAATGAGTTTTTTATATAAAACCTCAAGCCCTGATTTCTTGATCATCACATTGACCGAAATCTAGTCAAAAGCAGATGACACATTATTTGATTTTAAAAAAACATCGAGGTGGACGATGCAACAAAAAAAAGGGCTCAGACATGTGGGTCTTGACAAAATGAGTTAGGCCTAGCAGTGCCTGGTCTTTTGCTTCTTTATGTTTTTTATTTTTTAGATTAATTTGTTTTTTATATTTTTTAAAAGATTATTTTTTTACTTATATTTAAATCAATACAACTTCTCTCTTTTATTTTGATTGTAGAGCCTCTTTTAAATGATGGATTTTTTTTGTTATTTTATATGTATTTAATTTTTTAATAGATTTTTATTATTCATTTATATTTTTTTATCTTTTATATAGGTAAACTTTATTTTTTCAAATAAAAAAAATCAAATGATATTTCTAATGCGTTTTAGCCTTGCATGGTATTTTTTTTTTCCTTTTATTTTACTCAATCAATTTAATGTATGTATCAATTTCTATTATTATTTGATTGAATAAAAAAAATATTTTCAAAAATAAGTTTACCAAACATAATTAGGTAAATATTCCGTCTTGCGAGATGAAAAATCTTAATATACATCTGTCTCTTAATTTTTCCAGATTTATCTTTAGTTATCATTTATGGCTTTTTATTTATTTATTAACACATATAGTTGTTGATTTATTTGATTGCATGCATGCCTAAACTTTTTTATTTTCTAAAACAACACATCAAAAAAACTTGTGTATATAGTTTTGTTGTTAAAAAAATTAAATATGGCTCGCAGCGAAGAGCATGTCACATAACTAATTTATATCCAAAGCTAAAAGAAATCAAACTTTTATTGTACATGCATTTATAATTTATTATGCTTGTATAGTAAATTTACTATTTTACCCTTGTCTTATAAAAACAACTTGCTTTGCTACGAGGGCAATCTAGTCTTTTCACAAGGGTTCAAATGTCTTTGCAAATTCATAAGAGTCATTATAGTCATCTCATATATTTTTTAGTATAGTAAAAGTACTAAATTAGCCTTGAAAGTTATTTTCATTTAATTACGTTGAGGGGCATTTTTGGGTTTTTATGTTTTTCTAAAAATTAGAATGACCAAATTGCCCCTTAAATCAAATTTCCTAAGCTTTGAGTCCATGAGTGTTTTTGTAATGCCTTATAGGTTTTTCTGTTATTATAAAGTTGGGCTAGGGGTGATTCAGTTTTTCTCCGTTATTAACGTGCCAACATTTAAGGGGACTCCCCGCTTTTTGAGCAGCGTGAGCCACCGTTAAGTGGAAGAATGCCAGCTTCTTCTACGGTGCTTTAAGCTCCACAACACCCTTTTCCATGTGGGGCAGCGCTTAGAAGCTCCATAATTAGGAGTGATCATTTTCGGTTCGGTTTTTATAAAAAAAAATAACTAAACCGAATTTTTTTAAAAAAAAAACTGAAACCGATTCAAACCGACCGGTTTTGGTTTGATTTTTTAGGACAAAAACCAGTTCAAAACGGTTTGGCTCGGTTTTTTCGGTTTGGCTCGGTTATTTCAAAATTTTAATCGGTTTAATCGGGTTTTTTTCACAGTTCGATTTTTTCGGTTATTTTTTTTCCAGTTTTCTCGATTTAATTTGTTTTTTGGTTTTTTTACTCACCCCTATCCATAATAGTTTTTCATCGAGCACCCCTTCCTTTTCTTTTCTTCTTCACTTTCTCCTATCCATTGAATTTTGTGTTTGACCATGAAAAAAAAATCAACTTTGACTTTTTTATTTTATAAAATTTCATATTTGGTCCTCAATGTTTTGATTTTAATGTTTGACTATTGACCTTTTTATCACCTTAAATTGAAAAAAAAATAACAAAAAAATGACTCAAGTTAATAAGAGTCAACTTGTTACACCCGAGTCAATATGGCTAATCACAAGACATGCAACTTGAATCATGAAATTGTGATAACCCCATAGAAAATAAATCGATACAAAATATGAAATCCAATATCTAATAAACCCGATGTTGAAGGATTATATTAAAAAAAAACTAAGTTTGAACTTAAAAAAAATCCTCAAAGATTTTGAAGACCAAAGTGGACCTTGACATTTCATTATTCATTCCCATAGCGAAATACCAAGGCCTTTTTTACTATACTATATTTATGGTCTGTGCTTTGTTGTGCTCTAGTCAAGATTTTTCTTAACATAAAAAAAAATAAGGAAACAAATCTAAGACTTGAGTCACCGGACCAATTGTTAGTTTAAATAATATGAATAAATAAAATATAACAACAATAAATAAAATGAAAAAAAATAATAACAAATAAGGGTAAAAAAAACAACATGAGCTCATTCAAGATATAAAAAATAGTGTTGAAGGGTGAAATTGAAGAAAATAATAAAAGCAAGAATTTTTTTTTTAATTGGGTTGACTATCAAACTTCATGACAATAGGCATAAGATTTGGATAATCTCATGGGAAAAAATCAGGAAAAAAGGGACCACATGAAAGGAAAGAGGAAAAAGAGTATAAAGATCATTTTTCAATACATCAAATGTTGAATTATGAAATTAAAACAAATAACTTAAAAAATGACAAAAAAAATAAAATCAACTATTGCTAACCTTTGAAACCAATCGCTCTGATCATGAATCTGAGAATAACCCTATAAAAATCAAACCTAATAAAATTAACAAAGCAAAGGTAAAAAAAAAAAATAGGCAGGGAGGGGGGTGGGGTCAGCTTAAAATTAAAGAGAAAAAACTAAACAAACCCAAACAAACTTGGTTGAATTTTTTAAACTCGCAACTTGTAAAATCTTGGACTCAAGTTGAATCAAGAAACTTAATTTTCAACCAATTTAATTTTAAATGGTTAAATTATAAAAAAGAAAATATCAATCTTAAAAACTTACAAAAGTAAAAAAGATAACAATAAAAAGAAAAATGATCAAACTTGATAGAAAAAACTCCATAGAGGATGAAATTGTAAAAGAAAATCTAAAAAATAATCTCAAACAAAACAAATAGCAATAAAAAGAATAGAGATTAAATCTGAAAGATAAAAAAAAGACTGAAATTAAAAAACATTTGTAATTTTATGATACAAGTGTGTTTTTTTTTATTTATTTAATATGATTTGGGTTATAAAAGTGACTAAGAAAAAAAGACTAATATATGGACAACTAGAAAAAAAATAAGAAACAACAAAAAATGCACGGCTAAAAAATCATATAGAAGGAAGATAAACAAAATAAAAACCTAATCACTAATGATATAAATGTTGAATGATAAAACTGAAAAAAGAAAAAAGAAAAAAAAACCTTAGAAAACCCGAGTGAACCTTCTAAACTTGGACAAAGGTTTCAAACTCGCAACTCATTAAATTATAGACCTGGACAGAATTAATAAGCTCAATTCCTAACCAATTTAATATTGATTATCCAAAGTAAATCCAACAAAGAGCCATAATAAAAAAAATAAAAAATAAATAAGGGTCATTTTTAAAATCAATGGAAGATCCTAGAGAAAATAAATAAATAAGAAAAAATAATTTTAAAAATTTAGCTCAAATAAAATAAAAGCAATTAAAAGAATGAAAACTAAATTAAAAAAAATATATGGGAAATGAAATAGGAAAAAAAAAGAATTCTAACCTTATAAATTATTTAAAAAAAATAATTTCTTGAAGGAAAGTAAGGAGAAAAAAAAATAAATCTAAAGAATTAGCTAAAAAAATCAACAAAAAATGATAAACAAAAAGATCCAAGATAACCAGTTCATTTTCAAGACAAAAAAAAACATTTCACAGAAAGCAAACTAAAAAAAGGAACTCAATCTTGAAATGAATAAATATGGAAGGATGAGATGGGGAAAAATTAGCTTAGACAAAGGGGGGAGAAACCAAGCAAGCGTCTTAAACTTTGTCAAATCTTAAAAACTCATAACATGTGAAACCCTGGATTTGGGTCCAATGAAGAGTTTGTTACGAACCAATTTTAAAAACTTGTCAAAGTAAAAAATAAAAATCAAAAGAATAAAGATTATTAAATTTGATAAGAAAAAAAAACCCAAATGAGGGTGAAATCACAAAACAAAATTAATTTAAAAAATAATTTCAAACAAAAAAATACCAATACAAAGAATGAGGACTAAATCTAAAAGATGAAAAAAAATCAAGAGGGATAAAATTGAAAAGGCATACCAATTTTATAAATTATTATATTGAAAAAAATCATAATAAAAAAATGGACAAAATCTAAAGAATTAACAAATTAAATGGCTTTTCTTGAATTTTTAAGGGGCCGACGCAAAAATCTAAATAGGGAGAGAGAAAATAAGAGGGAAAAAGAAATGGCTACCAACATCAAACCATAATGAATCTTTGAACATGTGTCGCCTCGTCGGGTTGAGGACGCCGAGACCTTTCAAACACCATCACAGAAGGTTGCATTTGATTACCTGACAATCCCACATGCATCGCCTAAATGACACCGAGGTTGTCCACACTCTTAACGATTTTTTTTATATTTAATATATGTTAATTACAAAAAAAAACCTATGCAACCTTAAACCTATAATAAAACCAATGTAAAATGACAAAAAAAAATATAAAAATTGTGAGAGGGTTAAGTTGATTTTGTCTTTAAATGTATTAAAAATAATTGCACTTTTTTGAAAAAAATTGAAAAGACTAAAACATCCCTGGGTAATAGGCATTATATTTTTTTGATTCCATTGTATTTTTATTGTGCAAAAAAAGATAAATGACTAGTTTAATCCTATAATTTGTAAAAAACAATTATGTCATGATGAAAAGACCATCCTACCTTCAATACCAAGTTCAAATGTTTTTTAAGCAAATAGCAATATCTTTAAATTACTATTCTAATAAATAGTGATTTGAGTTTTTTAAATTATTATTAAATTTTTGTTTTTATATATATTTTGGTGGATCTAGAGACCTAAAACATTCATACTTGAGTCTTTAAATCCACCCAAATATAATTATTTTACGGTGTTAGGATTCCTACATCATGCTATCACATTTATTTGCTATGAAAAAATAATACAATTATATGAATATTTAATTAACTCATTATCTAACCATCTAAAAACCTATTATGGCATACTGGATTTTATAGCTTCATCAATATATATATGTAAGAAAAGTTACTAATTTATGTAAAGGAATGGAGAGATTTTCTTTCTATCAATTCTAGATCAATGTGCAAATGTAAATGGGAGATAAAATACCTTAAAAGATTTCTTTATTTAATATATTCTGGTCGATGCTTGCACTTCATATATAAGAGAAAAAAAATGTATGATTTTTTAGTGATACATTCTTTGTTTTATTTTCTTTTCATAAGAAGACGTGAACAATTTAATTAATTGTTCTAAATTACATATAGAGGTTTAAAAAATATTTAAATCTCCGAGTGAGTTTACATTTTATTTTCATAAAAAAAAATAGACTCTGTTTTAGCGATTAAATCAACATCACAAGTGCATTGTGAGTTTTAAAGAAATTGAGGAGAAAAACAAAACAAATATTGAGGAGATAACGAAGATATCTTAATCATTAATCTACTAATTCAAAGGGGATTATTGAGGAGAAAAACTAATTTAAAGAAAAAAAAATTTTAAAATTCTTGAGAAGCGTGGCCGGGTGTAAGAACAAACACCCCCTATTTTTTATTTCGCATTCTCATCGTGCACGATTTGATGTGGTTTCCTCTTTTTCAAAGATCAAGGACGCAATTGAAATTTATTTACAGTATAGGGGCAGGTTTGTACTTATATATTTTTTGAACTAGTCCCTTTACCGTACATGTTGAAACTTTCCACCGTAGACGTCACGTCACATTCACCCCGCAAGACGGTGCCGCCACTCTTGTTTTAAGCCTTAACATTCCCATGGTCCCACAAAGTTCCCTCAAATGAAATAACCGACAAGTGATCGAAGGCTAAATATCCACGGTCCTAAACCACAGTAACGTAAATTGTACGAAGATTGTCAAACCCGGTTTAAGGAATTTTTTTTAACAAAAACACCCCTGTAGTTCCAGAATAAGCAATTAAGTACCTTAACATTGTCCATCAAGTAATAATCTTAGTAATTTAGACCTATGAACACAAATCTCCTTCTAAAATCGATTTTAATTTTGATTCTTATTAAGTTTAAAGCTTATCATTAGTAAAATTCAATAGAAAAATGCTACAAGTCAACCTAAGAACAAATGCTGTTGATCTTAGACATAGGGACTAACACGGCTACAAATTGAAACATCAAGGAGTAAATGGATTAGTGTAAAATTACAGGGACTTCAATGCTCAGAATCTAACTTTCCTTGAAAACAAAAAAAACCCACAGTACAAAAGGGAGAGAGAGAGAAAGTGCTTGTTGTTGTTGTTGTGTTGGCGAATGAGAAGGTTGGATTGGATTGCCAAGAAAAGCATCCAAGACAGCAAGAAAAGAGACGAGAGACACAAGACCATCTCTCGACAATAATAATTAATATAAGGATGAAGAAATTGATGAGGAGAAATCATCTTACCTCGTTGAGTTCATTACCTTCTTGTTGTTGAAATGGAGACAACCTTTTTGTTCACCAAATTACCATTGAGTGGCTGCGTTCACTTGGGATTCAAGTCACCGTCTTCTTCCTTTTTTTCGCGCTTCTCTCTCGACCATGACCTTCTCTCTTAAACCCTCTTTTGAATCCCCCTTGCTGATATCTCTCTACCTTCACCACTATTCATTCTCTATCTCTCATGGATGCTACCTCTCGTCCTGCCGTCGTCATTGACAACGGCTCAGGGTACTGTCTCTTTCTTTGATGCGCCCAAGGTGTTTGATAAAATGTCTCAATTAATATTTTTTTTTATTAATTGTGTGTTTTGTTGCTGTTTTGCAGGTATACTAAGATGGGATTTGCGGGAAATGTAGAGCCGTGTTTTATTTTACCATCAGTAGTAGCAGTAAACGAATCGTTTTTAAATCAATCGCGAACTTCTTCTTCGAAAGCAAATTGGCTAGCGCAGCATAGTGCAGGGGTTATGGCCGATCTAGATTTCTTTATAGGAGACGAGGCGCTTGCTAAATCGAGATCTAGTAATACTTATAATCTTAGCTATCCAATCAAACATGGTCAAGTTGCTAACTGGGATGCCATGGAAAGGTACTGGCAGCAGTGTATTTTTAATTATTTGCGTTGCGATCCAGAGGATCATTACTTTTTATTGACTGAAAGCCCGCTTACTGCACCGGAGAGTCGTGAGTATACCGGTGAGATTATGTTCGAGACATTTAATGTTCCTGGGCTTTATATTGCCGTCAATTCTGTGCTCGCTCTTGCAGCTGGTTACACAACATCCAAGGTTGGTTTCTTAGAATTTCTTGGTCATTTTTAATCATGCAAATTTCATTAGAGGCTGGGTTTAGAATGAAAATATTGGGTTTTGAGATTTGGTAGTTATTTTTATTTTATTGAATTTAGGGTTTGGTTTTGCATTTTGATTTGGGACTTTAAAGTAGGGCTTGAAATGAAAAACGGGTGAAACATGTCATAGGTTGCTCGTGCGTTCATTGTAATATGTATTTTAGTAGTTTTATTGGAATGTTCAAGCTACCTAATTGAATGTGAATAAGTTTAGTTGTTTGTATTTTCCCTGTCATTGATTTTTGGGGGATGACTTATTTGACATATGCAGCAATCTATGGTAGTGTGTGTTCTTGAATTAATCATTAAACAAAAATACGCAAGTCAAGAAAAGCCATTGACATGTATACCTGTCTTGAAATTAATGATTTCTTGCAGCTAAATTTGAAAACATAAACATAAACATAAACTAGCTGGTGTTCTAATTTATGTTGCTTAGGGTTAAGTGCTTTGAATTGGTGGCACGATGTGTTCTTTGAGAGAGATGATTCTGATTTTTTTGAGGAAAAAAAGAAGAATTTAATACTAATATGTTTCTTTTGCTCTCCTTTTTAGTATTTAACTGCAATTGAAGTTTTCATTTTAATCTTGCTCTTAAGTTGTATGATTATGATCCTTTTCCTTTGAGATTGACCTACAGTTCTTTTAGTGTGAGATGACAGGGGTTGTTGTGGATGCTGGAGATGGAGCTACTTATGTTGTACCTGTCGCAGATGGTTATGTTATTGGGAGCAGCATTAAGTCAATCCCTATTGCTGGCAAAGATGTTACTCTATTTATCCAGCAGCTCATGCGGGTAAGTTGGTTTTGACTTCTAGCAATCGGATTTAGTATTGGGCACTCTAGATATACTTCCCTCACTGATAGCATTTTTTTTTTGTCATGTTTGGTTTATTTTTAGACGTTAAAGAAGAAGAAAAGTAAGGAAAATACATGAGAATGGGTGGGCAGGGAGGAGAAAAGTTATTTATTTATTCTTTTTTTTTCCTTTTTTATGGAATGCTATTTTTTTTTTGAGAAAATTGTGTCTGGATTTTAATTGAGAGCTTACACCTTTTGCTAAAATGTTCTTGACATGCCTAGATATTTTCCCCCTCAAAATCTGATCTGTTTTAGATGAAAAATTCTTATGGTCATGAAATAGATTTTATAGAACTTCCTCTCAGGTTTGAACTAACAAATGGAAATTAGAAATTGTCTTCCTGACTCAGAACATTCTTTCTAGTTCTATGAGCATGATCATTTGAAACATTTAATGGAGAGGTACAGACCATAATTCTGCAGTTTCATGATGTGACACCTAATGCTTCTGTCTTGCACTAGCATCCAAGGCAAGATTATGGTCCATACTTAAGACATGTTTTCCTACGACTTGATTGTTGAATTCAATTGCTTCATCTGCACTCCTCTTATTCAACCTCTAACTTGAATTTGTCACCATACATTGTGGATCCACCTTCAATCTATTGTGATTTAGCTTTTAACCTGTTGCTGTGCGTTGTATTAATTTTGCTTGTCTTCTCAGTCCTTATTGTTTGCAAAAGTTCTATAAACTCAGTACGGAGTTGATCTTTAGAGGCAACCATGGGTTTCCCTAGTTATAACTTTTGGGACCTTTTGGTTATTTATGCTTCTGTGTACCATTGCAACACTGAAGTTTTTTATATCCTGTTTACTTTGTGTTAAATAGAAAAAACCATTTAGGTTTTGCTGTAAGTGAGAGAGACAGACAATGTGGATTCAAGCTCCTCTCTTGTTTTCTAATCCCTGTAGATGCTCAATCATAAAGTCATCAATTACTTACTAAAGTAATGTTCATATATTTGTACTTGCCATTTGAGTCTATGGATTTGGGGATTGTATAGCAATGGTATTGACCGAGGTTTCCCTTTTGTATTCTGTGGTGTAGGAAAGAGGAGAGAATGTACCCCCGGAAGATTCATTTGAAGTAGCTCGGAAAGCGAAGGAAATGCATTGCTATACTTGTTCCGATATTGTCAAGGTCATTTTTGCTTCTATTAGAATCTTGAATTGGATATATTGATCTGCATTGGCTTCATACTTTCAGATAGAGCATAAAGGTTTCATTGGAATTATGCTGTTCTGCCACATCACATATGTTTGGATCTAGATTAACATAGTAATATGCCGGCTCTCAAAATGATTCAGGAGTTCAACAAGCATGACAAGGAACCGGCAAAGTATATCAAGCAATGGAGAGGTATTAAACCAAAAACAGGAGCACCATATTCCTGTGACATTGGATATGAACGATTTCTTGGTCCTGAGGTTAGTTCTAGCTTTTCGAGCATGGTATTTTCTGTGCAAGCAACTTAACTTATTTTATTGTACGACAAACCATGGTTTTCACCAAATGTAGACGAGAAACAGGCTTGATTTATACAAACATCACTGATGCAAGTACCATCTTGTTCCTCAGAGAAATTCCATTGGATTTGGTTATGAAGCCAAAATCTTTGGGAAATATTTATTCTTTAAGCTTTTTGTAAGAATTTCCCCACAATTGAAATATGTATTTCCTGCTTGCGCAGCATGGGAGAGTAATCTTGCATACATGCTATGCAGTAATACTGTCAGTTACCTTGCAATCACTATTTTTGTCTATTCCTACTTTATTGAAATCATTTTCCCTGTAGTATCTAGATATCCTAATTACTATGATTCTGAAAATCTTTACACGCTGAAACTCTGAGATTTGCTTTAGCCACAATCTTCCTGCATACATGCCAGCGTTCAAATTGAAACTTAATTACATCCTTTTTTTCGGAGGATTGAACTCAATATCTTCTTGGGTAACTGGAGATGGTTTTTTTATTTTCACGAATAAAAATATATGAATGCAAGAGTTACTTTTTAGTATATGCCGAGCATTTGGTGAGCATAATTAATTCATTATAATATGTTACTTGTGCATGCTATCTTATATACTGTTTTCCACTGTACTTTGTTTTCTGATTTTTTTAACTTGTTCACCAGGTATTCTTTAATCCTGAGATTTATAGCAGTGACTTTACCACTCCTTTACCAGCTGTGATAGATAAGTGTATTCAGTCTGCACCAATTGACACAAGGAGGGCTTTGTATAAGGTGAAGTATCCATAGTCCACGGAAAAAATAGTTCAAATTTTGGACCTTGTACAAAATTCATTCTGATGAAACAATACAATATATTTTACCCTAATAGTTAGGAACAATAAAAAAAATTGAAATGAGATTGTGAATTGGTAATTTTCAAACTTTGGCATGAGCTATTTCTTCTCACAGAGATGCAATTGATAATTGCAATTGCACGAGTGAATACGAAGTTGCACTTAAGCACATTCTTGTATTTGCTCAATATCTTTCTTTAGTGCTTATTATCACACATTGGTTTTTATTTTGAATTTAGAATATAGTGTTATCTGGAGGATCAACCATGTTCAAAGACTTTGGTAGAAGATTGCAACGGGATTTGAAGAAGATTGTGGATACACGTGTTCTTGCATCTGAAGCTAGACTTGGTGGGGGAGTAAAAGTAAGCATTTTATTATTTACACGCACAATAAAAAGATATTTTCAAATGTATAATATTTCTTCTATTTTTATTCCTGTTGTGACTAGCGCAAAAATCTTGAACATGTTTGTTGTTTTGGGTCTCCAGTCACAACCAGTGGAAGTGAATGTAGTCAGCCATCCTATCCAGAGATTTGCAGTCTGGTTCGGCGGTTCAGTGTTAGCATCAACGCCTGAGTTTTTTGCTGTAAGAATTATTCATCCGGTCCATTTTCTAATATATATGAAAGCTTACAATATTCTCCATTCCCTTACAATATGATGCACTTAAACTGCATTCTCCTTTGGATTAACTATGTTTCCTTGAGGCAGCCTGTGGGCCTAGAAATTAACAAATTTTGAGCAATGACTTTCCACATTTGAAAATTCATGGCATGTTTGATCCTTGCTTTCATTTTTCTAAGGAACAAACATTAAATTTAATTGTTAAAAATGAAAAAAAAAAAATCCTAACACAATTGCTCTCGTTAAGAAATTGAGAGAATAACACAATAATCATGTATAAACTGGTCAACACATGCAAAACAAACTATTTTTCGTTTGCTTAAAACAGATTATACCTATGCTAGCAGCAAAACAATTTGAAAGCGAATATTAAAACAATCATTTTGACACTTTACATAGATAGATGTGACAGATAGAAGAGAGATCGTGTGCTTTTAAATTCATATTGGAAACCCATGGAAAACTAGGGTCAACATGTGAAGGAAAGATGTGACAAAGTTTGATACAAGGTTGAAAATTGAAAAATTAGTTTATAAGTTTTTTATATTACTCTAGTTGATCATATGTTTTTTTTTTAATTAAGAAAATAGTAACAGTTTCCACTACTAAGCAATCCTTTTATTTGTCTTCAAATTGATCTGGCGCTTCTTCACTTTCATCAAGTTAAAGATAAGTTTATCACTTGTTCCTGTAACAAGTTCGTGAACACTTAAGCAAGCTCTTCTCTATCAAAGTTCAGATCCAACTAAGATTTAAGTGCAACCTTTTCATATTCATCTGTGAATTCTTGGAATTAGTGTGAGTTGAAGTAAAACAACAAATCTAATGTCGATTGTTTTCTTGGTGACTGCTGCCTATTTTTTTGTTGAATGTTGATCAGCCATGCATTTTGCTCATTGGCTTATGGACTCATTCCTTCTCTAGCTAGTGCTGCTTTAGATGGACCTTTTGTTGTTTTTCTTATTATTGTCATTATCAAAACATCATTTTGATCACTGTTATTACCACCACCATTTTTTTTAGGGAGATCAGAAGGTTTGATTAAAGGTTGTTTTCTGAAACCAGAGGCATAGCAACAACCTAATTATTTTACGAGCTTCACAAATTTGGCACTCACTTTTTCTACAAAATGAAATTTGTGTGGTGTAATTAAGTAGTTTCGAGAAATTAATTCTTCTTAGCTTGAGGAATGTGGGCTGTTTGGCTGACTCTTTATTTTCTGGGATGGGGGTTGAAATAGGTTTTTGCTTCTTTTTTTGTTTTTTTTGTTTTTTTGTAGCTGTGGTGTCTATTTAATGACACCATTTCCTGAGTTAAACATTCATGTCAGATTAAATTTGGAATGTAGACTATAACTGTGTCTACTTCGTGCACAGGCCTGCCATACAAAAGCAGAATATGAGGAATACGGAGCAAGCATTTGCCGCACAAATCCTGTTTTCAAGGGAATGTATTGATGCAAAAACCCAGTTGGGCAGATTGTTTACCAAGCACTTCCATGGCATTGTTCCATGGAGTGCCTCATCATTTCCATCTCTATCACTTGCCATGGTTCACTTCCCTCGGCCCAAATTTACCTGGTCTTCATGTATATTCATGGATTGCTGGAGGTGGTGTAAAATATGACGCCCAGTCTTAATTTTTAGAAAAGAAGATGATTCCTTGTATCGATTCTTTCATTGGTTAGCTGCAGCCTCCTCTTTAGATGTCTCAATAGGATGCCAATTAATTGTGTTATTCGTAGGTGCCCCCCCCCCTGGTGCCTGATGACCATTTAGGAAATATCCTGTAGTTAAACATCATTTTGAGCCGAATTTTTAGTCTTCGGCTCCTTAGAATACGATAAAGATTTTTTTTTCTTTCCCTTTTTTCCATTTGCCTGTGACCAAAATGTATTCATTCGTTTGCATGAACTGCATAAATGGAAGTACTAATTTGAATCAGGGAAATGTTGACCTGAATTTCCACGTATCCTCTCTGTGTTACAGAATTCCTATTCCTACATTTTCTGTTATATAATAAATATTCATTGTATAAACTATGACTTCTTCATGCTCTTGTAAATTCGGGACCTGATAGAGATGTGTGCTGTGTTTTCAGTTTCTTGCACGCACTTTTGTATTTGGCTAATTGTTTTTCTGGTGGGAGATTTTTTTCATGATGCAGATTCAACAGACTCATAATCTTGAGGTAATTTCAAGTATAGTTAGATGTCGTTGACAATAATTATCTCCCTTTTTTTTTCCTGAATTGCCCATCCACTCCCCATGATCAATTGAGCACCTGAATATTATAAACAATGGTGAATAAAAATAATAAGAAATAGATATTGCCGTTGAGATTTTTAACCCATTATAATGAAAGTTTTTTCTGATTAATTTTTTATTTTAGTCAATTGATATTTTTATGTAGGGATGATCATTCTCGGTTCGGTTTTTATAAAAAAAAAAAGTAACCAAACTGATTTTTTTTTAAAATAAAACCGAAACCGAACAGAAACTGGTTCAAATTGACCTGTTTCGGTTCGGTTTTTTAGGATAAAAACCGGTTCAAACCGGTTTGGCTCGGTTTTTTGGTTTGGCTTGGTTTTGGCTCAGTTTTTTTTCTGTTTTTTTCGGTTTGGGTTCAATTCGGTTCGGTTTTAGGCTTATAAAATCAAAACCGAACCGAACCGGTTGGTTTTTTCAAAATTTTAATCGGTTTTTTTCATGGTTTGGTTTTTTTAATTTATTTTTTTAGTTTTCATGGTTTAATCAGTTTTTTAAATTTTTTACTCATCCTTACTCTCATGTGATGTCATGAAGCAAACTCACAAGTGCTAAATTCTTGCAAGCCGCTTCCATAGTCTCTTTTTTCTGGGAGAGCGATTCTCCAGAAGAAAAGCAACATTTCATGAACATATCACCTTAAAAGCATCCATACTTCATAAAAAGTATTTAAGTGACTATAAAAGACTCGTAAAGTTTAAGAGGTTTTGAGTTTAAATTTCATCAATAATGTTTTAGAAATATGACATATCTCTATTCAATATTCAATATTTGTATAGATTAACTATCTAGTGGTGAACCAGTGGTAAAAACTTGAGATCAAGAGGTTTGCTTCCTCTGTGGTCTCAGGTTCGAGTCCTGTGGTTGCTCATATGATGGCCACTAGAGGCTTATATGGTCGTTAACTTCAGGGCCCGTGGGATTAGTCGAGGTGCGCGCAAGCTGGCTCAGACACCCATGTTAAACTAAAAAACATTTGTATAGATTACCTCAGTTTTCATGTCACAAACACAATGTTCACTATTGGATGTCCCATCAACTTTGCTATCTATCAAGTTTATCAAGAAAAAAATAAATTTTATAATTTTTTTTATATAAATAATATTATTAAACCCAATTAAATTTAAATAGATAATCAAATGATCTAAGATAAAACTTGACTAGATTTTATATTAAATCAGGTTGAGAATTGATCTAATAAAACTTGATTGACGAGTTAACCATTAATCAATTTAAATATTATTTTTTAAAGTATTTTTTGTTTGAAAATACATCAAAATATTTTTTTATTTTTAAAAAATTATTTTTGATATTAATATATCAAAACAATCCAAAAATACAAAACAAAAAATTTAAAATTTTCCCAACTCTCATTTAAAATACAGTACCAAACAGGCTAAATATTATTTTAGTGCATTCAAATTTTTTTCTTCTAAAAAATTAAATTAAAATTTTTATTATTAAAAAACTTAAAATTATATTTTTATAAGTTTAACAAATCAATTTGAAATAACTTACCCAATCCATAACACGGAATATTGAGCCGGGCGATAAGAGTTATTTTCACTGTATTTTTTCATATATATATATATATATATATATATTCACTAACCTCTAGAATATTTCGTTTTAAGAAGAAAAGAAAAAGATAAATAACAATAAAAATTATAATTTTGAAATTCAGCTAGGTAGGTATATCTAAGGCTAGAACTAGGTTGAATTGAAGAAAAAATAGGAAAAATCATGATTCGGCTGACCCGGCAAAATTAGCTTACAACTCATTGACTTTTATTTTTATTTTACTAAAATGATATCGTTTTAATTTTTTTTTTAAATAAAAATTAACTTGATAACCTGATCAAAACCTCAAATCTGGATCTTAGATAGATCGAGTTTAAAAACTATAATAAAAACTATTAAAGTTAAATTAATTGGAAAATACGATCAGGATTTACAAAAGAAGAAGCTACTAAATTATTATTATCATCTTTTTTTTGGGTTAAAACTGACGAACAACTAGCAAGATAAAATAAAATAAAAAACACTTAAAACCGTGGCTGCCAGAGAGAGCTCGTGCCGGAGCCGAGAATAGAGAAAGCCCGCGTGTTTGTTTACTCTAAGAGAAAGCACAAAAACTTGAGTAAGAGAAGCGAATCTTTAATATTTCCATTGGGTATTATTTTGCCTTCTTGCAATCTAATCATTTGTTATTATCTGCGTTTTTTTCTAGTACCTCTTTTCTTGCTGAAATTAGGTTTGCTAACTGACAATTTATCTTTCTTTTCATCATCTTTGTGTTTGATTTTCTCATTATCTCTTGAATTTTGGAAATGGGTATTTTTTTTTTGGATTTTCAGGTTTTGTGATAATGGGTATCTGATTTTGTCATTTTTTCAAGATTCGAAGGTTTAAATACAAAGATTTATGTGTTATTGGTTATTTAACAACATGGGTACTAAGTAGTTTGCTACTTCTGTGCTATGCAGTACTTTGCTTCTCTTTTTTACCTTTTCCATGAAGATCTAATATAGGTGGTGTTGTTATTTTGTTTATTTATATAGATGGAGATATAGGGTTTGTTTTAAAAAAGTATATGTTTGTTGAATCCAAAGGTTGGTGAGCAAATGGATTTCGAAGAAGAGGAGAAGATGCAATATCAGGGAAGCGGTGCCATACCTGCACTTGCAGAGGAAGAGTTGGGAGAAGATGATGAGTATGACGATCTATATAATGATGTCAATGTTGGGGAGAATTTCTTGCAGATGCATGGCTCTGAAGCGCCAGCCCCACCTGCTACAGCAGGGAACGGAGGATTCCAGACTCGAAATGCTCACGAATCAAGAGTTGAAACTGGGGGTTCACAGGTGCTTGCTACCTCTGGGGCCGGGGTTGCAGTTGAAGGCAAATATTCTAATGCCGGGGCTCATTTTCCAGAGCAGAAGCAGGCAGCAATTGGTGTTGAAGCAAACGATGTAGGGTCCATTGGTTATGGTGATGGACCTTCTGTTGCTCAGAAAGGGAGGTTTATGGAGATGGGTCATGATGTTCATGTCAGGAACATGGGATTTCAAAAACCAGTATCAGTGCCTCCCGGTACAGGGGTCGATCCTTCTGATACGAGTAGAAAAATTGCTAACGAGCCTGAACCTTTGCCAAATACTGGCAGTGCTGGTCCTCGAGGTGTTCCGCAGATGCAAGTTAATCAAATGAATATGAATGCAGATGTTAATCGCCCAGTGGTTAATGAAAATCAGGTCCGGCCACCTATAGAGAATGGTCCTACCACTCTTTATGTGGGAGAATTACATTGGTGGACCACCGATGCAGAGCTTGAGAGTGTTGCATCTCAATATGGAAGGGTCAAAGAGATTAAATTCTTTGATGAGAGGGCTAGTGGTAAGTCTAAAGGCTATTGCCAAGTTGACTTTTATGAAGCTGCTGCTGCAGCTGCATGCAAAGAGGGAATGAATGAGCATGTTTTCAATGGACGACCTTGTGTTGTGGCCTTTGCTTCTGCACAAACACTCAAGCAGATGGGGGCTTCTTACATGAGCAAAACCCAGGGTCAGCCCCAGCCCCAGTCTCAGGGAAGGGGGTCTATGAATGATGGTATGGGAAGGGGTGGTAATGCGAATTATCAAAGTGGAGATGGAGGAAGGAACTATGGAAGAGGTGGGTGGGGAAGGGGTGGGCAGGGAGTTCTCAACCGGGGACCTGGGGGTGGACCAATGAGGGGAAGAGGTGGCATGGGTCCCAAGAATATGGCTGGGAATGTTGCTGGAGTTGGAAGCGGTGCCAATGGTGGAGGGTATGGACAAGGAATTGCAGGTCCTGCATTTGGTGGACCTGCTGGCGGAATGATGCATCACCAGGGTATGATGGGTGCTGGATTTGATCCATTATATATGGGGCGAGGGGGTGGTTATGGGGGTTTTCCTGGCCATGGTTTTCCTGGCATGCTCCCTTCATTTCCTGCTGTTAATTCAATGGGACTTGCTGGGGTGGCTCCTCATGTCAACCCGGCTTTCTTTGCCCGAGGAATGGCACCTAATGGGATGGGAATGATGGCTTCCTCTGGAATGGAAGGGCCGAATCCAGGAAAGTGGCCTGACACAAGCATGGGAGGATGGGGAGAAGAGCCTGGTCGAAGGACAAGGGAGTCAAGTTATGATGGTGACGAGGGTGCTTCTGAATATGGATATGGAGAGGGGAATCATGAAAAGGGAGCTCGGTCAAGTGGCGCCTCTAGAGAAAAAGAACGGGTTTCTGAGCGTGACTGGTCGGGTAATTCTGACAGGCGGCACCGTGATGAGAGGGAACAGGACTGGGACAGATCTGAAAGGGAGCCCAAGTACAGGGAAGAGAAAGATACTTACCGTGGACATCGTCAAAGAGAGCGCGACTCGGGTTATGAGGATGATCGGGATAGAGGGCACTCTTCTTCAAGAGCTCGGAGCAGGTCCCGTGCGGCTCCAGAAGAAGATTACAGGTCTCGATCAAGGGATGTAGACTATGGCAAAAGGAGGCGCCCGCCGTCAGAGTGACAACACCATGCTGTTCATCCTTCTAGGACAGTGCAGAGGGTGTCTTCTCGGGAGAGGAAGTAAGTTCTACTTGTTTGGATTGGGAGGGGAGAATAGCTACTCTCTAGCTTCCTTACTGCACTATCTGAACTTTATTAGCTAAAAACCTGAAACTTAATATTTATGTGCCGTAAAACTTTAGCAGTAACTGTTTGTAGGATGGCTGATGTGGATATTCCTTGTGGGGTTGGACTAAAATATCCCACAGCCGAGCATCCCATTAGATTTTTATTTTTCCTGAATTCTGTTTGAGTGCTTGTGGTCCTGATATGCATGAAACTTTCTTCCCCGTGGGATTGTTTTAGATGATGACTAGCATACTGTCTATCATTTTATATTTTTTTCAGTGCTTATGTGAAAGCTTCATGCTTTGTCAGATGCATATAATAGTGCAGGGTTTGGAGTACCATAACTCAACACCATTTTCCACTTCATGTTTTTTTCCGGGGGAATTTTCTATTCAAACAGTCAGAAGTCTTATCTACACCTCTTAATTCTGGCCTTGAATTTGGCATGGTGTTTTCTCTTTCTGTTTTTCAAGTAGCTAGATTATATGTTGTGTATTTCAAAGTTGCTTGCTGTTTCCATTCCATGCCATTGCTTCAATTCTTTTTCTAGTATTATTTGGTTTAGTGTCATCATTGATGGCTACTAGCATGGTCTTGGGAAGACATCTTGCCTTTGATGTCATTTTCTGCATTAAGAAACAGCCCATCTGCATGGTCCTCCCATTACCACTTAATTCTTTGTCTGGAAACCTTTTATAGTCTTTGAAGAAGAAAAGAGGTCGATGTTGAATCTTTACTTTTCAAGCTTATTATATCCTGTCTTTTCAAGTTCAATAACTTTGGAATTAATACAAGTCATGTGAATGAATGTCTTAAGTGTTGTTCTAGCTGTGGAAGATAGATTATCAATAGTTGTAAGCCTGTCAGTGGATGATGGTGTTCTCATTTTAGGTTCAAATTAGTCAGTAGTAACAGTAATGGTGTTTCCACCTATTATTTTTATTTGCCCAACACATGCTGGGGAAGTAAATTACAAACTTCTTCTTGGCATTGAGGGTTCAACTAAAGATTGTAATGCATTGCTATGATGAAGGTCATTTTCTAGACCTAAATTTTGAGCTTAACAGTTTTTGGTGTATACTTAGGGTTGTAAACTTCTTGTTTTGTTTTTCTCGAGTTTTGATATAAAATTTGTATGTTTACAAGCCTTTTATGAAAGGCTAGATTGCATCGATTCATTTTGCCATCTCTTCTTCCTTCTTTATACACTTTTATCTTTTCTTATTTCTCTTTGAAGTTTACACAATGACATTTTGGGTAGAACTGTAATGTAATGGTGCAAAGAAATAATAGTTATTTTCTTCTATCACACTTTCTTTATTCCATTGCATTGCATTGTTATCTTGCACCCCACCCAACCTATCATCATTTCTGGTCCTATGTTTATTGTTTCAAACTGTGACCACATGCTGAACCATTAAAACCACTCCCTAGGATAGTAGTTCTGCATATGAAACATGTCTATCAATACAGCATTTGTAATCCTGATCCCCACATGCCTGTTCTGGTAGTTTTGAGAGGTTCATTTATCCCTTTTTTTATGTACTTGATTTCTCTTCATATCTTACCTTTGTTTGTAGTTCTGAACAATTCAACTTACAACTGTAGCAAATTGGCAGTTTTGGATGGTTTAATCTATAAACTACAATAGCACATAAATAATTTTGTTTTTTTCTGTCATAGAAGTCTGACATAGGACTGCTTGGTGAAAAATTGGACGAGTTAACAGTTGAATTTGATTGATTTGTCCTAAGTATGCAATGCTCATTCTAATATATTGGGTGATAGAGGTAGATTCTACAGTGGTGTCTTTGACAAATTATTTTCTTTTAATATGCCTTTTGACATAGGGGTTCTCCCTTTATCATCCATCCAGGGAGTGGACTGGGCAACTCTTTGTTTTCATGGTTGATCAATTTATGATGTCTGGGGGAAGATGTGTTAGATTGAGCAGCTTCATTGGTTCCTTCCATAATGGTTTTCGACTGCAAAGTTTGCAAAAGAAGCCTTGATATTTTTGCTTTTTCTTTCTTTCCTCGAGCATCATTTAGGAATCTGCAAATAATGCTCTTGTGAGTATGTATAGAAAGAGATGTATTTTGTGGAGCTATAGAATGTATGGGATGTCTGTGATAAGTTTCAGGATGTTAGCATCGTGTTTATTTTTTGTAAATCACCAGACTCCCTTCTGTAAATAAATAAATGTATTAGGTCCATAGCTTAGTCTCCTCACTTGTTTATCTGAATATAGCTCTTATGTGAGCTTGTAAAAATCCTTGTACTGATGATGAGGCTCTTCTTTGTACATATTTGATGCCTTGCAATTTGTCATCCTATCTTGGTGTAAGAAGGGTCAGAGATGAGCTAATGCTGCATAATGATGGGTAGCTGTTTCCATTGTAACAATGTAAAATCTAGTTTTTTTTTTTTTCTCGTTTTTTTTTTGGAATTGGTTTTATGCCATCAGTTCCTTGTGTTTTGTAGTTCTGATGGATCTGTTGTATAAAACCATTGTTTTCCGGTTTGTTCATTAGGATATAGAGTTTAAGATGTTTATTAGATTTTCGGTCTTCAATCTTCTTGTATTTGTATACAAGGACAGGCACAGATCTTGAAGGTCTAAGTGTTCTGAATCATGACATGGAAAGTTGCTAAAGCTGTATCAAGTATACTGTTGTTGGTGTTCTGAATCATGACATGGAAAGTTGCTAAAGCTGTATCAAGTATACTGTTGTTGGTTTTATCTTGTACCTGCATTTATCTTTTAATTTTTCTGGCCCCTTTTATTCTTTTTGTTCATGATAGCATGTAATTTTTTGTTCTTTATATAATCTGCACAGCTGTGGTGGTAAATTTGATATCATTTTGGATTGGGCAGTATAATTGATTGCTTGATCTGATGAGTGCAGCTGTTACATTTAGGAATTTTGCATCTGATGTGGGGAGGGGAGAAAGGGATATTTAATCAGCCAGATTGGCATCCATTCTCACTTTGCTTTGCAGTTTTAAGCTCTTTATGGGAGATGGAGGATACGTTAATCTTTATGCTTTTAAGATGATGCTAAGCTTTTTCTCAAGAAAATTTAATACCTTACTATTATACATCCTTCCTTGAAATTCTAGAAATTTTGTTTCTTTGGTATTGCCGCTGTTTTGTTGCTCAGTCTTTTTGCCCCCCCCCTGCATCAGCTATTAGTGCTTGGTCTGTCGCAGATTCTCTGTTGAACCATAGCTCAACTTTCATTCCTTTTCTGTTGTGGTTGGTTTCTTGTAGACTGGGTGTTTGTGGGCTCTTACCTTGAGAATTTTGAAGATTTCCTGTTGCTCGAAGTGCTGGGGCTATTTGTTTGAATGTTTTGTTACTACTTAGTCATCTTACTTTTCCAGTGAAGTATTTATTATCATAGCTTAGTAATGTTCGAGTGGGAATTTATATCAAACGATAGCCTCGGCAATGCCAACAAATATCATGCATTTGTTTGAACTGTTGATTTTTTTCCTGTCCCTTCTGCTGTTTTGTTTTGGTGTGGGTGGAGAAGGTGTTACCTGGAGAGTTGAGCTTTGTTCTGTGCAAAAACTGGAAGGAGGCAAAGTGTTTGTAATCCATTCCTCTCTGAGCTTTTAACAATGGGCTTTGTAATAACGATTCATTTAAGATTCCCCATATGGTGTGAAATGCTCTTTTAGCCCAGCCCTAGAGGTTCCGTGAACATTTATTTCATAGGCCTGGCCCATGCAACTTCAACATTAAAATACCTAATTAATTAAGGGAGGGTGTAAATGTATTAAAATAATATTTTGATATAAATATATAAAAAGTAATTTAAAAAAAATCAATTTCTTTTTTTAAATACAGCCTTTTAAATCTATTATCATTTGATTTTTTAAAAAATCTGCCATTGATTAGTTTATAAAGTTTTGAGTAATGGAATAATTTAGGCTGTATAAGAAGTCGTTGGGCCCATAGAATAAAGGCCCGGACACATTAGAGAAATAAATGGAGCCCAGGCCTTAAAAGTGGAGTGAAAAGAAAAGAGCGTATCATCAAGTTAGGGCTTTGCTTTGAAAACTGAGAGAGAGCGGTTCTTCCCCCCAAACGCTACTACTAGTATTAGTAGTTTCTCATTTCACTGAATCCTTCTAAAACTAATCTGGAATTCAGAGATGGCGTTAGCGTTTGATGAATTCGGGAGACCCTTCGTAATCATAAAAGAACAAGACCAGAAGGTTCGATTGAGAGGGCTCGATGCTCAAAAGGCCAACATTGCTTCTGGTATGGCGGTCTCTCGCATCCTTCGAACCTCCCTCGGTCCCAAAGGCATGGACAAAATGCTCCAGAGCCCCGACGGCGATGTCACCATCAGTCAGTACTCTTCACTCTCTTTAATGTATTTCGCTACTGATATAGGGTTTTTAAAGTTCAAATCTAGTTTGATTAGGGTTTTAGGGTTTGTGATCTACTACTTATGGATATGGATCTCTGAAA
>Ga0307515_10002175_pt1 | contig 43055 bp, 36 predicted proteins | sample 17_EM_MG_FD_194513 | JGI IMG/M metagenome (GOLD analysis project Ga0307515, IMG submission 194513) | Populus trichocarpa ectomycorrhiza microbial communities from riparian zone in the Pacific Northwest, United States - 17_EM | ecosystem: Host-associated > Plants > Roots > Unclassified | place... | reverse complement strand
TGTATATTAATTAGATTAGAATGCCTGATTCAGGTGTGTAGCTGTGAGATAGTTTATCGATTTGTACTATTCGATATAGACATTGTATATTATTGCTCCCGGAGAGTCTGGCTCCAGGTGCACCGGAATCGTCTTGGAGACGAGTGTTGTAGTCTCAGCAGCTCCGAAATTTTACCACCTTAAAGGCATGATTTTATAGCATTCTGAAGACGACTTCATACTCTTTAGAATATTCTGGTATTCCATTCCGCTACGTCAGGAGCGTTGAGGAGCACCTGAAAGTGCTCCCAGAGCATCTGAGAGGCACATCGTTTTGCATTCAGCCTGTTCGGGAGCTTCTGGGAGCTCCTAGAAGGATCGGTGTGGCTGTTCAGAACAGCTGAGTCATTGAGTTATGACTTCCGAACCATTTTACATTTTGCTGATGTATCACCCAATCTCGATGAATGAAGGGATATTACCTGATGGGATTTAACCACCTGGAGGCTGAGATCGACCCGAGCCATCATGGTTTGACTTCAGTCTGTGCACCTGAATAGCCATCGATGAGCTTAGTCAACTAATTCATCTACGCATAGACAATTTAACTGGTGCTCAAGCACCTGAAGATACTCCCGACAAAGAAACAATAGACCCCCAGAAGCCTGATCTGACTTGTACCTCTGATCCAACAAAGACAAGGGCTCACATGCAGGTAGTTGGAGTGGAGAACACGGGGGGGAAAGAATATGGCAAAGCCACTGGATTGTACAACAAGCATCGCAAGTACTCAGAACAATGGAATCCATGGCATCCATTTCGGTCAGCACAGGACATCCAACAGGCTCAATCATTTAGCTGGGAAACGAAAATGTGGATAGATCAACATCTGCGGCGTTGACTGGACAACTTAAACCGTGAATCATGTCAATCAGCAGATCCTCTACCAAAGCTCCTCTCTAGACTCGATTTCATGCTCGGCGATGATAGTTGGATTGAAGTTCATTCACACATCTCCAGAACATTATAATACCGGGATATCTTCAAATGTATACAGTTCATTTTGGCACATCTCCCATTTCAGCCGCACCATCGATTTTGAACCGGTGCACCTTGCAGACTCTGAACGTCACAGAATATACAGCGATATGAACATAAGCAATCGGTGGTGGGAAAGGCAAGATCAGCTTCCTCCCGGAGCGACGATTGTGACAGTCATTCGTGTATCCGACAAGACCCATTTGACCGATTTTCCGGGCATCCAGCATGCCTGGCCGCTGGATTTCACGATCGGCAATAGTCGAAAAGATATCAGCCGTACACCTGAAAAGTGCTCCTGGATTCTTGTTGTGCTGATCCCCGGTCCTCCGGAAAGTGCCAAAAATACTGACGAGGCGTTGAATTCCGCAGTTGGAAAAGTGCTGTCCGCACTCCGGAATCTTGACATCATTGGCCCTGGCTTGACCTGGGATTCTGCTGATGGATGCCAGAGACAATGTGATCCGATTTTGGCTGCCTGGGTCGGGGATTATCCGGGTCAAGTCATGGTTGCTCAAGTCTCAGATGGCTCATGCCCGATGTGTGAAATTCCTAAAGGTGTGCCGCTGGGGCATTCAACTTTTCGACTACTTCATAACCCACCAGATCAGCATGTCTACTTGGAGCTTCTGGACAAAACTAATATCGATGTACTCCACACTCTGTGGGTTCATCCAATCCGCAATCAGTTCTGGCAATACCCTCTCTGCAATGTCAATCGCCTTTGGCAGCCTGATGAAATGCATCAGCTGCTCCTGGGTTTAGTCGAAGGCTTATTGCACTGGCTGCTCAAATACCTGAAAGCTAGAGATGTGAAGGATCAATTTGATAATCGATTCACATCCGTACCACGATATCCAGGCCTCCAGCGCCTCTCAAAACCATTCGATTCAATGAAAAGAGGCTCCTGCCAGGGAAAAGAAATCTGGGGCATGATCAGAACACTAGCAGTGCATTGCGCTCCAATTCATGACCGCTCCCAGAATGCTGGGAAAAGTGCGGCGGAAACAGCCTCTGATGAAATGGTGATGGGAGCAGTGCAGGCATTATGTGAATTTTCTCCACGTGTGAGCCAACAAAATCACTCTGATCTATCCCTCGCAGCACTAGACGATACACGAAAGGGATTTCACAAGAAGAAGGGTGCCATTCGAGAACAGACAATATCGATGTCTGCGAAGGCCACAGTGCCTGAACCATTGGCAAGAGAATCCGATCATTTACGCGTACAAATAATTCACAAAATCCGTGCTGCAATGGAGCTTCAGCTGTACGGGGCTGAAAATGTTGCTACATCAGACCGATGGCAACGTCTGGAGCGCCTGAATAGAGCTCGACCGGGGGCAACCATATGGTCATAAGCTGATCGGCAGAGCACAATCGAGTGATTGGAGCGCGAGATTCATCAGGTGACACCTGCTAAACACAAGCTTTACGATATATTATTCCAACATCATGACCGACACCTATTGCAGGAAGTCAGGACTCAGGCAATTGGTCCCAGAAGCATATTCGACAATAAACTTGCTTAAATGGAGACTCCTGCCGAGGATGAGGCTTACGGGGCGGTAAACATAACCGCCAACGAGCGTGTGCAATTTCAGGTCTGTCTATCCATTGCTGAGATTGAAGCCACCACCTGGTGTATCACTGATACGGACCGTGTTGTGAATCAGCTTGAGAGAGATTTATGGTATCACTTCGAAAGACCAGATGCAGTTCACGAAGGGATGCTCTATCCTCCTGGTTGAGTTTGAAGCTCGGTGGCAGGCAATCGGCATTCAGGAGCTCCAGAAAACCATTGAACAGCGTGTAATCCATTTCGGATATCCAATGATATATCTTGTGAGCCATATATCACAGTCAATTCGGCGAATGGGTTCCGGCAACAATTTCACCACCCATATTTCTGAATGGCCACATTTCGGCAATGTGAAACAGGCATATCGATCTACCACCAAAGCCAAATACATTCAACACATGCTCAAGCACAATGACCTGTGTACCGGTCTTGACTATATGGAGGAGATACTGTCATATCTTGCCCTTCAAGGCTGGTACAATATTGACCCTGCAAAAGTATTCAACCTACTACTAGCTGCCGATAAATGGCAAAATACGCGCCAAGCTCATCTTTTACGCATCCACCATTGTCAGAAAGAGCAATTATTCTGCCCCATATCACAACAGGGACATCATTTGAGAGGAAGTTATGTCCGCGGCGTGTGCAGAAGTATGACATTAACCTCACCCAGAGATGGATCAGTAGATTTCGGAATTCCCAACTTTGAACAGCTATTCCGTACACAAATTGAAGACGACTGGGGACATGAAGTTAGTGGACTGGTGCTCGGATATGATCACAATGTACTCATATACAGTGTACTTATTAAACTTCAGAATGGGCTGTTGTACTCCAGTCAACCATTTCACTGCCCACATCTGTTGAGCATCTGGAACTTGATTGCAAGGTAGACTATACGTATGCCAACCAAGGGATCATGCCTGCATTCCATAACATTGGGGTCCAATATACAGACAGTGACCTTGATAACACCTTCCAAGGCTGAGTTCCTTCTTTTCCTGTATTATACTTCAGCTGGACTCCACCGAATCAGATCCTCCAATTCGAGGAGTGACTGCCTGCCGGAAAATTGATATCCACCTTCTCTAAGAGGTGCAGGAAGACCCAACAATAGATATTACGTCCTCCACCACAAGAATATGCGGTGGTGATTCCAACTAAGTACAAACATCCACATGGTTGGACTGATTGTGTCGATGGGTTCATCCGGGTTGTCAAACAGACTGATATGATGTATATTGTACCTGTCGAAGCAATTGTTGCACCTGCACATTTGGTGCGAGAGATTAATGCTGCATCTGATAGAATCGATTGCGTATGGCCTGTAAATAATCAAGTGGATTTAGATACCTACTGGACTGTGTATTAAAGTTACCATGCCTGAATCAAGGTGTGCAGAAGATAGTTAATTGAATTGTACTATTTGATATAAACATTATAATAATCACTCCCAGAGAGTATGGCTCCAGGTTCGAGGTGCACCAGAATACTCTCCGAGACGTGGCCAATACTCCCAATAACTCCCCAATTTGCACATCCTAATAGTTTGATTTGGAAGCATTTTGAAGACAGCTATACACTATTGAGGATATTCTTGGATTCTGTTCCACAACTTCTGGAGTATCCAGGAGCACCGGTGAAGTGGTCTCGGAGCACCTGAGAGCACATCGCTTTGCGTTCAGTCTATCTGGGAGCATCTGGGAGCATCTGGAAGGATCATTGTGGCTGTTCAGAGTTGCTGAGTTGTTCGGTTATGACTTCCAGACCATTTTACATTTTGCTGATGATTCCCTCTCAGTCTCCATGATGGCTTAGAGCTACCTATTGTATGTATTATAGTTCTGCCAAGCAGTGAAGCATTTTCGCAAGTAGAGGTCGACTGGTCTGAGAATTCTGAAACCGTCGTACTGGTTGAGAATACTGGTGATTGTGAAGCCGCCTGAGGCTGTCTGGAGGATTCCAGCCTGTGCCAGGTTGAATTGCTGGTGGATCGGGGCTTTGGTAAATATCTTCGTGAGGATCTGAACTGCAAGCTTTGCTTTTCCGGTCCATTCCCATATGCCTGGCAAATTCTTTTGTAAGTCAGCGATTGGTGTCATTACCTTGGCGTATGTGCTGATGAATCATCGGTAGAACTTTTTGAAGCCTAGAAGCACTTGTGCATCCCAGAATGACTTGGGTGGAGGCCAGTCCTCGATGGCTGATATGTGGTCTGATTCCATTCAGACCCTGTCAGAACTGCTGATAAATCCAAGGAAACTGATATCTGAGGCTCTAAATTGCCAGTTTTTGGCTTTGGAATATAGGCTGAATTGTTGTAGTCATTCTAGTAATGTTTGTATGTGATCTTTGTGTTCCTTCTTGTTGTTTGTATCAATCTGTATGTTCAATATGAAGCAGACCGCAAAGTGGTCAATGCAAGGCCGAAGGCAGTCATCAACGAAGGCCTGGACCGTTGCTGGTGCATTTCCTAAGCCGGGGGGGATGACTCAGTATTTGAACTGGCTGGAGCGGGTCTGACACATAGTTGTGGATGTATCTCCTTCATTGAAGCAGATAAGGTGACCGGCATTCCAAAGATTCAGCGTTGTGAATACCAGGGCACAGCACAGGTGTTCAAAAATTCCCAAGCCCAGCGGTCCGGTAGAGAGTTGTTTGACCGTAGCCAAATTGATTGCCATGTACTCCATATCCGGTTATAGGCCGCAGACTTTTGTCTTCACACCCACTATAGGTGGTTCAGCCAGTGGTAACAACGGTTTCGGGACACCTGGATTCGGTCCATCTGAGAACCGAACCAATGGCCCCGGACTGGGTCAGCAACTACTAGGCAACCCGACCCAGGTGAATAGTGCGAGGTGGTCACCCGGGCCGGACATTAACCCATGGGTTTTTGGGCTGCTTGAAACCGGACTGCGGTTCCATCCGATGGTTCTTGCAACTTTGGCTCCAAATAAGTATCTGAGTTCTGATTGTATCGTGACATGACCAATTCGTAGATTCTGCAGTTTTAGCAGCCCTTCCACCTCCAGCTTTCAGATTTGCAATCGGACCAATATTCATTGAATCGCTGGGAAATAAGCCATATTGTATGGGACATTCACTGGTTTTCAATAGTGACTCAACGAATATAGGTCCGATCGCAAATCTGACAGTGGGAGGTGACAGAGCGGCTAAAACTGCACAATCTACATATTGATCATGTCATGATATGATCAGAACTGAGAAACTTAAATTGAGCCAAACTTGGGAACTTGAAATGCCGGGATTTTGGGGGCAAAACTGGCCAACTTCCAATGGTCCAGGTTTTTCGTATGGTACGACCCGTGGCAACAGTCCAGATTTGGGTGCAACAGGAACCGGAATCAAACCGGGAATTTGGAACAGTTGCTCACACTACCTGCAGCTGATGGTGGCGAAAGCTGGATGCAGCTGTTTGGCAGGTTCATCTTGATAAATACCTTGGGTGTTCTGACTTCAGCTTCCGAGTGATTATAGATCCGTCCATATGGTATCTTGAATCCCGCTTCCAGGTCAATTGCTTGATCAATTCGGCAGGATAGTTCCAGCATCGCAGCTGTTGCCTTGCGAAAGACTTCGACAAATTCCCAGTACCTGGCAGGGATGAAGTTCCAATCGTCGGTGGTGAACCTTGCGTTTGCAGCTTGTGCTTCGTGTTAGCTTAACTGTTTACGAACATGGAGGTCAAGGAGAAGAATCAAGGAGCAATCCAGGAGGCCTTGTCGTTAATGGTTTTCCCACAAAGGAGCGATGCCCCGCCATCCAGCCACTCCCTGTGGCTCTCAGCAATCTGGAAGCAGTTATCTAAGCGTCCCCCAGGGGCAGCTCTTCTCCCGGAACTACCGCCACCCCTCCTTGCTCATCGTATCCAGCGCTTTGGTCTGTATTCCCTGGGGAATCCAGAGTGATGTTTTCCAAAGTCGCTCCCAGCAGCCCTGTGCATTCCCCAATCCGCAGAGCAAATGCTGTGACGACTCTATCGTCAGCTAGATGATCATCGAAAGTGGTTTCTCTGAATGTCGGTATATCCGGCTGGCACCCCGGAAGCTGGTCATTGACATTGGCATTGTCAGCTTCCGAGACCTTCGATACCACTGCTGTAGTCATTTGCATCATTTCTTACACTCCACTCGCCCTTGGTGATCATGGTGATGTCAATTGATGGCGAGCCCAGTTGATGTCAGGATATCTTATATGGAACCATGGTAAGCCAAGTACTAGATCATACGCCCGCATTGGCAGCACTAGCACATCTCATTCATCAACCAGTGTGAGATAGTCCAAGTACTGGACTGTGATGCCTCTCTTCCGGCTATCATTTGGATGTTTCATCACTGCTCCATTCAGGCCGAGGATGGTTATGTGTACCGCCTCATGTGATATCCCAAGTCACTTCAGAAGGTTTGCCACCCTAATGATGCTTAGTGCACCGCAGTCGATGATAGCTCATCCAAGTTGCATCTCCTCATTCCTTTGCCGTATTTGTACTTCATGAACTATATGTGTTGAATTCTGTAATTTGGTGCCGCAGAGGTATTGTCTTAACATTCTTACAATCAGGCTATCCAGCAGAAGTCTTGATTTTACTGCGATCCGGTGCTGTCGAACTTCATCCAGAGTTGCGATCAATGCCTGCATGCCCAATTTCTCCATTCCCACTTCCATCTGTTCAAACCTCCCCAGCCACACTAGATACCAGGACAGGTATACTAGTTGTTTACTTGCTGAGTGTCAAAGGATCTTTGGTGATTGACTTGTCAATTGACACCTTTGTTGTCTTGGTCTTTGGATGTGGCATCTGCGGAGGTGACTCTGTCATGGAAGTTCGGCTTGGGGCATTTCGGACATTGGAAGGTTTTATTGTCATCGCCGCGTCAGAGGAATTTCCTGTTAGCTTTCCACAATGGATTTACCTCCCCGGTTGCCTATGGTAAGAGAGGTAGACCGTTCCTGCCGCCGCCACCAGATGAATCATTGGAATTGTCTGGTGTGGATGGGTTCTTACATATGTTCTTCGTTTCTGAGATGGATGGACAGAAGCGATTCTTTCTGCTGCCAGGACAAGATTACTTACCCGGTGGCTTCTGTTGCTGCCTGTCATACTTCTCTCGTTCCGTTTCAACATCAGCTGCTGAATCTAACAGTTCATGAATGGAGTTCAATTTTCCATTAGCTTTGGTAAACGGCTTCAGTTAGGGTTGTAAGTCTGCCTTCAATCCCACCAAGACCATGTCGGACAGCATCCATTGAAACTGCACTTCATCCCACTCTGCATCTCTCCATTTCCGCTGTAGTCATTTGGCAGAGGCTCGTACATTCTCATTGGTGTTATTGTAGCCCTGCGGAAAGTCGTAATATGATTTCCTAGTCACATTGAGTCTCTGGGCCTTATCTCCATACATATTCTGTATTTCTCCAATGAATAGGTCGCAATGGTGGAGGCATGGTGTGTTGCTCGTTTTAGGTCTACGCCCCAGGTCATTGGGTCAATCATAGTCGTCAATTGCATGTCGCGATTGGTATTGTATGCGCAGTTTCCAAGGTGGTCTAGGGCATATTGAATGTTGTCAGTGTCGTCATGAAAACAGTGTTTATGAGTCCAGAAGTTTGATTGCAGTGAGCCGAGATATATTGCCAATTCTCAAACACCTCTGCAATAGCGTATCAGCTCTGCCATCTTGAACTTGTCCTCCGGGTCTGATGTCGAAAATCTGTGTCATTCTAGTAGTCCAGTGTTATGTCGGAAATGGAAGTCCATTATCTTCTGCTATCGTTCCACCATCTGATCCAGATATATAATGGATGGTGGAGTCTCTTCATCATGGTCGTGAGCGGACTCAGTAAGTTCTGAGGTGTCGTCATCATGACTGCTCTTGTGGTCAGAATGGGGGTCCTCATCTTCATTGTTGATTCTGCTTCCATCGCCAGAGTCTGTGTCGATTTCCGCCTTAGTTCCACTCTTCGAGCCACTGATCCAGGGGTGATCCAGATGGTGAGACTTGGCGTGTCATGACTGATTGACTCGTGAATCGTCTCTGCGCTCCAACGCTAGTTGGCACTGTGTGGGGCCAGTCATTTCATCCGTTTGATAGCCATTGAGTAGCTAACTGATTCGATTTTGCTGATTGTGTGCATGTTGTGACCCGTCCGAAAAGAAATTGGAAAATTGCAATCCCGTGAGTGAAATATATCCGGTGACCGAAAGACCAAGAATAGCGTAAGGGCATGTATGACAATATCCAGCTAAATAACAGATTGGACTATATTTGTAGGGATACAGTTGCAAACGGGGTCAGCGTAATCAGACATGTATAGGTAGGTGGTATGATTCTCGGGTAGTATCATAATCCTCATGAGAAGTCTGATTATGGTTGAAGCTTACCTCGCCGCATCACGTGCCAGCGTAGTGACCCGAACCACCATGGTGAGACCTCCCCATCACACTGCTTGTTTTGCGTACTGGTCTTTCTGACATATCTGAATCCCCAACCTATCACCCAACAATTTACAATATTGCACAAAACAGGTGTGCTAGACATGTGGCTCCTTGGAGGCATGGAATTGAAAACTTGATTCCAGATACTCAGTCATTATTCAATTCGCAAATCTGACAGGCATCTATCAGGGTAACTAAATCACTATAATTAGCATATTCAAATTTATTGTTATTAATATTGAGAATCATACTCAATACAGAACAGCCATTATGTGGATAACAGATCTTCTGAGCAAACCGTCGCTTCTGAACTGTATTTGTTGCATTGAAAGTATTGTTAACATCCTACGTGATCTCTTTCAGTTACTCAGAGGTAGGTTGGACAGATAGGCTTATATACGTGACCTTTTGAAAGTTATCATAATGTTTTGTACTATACTGATAGGCATGTAGACCCAACAAATTGGTGTGAAACATAATAAAATCTATTCTTCCAATAGTAATTTACAGTGATAGTAGCACCTGTCACTTGACTACCCGCCACCTCATCTTTGACAGTTTGATTCTACTCAAAACACTCTAAATACCGTCTGCAATGACTTTCAGCAGGGTATAATACACAATAATGTGTCTAGCAGGAATTACCTAAGCCAGAGTAATTATTTGCTTCACACACTTATTCCCTGCAACTGCCTTCATGTCTGTCAAAAATGCCTTCAAATCATGTTACAGATTCAATCTAATTGAAGTGGAATGGCAATAGTGGTGTAACGTGGAGCCAGATATTGGTTTCTGTATTATTTGCCTGGGTGTGAATTATCACACAGACTCTACATCGAATTCTTCCTGCTATATGGCATATTTTTATATCACAGTCAGGCAGTATAGCCTTTTCAAACAGCCATGTAGAATCTTAAAAAAAAAATAACCTCCTCTTACAATGTTGGATTAATCTGTGAAACTAACTATTGTTTGCAGTTTGTATTGTTGTTGCAGTAATGCTGTACCCTTTGAGTCACAATATTGACAGTTGAATTTTGCAACATATGAAAGTTGCTTTTTGCCCTGTTGCCAGCATGGTCTCCGATATTAGTTACTGGTCACAGATCCATTGCCCTTCCCTTCTTCCTTGCCTTACCAATCTTGCTTTCTGATATTGTATAATATATCATGATTGTCTATCTCTGAATCCATTTGGCATTAGCAAACCCTCCTAATGGCGCCATATGTTAAACTATCTCACAAAATCGGCAACTGACATTTTGAAGTACTCTGGTCAATCTTTAAAACAGATGAAATCAATCAGTTTCTGGATAATTGACCAATACTTCATGCCCAGATATCCAGCCACCCAAACTTACTTCTCTATATTGAAGACACTGAAGTTGGACAAATGTAATATTTCAGCATACTGCTTCGAGGAGAATTCCGTTTCCTCGATGGTAATTCTGGCTAGACCGACAGTATTACCAATCTTGACCAATCATTGCTCTCATCTTCTTGATTATATTTCTTGTAGAGGCAGTCAAGTGATAGAGATCAGTGTGCAGTCCATGCAACATTGATTTTCCAGAGTTCAACAGCTGTCTGGGGTGATGTCATCTAGAGGCTCTTAGGGAGACTTAACTAAGTAATGCAAGGAGGTCGTAGTGGAGTTGAGCTGGAAGATGGCAGCTGAATGGCAGGATGTGTTTCATGCAGAACTGGAGGTACTTGAGGTCCACCAGTGGATAATGGACCATATCTGAAGAACTGTAGATGGGGGAATATTTTTTGAGCATACCATAACCATTGCAGGGGAATTCATATCCTTGCTACAGCAGCTCACATCTTGGAAATCCTCAACTTGCCCTAGTGGTTAGTAGTAAACGTGGTGTTATATTCACTGAAACAGTGGAGTGGAACTTGGTAGTGCATAAGGATCGTTGCTGAAAAGGAAAGTAATCATAGCCAAGTAGTCGATAACACTAACTCATCAGTGCTTCGAATTCATCAACTTATTTTGAGCATTTTCGAACATTACTGTCAGATAATCCCATATTGTCATCAGGGTATTGTTGCATGCCAAGCAGTCTACTTGTCAGAGCCATATTAGTTGCTTTCATGGGAGATCTGTGTGTCAAAATCGTATTTGAACAAAATGGTGGCATACAAATTTAGATTTGATTTGTGATTTAGAATAAACCTCAGTAAAGTTGAGTACATTGATGGTAGCAGTGAATATCAGCATAATCAAGCACACTTATGCCCATTGAAGTTGCCATGAACTGTGGTAATGCAATAACTCCTTAATCTATAGAACCAGGCAGACAAGAAGAATCCATAATCACAATCAACCCATTTTTGCTATATGCTAGACATGGTAAATTAGGATCTTGGCAAGTAGCTTATAATATCATGGTACATGACAGTTACAGGAAATGACAGAGTATGATATGATATGTCTAGGATTCCAACAAGAACTATATCAAGTAACAAGGTTAGTAACAGTAGTAATATCACATGCAAAATATAGGCATACAACACTCAACATAATGGAATTGGGGGCCTGTGACTCATGCAGCAACCTTGATTGCTTTCTTTTGAGCACCATGTTGAAGCATTATTGTCTCCTTCGAATCCCTGTTGCAGTCTATTATTGTGACTAAAGTAAGTATTCCACAAGCCAATCAGTTCTTGATGAACAGTAATCAGACATACAACTTGGTTTGACACTTGACCAATCCTTGAATTGAAGCGATCAAGCTTCACAATCTGCTGCTCAAAGCTCAATGGCATGTATCACCATCATGATACTGGATTGACATACAGTATTCGAAGTCTGGTAGTGGTAATCACACCAGCACGTGATAAACTGTATATAAAAGTCAATTGCGCTGATAGCAAAAGAAACCACATCTTCGCTGCGAATCATTTTATGCAGAAGATACGTAGCACAATATTGACAAACAGACCGATATATGGAACTTTATGTAGAAAACTGATTGTAGAGTACCTGTTTTACTCCTACCCACATATTGAGCATTGCATCATGTGGTGGTAGCAGTAATGCTCTAACAATTGTTAGCTTGCTTGCAATCAAATATCCCTGAGGTTGAAATCGATCAATAATCAATCACCCCTGGAAGATTCAACGAGATTTGTTTGTGTAAGTAACATTGACCATTATTCAAACTTGGTCAACACTTACCAGAAATATTCAATATCAATTGTATGCAGAAAGAAGTTACTTTACAAGAACTGTTTAATGGTTGACTCTCATTGATATCACCTAATATGTCTGACTGCAGTGAAATTACTTAATGGTAGTTTTAGCAACGGTTCCAGGTTACCCGGCTGCTGTCTGGGTTGGAACTGCACCACAGGCACCAGTCAGGGTCAGGAACAACCAGGACACCCCAACCTAGAAATTAGTGCCAGGTTGTTACCCGGACTGCGGTTCCATTTTACTGTTCCCACAACTCTGCCTGCAATCAAGTTGTTGTGTTCTGATCAAATCATCACATGATCAATACGTAGATTGTGCAGTTTTAGAAGCTCTTCCACCTCCCGCTGTCAGATTTGTGATCTGACCACTATTCGTTGAATCGCTGTGAAATGACGCTCAATTTTATGCGAAATTTCCGGGTTTTCAATAGCGACTCCATGAATCTTGGGTGCATCGCAATTATAAAAGCAGGCGGTGAAAAAGCGGCTAAAACTGCACAATCTACATATTGTTGATGTCACGATACAATCAGAACTCAGATCCGGATTTGGTGGCAAAGTTGTGAGGTTGAAATGCCGGGTTGTTGGATGTAGAACTGGCCCAATTGCAACGGTCCGGGTGTTTGGTGTGGGAAGACCTCCTGCAATGGTCCAGGTCTGGGTGGAACATAAACTGGAACAAAATGGGGAATTTGGACCTGTTGCTAACACTACCTAATGGAAATCTAACCACTGCAGGTGTTTTGTGCCTCTAACAGTTATGGTTTGTCTTTGGTAGGTACAACAGAAAGGCAATTGACAAGTGAGTCAAGAAATTATTGACCTATGGACATTGGAACTTGTATAGCACCACCTGAAGATACTCCTGATAAAGAACCTACAGACTTCCAGAAATCATAATTGATATGTACCCCAAATCCAACCAACATGAAAGCTGATAGAATATAGTTGGAGTGGAAAATGTGAATGGGAAAGTGTGAAGCAAATCAACTAAACTATAAGACAAGGATTGGAAGTACTTAATGTAATGGAATTGATGGTATCTATGTCAGTCTGTTCTTGACTATCAATAGCGTGAATGATTTGGCTAGCAAACAACTATCTGAATTGATCACCATCTGAGATGTGGATTGGGCAATATCAAATTCAAAACAATCCTTTTTGCAGATACCCTGTAAAACCATTTCTATGCATTTGACTTTGGGCTTTGGCGATGATTTTTGAATTGGAAGTGATTTCAATAGAGTTGGAATAATCCACAACAGACTTATTTTTGAATGTATCAACTGTCTTTTGGCATATTGCTCATATCAGGCAAATCCCAATTTTGAGTCAGTATGCATTGATGACTTGGAGGGTTATCAAATCTACCCCATGATGAATATGAGGTATTGGTTGGGGGATATGCAGTTGAAACTTCCTGCCCCTTGGACAACTGTAGAAAGAATGTGCGCATCAGATCGGACTCACATGAACCATTACTCGGGAGGTCAGCATGGCAGGCTGCGGAATCTCACACTTGGCAAAATTTTGAATTGATCTCTGCTATGTGCTTACAGAGTGTACATTGATTCTGATTTGGCAGATGGGACATGCCCTGAATTATTTTAAAATTATACACGAAGATTCGCATAATGCATTTTACACAGTAGATTTCAACTTCTGAATGTAGACCTTAATGGTTCTGGCATGAAGTGAGATAGTGCTGTTGAATTCTGGCAACTATCATTCCCGCTTTTGACCACCTGGGTTGGGGATAATCTACAACGAATTATATATGCTCAAGTCTCATCTGGCTAAATACCGAAGTGTGAAATTTCTAATCGTATACTCACTGGGTGTTTGACTCTTCACCCACTTGATAACTTAAGAGATCACCATATTTACCCACACCAATAGAAGGATTTCAATGTTGATGCTCTGTGCACTCTTGGTGTTTACCCAATTAGCAATCTGTTCTGGAAAGATGCTCCTGACAATCAGTATCAGAGCTGAATGGCTGATATGTTTTATCAGCTGTTTCTGGTATTCGTTAAGGACTTAATCAACTATCTGCTTATTTATCTCCAAAGTTGAAATGTGAATGATCAATTTGGCAATCGATTCACATTAGTACCTCAACATCTGAGCCTCCAGCACTTCTCTCAACTATTGAATTCATTGAACATCAGCAGCCGGTAAGCAAAAGAGATCTGTAAAAGGATCAGATTTATAGCTGTGAATTGCATATCGATACTTGTCTGCTCCAACAATGCTGGGAAATGTGTTGCTCAGACAGCCCCTGAGAAAAGGGTAAATAGTACTGTGTGGGTATTATGTAAATTCTCTGCACTTGTTAACCAACTGAATCACTCTAATTTATTCCTTGCAGTACTTGATGATACACTCAAGTTATCTAACCAGAAGCTGAGTGTTTTTTGAGAGCAGAAAATATTAATGTCTGCAAAAACCTAAGCAGATGAACAGTTAGCAACAGAATTCCATCAGTCATAGGGATAAAGGCTTCATAAAATTCACATGGCAATTGATGTTCTTGTGTAATGTACTGAAAGAGGTACCATGAAAAATCATAGAATATTTAAGAGGGGTCAGCATAGAGTCCAAAAAGCCATAACGACATGATTCGGTTCAGATTATAATGTAGTTATAGAGCAATGAGAGTGCAACAACCATCAGGTGACACCTGTTAAACAAAAGCATCCCGGTAACTTATTCCTACAGCAAGAGTGACAGTAATTGTAACATTTCCAAAACATGACTTAAGGACCCAGAAGCTTTTTGGACACAATACTTGTGCAAATGAGAACTGTTAAAATTGTTGAGGATCATGGGACAGCGAACCTCTTGATAAGCAAGTACAGTTCCAGATCTTACTACTAGTTGGTCAGACTAAAATCAAGTCCTAAAGATAAACTCACACGAAGTGTATTACTGGTCTGCTGGAAATAGAGGATTACGATATCAGCTGTAATATGGAAAAAAATAGTTTCAGAAAGAAAGATCTGTCCAGACAAGGTTTTGGCCAATTGTTGGAAAGTGGCATGTAACCAAGGCCAGAAAATGATGTATTACATCACCATCAGCAACATTATGGAATTTAAATCTTTATTGAATATCTTGCCTCATATTTCTCAATACATACTGACATGCTCTTGTGTGCAATGATACTACGATACCATCCATCTACAGCAGTGTATACATGTATATGCCATTTAACTGTATTTGGTTTTTCTGTCATCTGATGTATTTCACTTACAAGAATACACCAGTTTTACCCCTGTTGTTCAAACCATGACAAACAGGACACAGCTGACAGAAACAAACTATCTACCAGGCAAACTTTACTGTCAATCTGCCAAAATGGTATCTGGGAAAATGGCCAGAAGTATATTGACCTTCGCCAGTGCATATTTGAGTACAGGAGACCAATGACCTGCTCTGGGCTGCGTAACCCCTGTTCTCACCCATGTAGTCTCCATACTTCTGGAGAATGAAATGTAAGATGAACACGATTACGGTGACAAAACAACCACTACTGACTTGGACTATAGCCTGAGTGATAGTCTGGGTCAGAATCTGGGCCGTTCTGAGCATAATCCTGGGCTCAAGCATTTCAAACCATTGGAAATTGTGGCTATATGACCGATGATGGAGTAGCAGTAATAGCTGCTCAACAATGCCATCCAATAGAACACTCAACTCTGTATGCAGAATGCCAAAACGATGAAAGTTAACTGAGAATTCCACAGGGAGTCTGTTCACCTGTTACCAAAGAAATGGACAACCATCCTCCTGCCCCATCTAGCACTGTACTGCAGTGAAGAGAAGGAGCTTGATAACTTCGTTGACACATTACAGTCTACCTTCCAGTTCCATGCATTCTGAATCCCACATGGAGAATAAGACAAAGTTGGATATCCAGCTGAATATCTCCATGCAAGGAACAAACATAAAAATTTGGAACTGAGACAGAACCAGAGACTGGATCCAGTGCAGAGGCTTCAAGATCTATGGAGAGACTAAGATTCCTACCAGGATGACGTTCAGGCCTTCACAGAAGAAATGCCAAAGATATATGGTGATAAGGACAGGAAACTCCACTGAGTGATAAAGTGTATGACAGAGGTTCTAGCAGGATCAAATGAACCAGTGAGAGTCTACACCAACTGAATGAAAACAGATTGGAGAGCAACAGGATGGCACCCAGTGGACAACAAAAACCTCTACGATATTCCTTTCAGCAGGAAAAGACCAGGACACATGTTCAAGACCAAGCTGTTACCCCCAAAGAATTGAAAGATCAACATTATAGAAGTGCATTTCACTGCACAACAGATTCAGAGTTCTAGCTAGATGGGAAAAGGCTACAGCGGGAAGAGCCACATCAACTACAAAAGTAGCCAGTGGAACCATCCCCATACAGTGGCAATATATGCCACTTCGCACCATTCATATCCGATCTAACTGACAAAATGGAGTTTGACTACACATACTTGCTCCATGATTATAAATGCTCTCCGATACCTGAGTTCTCACCAGTGCCCTATGAAACTTGGAAGAAGGAAGGAGAATGAACATACTGCAGCTCTCCAAAACCTAAAACATTCTGGGTCCTAAGTTAAATACATGCTAACTTGTCTAATAACCTTCCACCTTCTGCCGCCAGTGCATAAATCGAATTCCACAGTTCCTTCAACTGTCAATAACCAAAAAACCATCTTACCTTTTCTGGTATCTGGCTTGGCAAGCGAATATGGCTAAATTGCTGTCAGGGATATGATGATTGGGTCTGAGAACGCTGATGGCAGCATTAGAGATAGTCCAACCATACCAGATTTTACTAATGCTGAGGTTAGTCGTTTAGAGCCTGTAAGCTCTCATGTCAATTCAATATTTATGCAGAAAAGCAAGCCCCGATTTATTGCACATTTTACACATCGTTTAAATATGAGATTAACACACAAGTTGCAGCCTGTTGAAGCACTTATTGATTGTGGTGCAACCATACATATCATTGGTTCATCACATCTCAATACGCTTGGACTACCCCAAGAAGGAGCAGATAACACAACTCAGCTCCTGGAAAGGGAGGTGTTTGTGCATCAATCGAATAGGCATATGACAGTGAACCCAGTTCAATATATCACTCTTTTAGTCCTGGTCCACAGACCTGCTGTGTTCACTGTTGCACTCTGGGGCTACAGACTCGTTGAAGAAGTACCTTGGTTCATGACCTTTCAGGGGGTAGCAAATTGGAAGGCTGAGGTGAAATTGAGACTATCAACCCAAGGGCTGGATGTGCAAGCAGGGAGCAACAGCAGTAGCTGAGGCAGAAAAGTGTCTCCAGAATGTTGAATTACTGCTACAGGCTCACCAAGTCACCATCGGAGGTTGCTGCACTGCTGAGGTTTGGCCTATACCTGGGTGGACTGCTTGATCTGAAATGTCCAGGTTTCCATTCCCCAATATCATCTCAAATCCCAAGTTGCAGGAGATAGAGGCTAATGCTCAGATGCTGGAACAGGTACTGTATTTGATGATAGAGGTCATATCCACATGAGGTTCAAGGACTATGTGGACATCTTCAGCTGAGAAATGGTAAAGACTCTCGTACTGCACTAGCCAACCGACCATGCAATCAATTTGGTAGCAGCCATCACTCTACTATATGGCCTAATTTCACACTATTCAGAAGTCAACAAGAAATCTCTCCAGTCATACAGCAAATCAAAAATACTGAATAAATCTGTGAAGTAATCACTACAGGCCATGGCCGCTGTGGTAAAATGAAAGAGTTAAACGGCAGAGAGTACATCATGAACACACCGCCACACCTCTCACGACATCCAAAGGGAATTCATGAGACAGAGCAGTTCTGGCCAGAGGAGGGCAGGAAGAGGGTGAGAAGATTTGGTACTACCTGCTTGTGAGGATCCACACAATTGCATGGATCCATGCCATCTCAGACAGAGCAAGTGAGACCCAAATGTTGGGACAGATATAGTGTGTATTGGTTGTATGATGATAAGATGTGATGAGATCTATCTACCACAGGGTCTCCCAAATATATACTCCCCGTCGCTCAGTCCATCTTTGTTACCCCTGTATCCCTGCACAACCCCATCACCAAGCCCATCTCCATCATCCCTGTATCTCCGTACACACACCGTCGCTCAGTCCGCTGCCAAGCTGAGTGGTGGTGGTGGTGGTGGTGGTGGTGTGACACGGATTTTCACGCTACAACTCCTCCCATGTGCTTTGTGCGAAGGCTACCTCTCATCTTCTGTAAAACCATTTACACAAACTCGAAAGAAGATAAGAATAACGTATACCCAAAGGAAAGACACAAATGTAGACCATAAGGAAAACCACAAATGTAGACCGAAAAGAAAAACCATGAACCCAAAGGAAAACCATGAACCCAAGGAAAAACATAAAGACTCTCACTTCGTGTGCACCCACTTTCTCTTGACACCACCTGTATCTGCCGTCCTTTCTCCCTGACCTCTTGCGAAGTATGAGATGTTGCCAAGCCAATTATCAAATCGAACTATCACCCAAAGCATCACATACACGACTGCTGTGGTTTGTGTCCGGGCCCCTATCAACAATCCAGGGTATTCGTTTGCAGCATGTTGGAAGAGGGGTATGGCGGTACTCCTCAATTGTCTCGGGTGGTGGGTAGACATATTTGTCTCATCGTCAAACATCCTCTTGCTCTCCCGGTCAAAGCCGAGCCATTCTAGGAAGCTACCCATGTATTCTTCATCTTTCATGTCGTCTTTGGAACTGCAACTTTCACCGCTGGGAGTGGTAGGCCAGTCGGGCCTTGAGGTTCCATTCAAATTACAATCGGTAGGCTGCTCTGCGGTTGTAATGGCCTCTGTCCCGGTGGGAGCTGGCGGGGTTTCACTGGCCTCTCCTTAGGTGGGAGCTGGTGGGGTTGTACAGGCTTCTTGCTTGGTGGGAACTGGTGGGGTCATACTGGCCTCATTCTTGGTGGGCGCTGGCGGGATCATACCAGTGTCTTTCTTGGTGGGCGCTGGGGGAATCATAGTGGCCTCTTCCTCAGCGGGAGTGCTGGTTCCATTCTCAGATCAATCCTTGGCCAGGTCGATCCAAAACCCTCCAACTTTGCCCCCATCATTTTCCTTTTCCGGTCCCTTGGATGGTGGTGTTGGCGGTGGGAGCATCAAGCTCTAATCGGAGGATGGACGTGGAATGGGTATCTCATGTTGGACAGGCGGTAGCGATGGCAACATGGTACAGAGTTGATTGGGGTGAGTGTGGTTGGCCATGCCAGGGTAATACCTAATTGACATTACTACCTCCCAGTACCATTTCAGGCCCATAGCGTTATAGTCGATGCCATCTGCCATATGAGGGCAGCCATGATCTAACAACTTTTAAGCTTCCTGGAACTCTCCGGAAGTAGACCGCCTGTTCACATTTGACGTCCAGTCTAGCGTGAGGAGACGGTTGACATATGCACGATTGAGGAATCACTTTGCTACCCTGGTATCCCTGAATGTTTGGTTGGCGATCGCTGTTAATCATATCCACTTCTCACTTCCGCTGGAATTGCTTAGGATTTGCTGGAGTTCAGGATGGTGCTGCCAGAGGTCTCCCAGCTTCTTCGTTACCCATGTCTTCCTGTGTTGGGCAGAGTGAGGTTGCTTCATCATCTCGCTGACCCTCCCGGAGCTGTTGAGAGCCTTGAGGAAGTCATTGTATCACTTGTATTTCAACTTCTTCCGGTCAGGGTTTCTCTCCACCAAATTTGACACCCAACCTACCTGGGCGTTGGCATCATCCACAATGTCACCAAAGAGATCACAGATCTCAAACATGAAATGCATCAGGTTTTGGGGGGAGAGCTCTCCAGCGGTGATCTCCAGGGCTTCATGTCACGATCCGACAGGCAAATTGGAGATGGATTCTCCACTGCGGTGTGATTGTGTCTCCCACGAAAGGGATAGTGGAGAGAGATTGCTAAGAATAGTGGAGATCTCCGAGGGGGGGTTATACATAGTAACAGCAGTGGTGGTGGCTGCTGTGGTGGTGGCTGCTGTGGTGGTGACTGCTGTGGTGGTGGCTGGCGTGTGGGTGGCTGGCATGTGGGTGGCTGGCGTGTGGGTGGCTGGCGTGTGGGTGGCTGGCATGTGGGTGGCTGGCGTGTGGGTGGCTGGCATGTGGGTGGCTGCTGTGTGGGTGGCTGCCATGGTGCTGGCTGCCTTGGGGGTGAAGTTGCGGCTTGCAGCGCCAGCGGTGGAGTTGGGGCTCGTAGTGGTGGCGGTAGTGGTTAAGCCGACTGTGAAATCCATGGCATAGTTGAGTGCTGTTGCAATGTCGTACGTTGATGTTTATGGCATGTTGATCATCGGTTATAGTTGAGATTGCGATATGGGTTTCAATGGTGATCTTGGTTGCAATGGCGATATTGGGCGTAGTCGTCAATGTGCAGAGGGAGATGGGCAGTTCAGTTCAGTGGCTGTCATTGCTTAGGAATGCAGGAGGGGGAAGCCCTTTATGTACCTGGAGGGGTGTTTTGTGCCAAATCCTTCTTGTACCAGTTGCTATGTGGTTTGTGGTTTCCCAAGTATTCTCTTCTCGTATCTCTCCACAACTTCTTCACTTCCTCCTGTTGTCTATCTCCGCTTGTACATGGTGGGTTGGCATATCTTGCTTGTCATTTCTGTTCATGGTGGAGAATTCTCTGTCTACTGCTGCAATAGTAGTCATGTCTGTTGTCTTGAGGTTACTAGAGCGTTTGGGGAGAACGGTAGGAATTTTCGGTGTACCCTGGGCGCAATTCAGCCCATTGGATCATTCCTTCCCCATCCATCTCACGAATCTACGCAATTGCGTGGATTCGATATCTTCCACTCTTTTCGTTATGGTCCATGCAATGCATCCCCCCCCTTCCCCTCTTATTCCCTCTCTATCCGTCTTTCCCATGAGTGTTTGGACAGGTGGTCTGCCAGCACCAGATGTGCGGCATTCCATTCATCCACCAGCTCTTAACACTCCGCCATAGCCTCAGCCAGTGTAATGGGCAAGATTGGACATTGGTGATGTTGCTACCAATACTGTGATATTGGAACAATACGAAAGGGCTCCAAATTCGTGTCCAGGGGATCAAGACACGATAAAAGTCGGAGCTGTTTCAAAGTAATCTGTTGCTTTTGTGTAGAAGAGAACGAGTAAAGACAGAAGAAAAGAAAATCCTCCAACACCAAACAACCTCTTTTTATTTGCAGTTTGTCTGTTACCCTCGAATCATTCTACATGCTCTGATGTACCATCGGAATCCTTCCCCATGATCTTACACACCATCAACCTAATTCCTTATTAACAAAACCACATCACTCCAACCGACGTCACAACAGCTCACACCACTTACTCATCACTACAAATTTTCCCGCCGCCACTACATCCTATCCAACTGCAATTTGCACATCTCTCAACGTCCCCGTCCTTCCGTAACACCTATTCCTTCGGTTACCTCGCTTCCATCACGCCATCACCACTATAATTTCACTCATAACAATTTGGGCTGTGACAGTATCCCCCTCCTGGGTTCGAGGTCCTCTGTGAACATTGTCCAAAGGTCCTGGCTTATTGGGATATCACTGATGAAACTCCCCTTCTGCTTGCAACCGTCCACAAACTTCGCCAGTTCCCATGTTTGGCAATCGTACCCTGACCAGTGTATAAGGTACTGTAATTGACTGCGATACATTCAGCTATCTTCAACTGTTGACACCTGATATTCCTCCTTGCCATCGACCTCAACTGGTGCTGGCGGCTCCATTTGTTGCGAAACAAGACGATCAATAACGACTCAATCCAACAGGAAAACGGGATTTAACAAATGAATTCTTATTGCCGTGGGTATATCTAATGCATACGCATATGGTGATATTCGACGCCCAACTGTGAAAGGTCCGAACTGTTTGCAATCCAATATCCGCATCAGCCTTGTCGTTTGAACGTATTTGGCATCAAATGACCCCTCATACCCTTTCTGTGTATTCGGTGATGGCTTTCATCCGCAATTTGCCTCTTCTGACTGTTTCGCCCGGCTCCTTCTCATTTCCACCCAGAGATGTTCATAGATTTATTGCATTGTTGCCTGGACCTGGTCTGCATCCAATGTTCAGTGATCTCGTTCCTTAGTTGATTCTCCTGAATATGATATTCGGGGATCCACACCATCAATAGCAAAGCAAGGGATGCAAATTGATGTTTCTGAAGTCCCATCATTTGCAGCAAACTCGGCAATCGGCAACCACTTCACCAAGGCATGCGGTTGGTGATTGACGAACACCCGGAGGTACTGATGCATACTCGCTTTCATTCGCTCCGTTTAGCGATCCATTGGTGGATGGAACACTGTTTACATTCTTCGATCAATCCCCAGGTTACCGCATATCTGGCCCCAAAATCTGGAAGTAAACGGAGGTCCTGTATGCTAAACCATTGTCGTTGGGAGTTAATCAACACATACCACCTCTATCAAAAAGAATTCAGCCAGCCCGGGAGTGTCGATTGTTGTGTGGCAAGGCATGTACTGTCGCATTGTTGAAACTCTATCCACCTCCACCCAAATGACGTCAAACCCCTTGCACTCCGGTATTCCAATGACAAAATTCATGGAGAGATCATCCAAAGGTTTCTGTGGAACAGGCAAAGGTCAAAGCATTCCGAATGTTGAATGGATTGAACTCCAAGACCATTGGCAACTATGGCAATGTCACACATACCGGTCAACATTATTGAGCATTTCCTTTCAACATTGCTGTCGGTCCAGAAGATCAAAAGCCTTTGCGCATCCCAGACGTCCTGTTAATGCTGTATCATGAAACCCCTCAATTATCCGTAGGTGCAAGGCATTGCTCTCTGGTACATATCGGTTCGCTCTATATCATATTCGTCCAGCTTCCTTAATGCATTCCGCAATCGTAATCTCGTGTAGCCCACTATTCATTTGGAGTGCATTCATCATTTGCCCCAGTAGTAGGCCTGTCAGATATCATTCCGCAAGAAGATCGGCACTAGAGGGACGGCCCAGAAATGGCTGGCTGTTGGCCAACAAACGCAATTGTTCTGGTAGATTCTGCGGCTTTAGAGCCACCTGTTCCATATTTTTCCATCTTTCATCCCTCCTCTCAGGATGGTCTCCTGGCCTTCTCGCCAAAGCATCCACTTTTCCATTGGATTTCCCAGGTCCATACATTATTCGGTAATCAAATCGGGTTAGAAATCCAGGCCATCGTGCTTGCCTTCGATTTAGCCCTTTCTTTGTCATAACATATTCCAAATTCTTATGATCTGTTATCCGCTAGAGGGGATATGCAGCTCATTCGCATTCTAGTCTCCATTCCTCAAGTCCCTTGGTGATGGCCATAAGTTCTCTGTCATATATATCCGGGTTACATTTGGCCAGTGTGTGTTTTTTTGAATAATATGCCACAGGATGTAAGACATCTTCATAATCACACTGTGATAACACACCAGCGGATACATAATCGGAAACATCTGACTCTATGATGACTTCCCTCTCATGATCAAAATGTCAAAGGACTGGTGCCATTGTCAAAGTAGTTACCATATTTTGAACTGCAGTTTGTTGTTGGGCTTCCCATCGGAACAGTTTATCCATTGTTGTTAACTTCGTCAATGGTTCCGCTTTTCTGAATACTTAGAAATGAATCATTGGTAATAATTGCAAAACATCAGAAATTGCTGTACTTCAAATATATTGTTCAGCTTGGCATTATTTGTTTTCTTCTCACGGCTCTAATTCTTTACTGTTTCAATCCTATCTTCGTACATTGAGATTCCCTTTGTTGATTTAATCAACCCCAGATATCTCAATGTTTCTTTCTGGAACTTGCATTTCTCTGGTTTCAAATTAAAGTCCAGCTTCCAGAGGGCATTGCATAATCCACCGAACATGTTCCTCATGTCCTTCTTCCAAATCACGATATGTCAATATGTCATCCAGATCAGCCAATCCGAAATTGTCCATGGCCTCCCTTATAGCATTATTGCTATATCCTTGAAAATCCGCGGGGGCATTTGTTGTGCCAAACTGCATACCTGTAGGTTCAAACAGGCCATATCTAGTCCGAAAAGTTAACTAATGTTCATCCCCTGCCTTAACTTGTAGCAGGTTGAATGCCCTTCGGACGTCAAACTTTGTTTATATCTGTGCTTTTCGAAGCAAGTTCAGCATGTCCTGTATGAAGGGGACAGGGTATCGATGTTTGAGTGTTTTGCTGGTAGTATCCTGATAATCGATACACAACCATAACCCCCCCTCTGGTATCTTCGTGGGCAAGAGTGGTGCTGAAAATGGTGATGATAATTGGGAAATACACCCTTTGGAGATACTATCCTCCAGCTATTCCTTAAGTACAACTAATTCCGCACTGGACATTGAAAAGAGGGGTCCCCAAGTCGGTGTTTCACATTACGTCAGGCGGACTTCACAGTCAATGCCTGGACGATATGGAGGAAGTCAATCAGCTAAAACCTTGTTCAACAATGGTAGTAACTCATGATACTGTTTGGGAACCACCTCCTCCAGGGGTCATTCCATCAAATCCTTTGCCTCCATAGCCTGATTTATATGGTATAGTGATGCCTTCAAGATCGCAAGTCTCCCCTTATTTAATGCTCAATGACATGAGGATCCATTGAGCATGAATGATATTCCCTCCAAATGGGCATTGTGGTCATATCTGCAGTTGGAATATTCCCTTACTACTGGGGTAATCTGGTTCTGGGGGTTCTTCTGTAATGCCATGTACTGTAACGGGTGCAACATAACAATGGATAATGCAATATTGTGATCCAAATGTGGCTATATTGGATGCAAATTGTATCGCAGCATCATGGAGTCGTAACCAGAGAATCTGGAGGACAATCGGATGATCTCCTAACTTTGTAACACACATAGGTAACCATCCGTTATGATCTGGAAATCTTACCCCAACTGTTGCAATATGCGTAATATCGCCGGAATCTATCGGTCTTCCGTCAATAACCTCAACTTGTCGTATGAATTTCAATTCCACAAGTTGCATATGGTGATGCCGAGCAAAATCTTGATCCATGAATGCAATGCCTGTAGCTCCACAGTCCATCAGCCCATGTGTAGATATCTCTTGGTTATTCACGGTCAATGTGCAGGTTATGACTAAATGTTTCCTCTCTATTGATCCTTCCAATACCTCCACCTTGCCAACAGATAAACGCGAAATTCCAAAACATTTGAAAGCATTCAAAACAAACTGTTATCGGCAACTGAAGAGCCATCCATGAGCAATTGACTTAACCTTTTTTGAATACCTCAGACCCTGTCCTGGTTCCTACTTCTTTTACCTCAGCTCCAGCCATTTTAAACGTTTCAGCTTTCTTCCTGGCTGCACAGTCCACCGCCCTGTGGTTAAAAGCACCACATTATAAGCACATTCTATCCACGAACCTCTTTGCCCTCTCTGCTGCAGATATCCTTCGTTTGCCTGCACTAAGGTCCAGAGACGCTAGTGCAGTATATCCAGGAACTGATCCAGACAGGGCTGCCGCTGGGTCATTTGGTGCTATTGGAGGCCTGGGGGAAGAGGCAAAACCTACCACTCCTCATGATTTCTGTGCCGCTTTTTCGGCTCTTCGTTGTCAGATCTGATTATCCCACTTCTGACATAATATCAGAAACTCAGCAAGCTCCTCTGGCATACCACTATTAGTGAAGAAATCCTTCATCTCTTGGGAAAATCCCATTTGCAGGGTGTTTCGGATGGCCGATGGGTTGAAATCCAGATCGGCAGAGATAACTTCGAATGCAGCATGGTACTGAGATAACTTGGGGTTCATTTGCATAATGTCCCGCATCTTCCTTTCTCTGGTTGTCACCTGGTCGGGGTCCCCAAAAGCTGCCTTCAGGAGATTGATGAATGCTGGTAGGTCTTTCAACCCTATTGTTCTGGACTCCCGGATGTGTGGCAAGATCTGGCCTCACCCTTGGCCCCAAGGGCTGTTGAATGTGTACAGCATCTTGAACTGTTTGTTGGGGAAACTGCTGGGTTTGGGTCGAATGACAATCCAATGTTGAACAATCCAGCCTCTGAACTGAGTATAATCCAACCCTGAACAGTCCAGGGAGTCGGAGAAGTTCTGGCCTCTGTCCACTGACCTTGGGGAGCAGCTGGCAATGCCCTCGCTGCCGCAGTTAGGGCATTGGCAAGCTGCATCTGCAAATTCCTTACCTCCTCTCCAGATTCTTGTGTATCTTGTGTCATTGCAGCAAGGTCTGGTTGTAGATCTCCCGAGGTTCGTTCCATGGCTGGCCTCCTCCAGCCATCAGCGAGGTCATTCTCCAGACATCCAATCCCGTTTTCCATTTCAGAGTGGTCGCAGGTTGGTTGTAGGAAATGTTAGGTCTTCAGATCCGCGATCTCCTCCAGTAGTTTGATTATCTCCACCGGGTGATTGCATACCTTCTGCATCAAGTCCGCTGGCTCGGGGTACAACGCCATTTTCTATAGCACTCGCTGCCCGAGTTTGAGGTTCACCTGGGTCTCTTCGAATCGTATGGCATGGGTGGTAGCATTCAGGAGTTCTCCTCTGAGTAGTTGGTCGCTGACTGACCCCAATGCCACCCTGTCATGTTGATTTGATCCTGACATCACAACAAAGTAGGCACATTGACCAGTGCCAGTTATATGGATCAATTTCAGAAGGAGTCGGGGTCGGGGGTTTGATAACAATCTGGGAGACCTGTGCGGGTTGTGCTGTTTCTGCTGCTGCTGCTGTTTGTCCTTTCCTCAAATGGGTCCCTAAACAGTTTTGTCCTTCACACTCACAGGGCTGCTGTGAATCACAGTGAATGCAGGCGTGGGCTCCCCAATACTTAGTCCAACTGTTTCCAAACACAGAATCATCAAGTTTTAAGCCTCCTCTGTGTGTGGCGGATTCTGTACAGTAAAAATTCCAACAGGTGGGTACATCAGATTGTTCCCAAGAATATGATTCCAAAGGTTCTTATTCGAGAGTTGCTGCGAGTATGGCTACGATACTATCGAAGGCGTTCACATGTTCAGTTTCAGAGACATGGCAAGGCTTACAGGCAGGGTCAAACCAATTTATTCAAGAGGTGCAATTACTGCCGTACTCCCGCATCTGTATATGGAGATGGAGGTGGATACTGATGGATATCATATCCGGTAAGTCGTGGAAACTTGTCTACGCAAACATCGCAAACATAAATCCACCGATGTTTCGGTGCAAGTTAAACCCAACAAGTAACAGAACATGGTTGGTGACAGTACCTACAACCATTGGAAGGGTCCAGGCACATTCAATTCCGTAAGATCACAGCTACACAGGGAGCAAATCGAAATATAACTGTCAGAAACTCCACAGTAATAGTAAACAAGATCGAATGTGGGAGTGAAGCAATGCTGACAGTACATTCCATATCGGATAAAGTATCTGATAGACTCGGTTTAGTGTAACAGGCGGAGTCGGACGTTGGTAATTTGGGTAATGATAGTGTGATATCTGAACACGAAGACAGGGCTCGAAATTTATTTCGAGGGCATCAAGACATGATCAAAGTCGGAGCTGTTTCAAAGTCGTTGGTAGCTTTTCTATACAAGAGAACGAGTAAAGAGAGAAGAAAAGAAAATCCTCCAACACCAATCAACCTCACAGCATATACAGTTTATCTGGTACCCTCGAATCATTCTCCATGCTCCGAAGTATCATCTGAATCCTCCGCGATGATGTTACACACCATCAACCGCATTCCATAACAACGAAACCATGCCACATCAACTGAGGTCACTTCACCTCAGACCACTTCCGTATCACTACAAATGACAACGCCACCACTGCATTGTATCCTACAGCAATTCCCACCTCTCTGAACTACCCCATCCTTCGATAACACCAATTCCTTCGGTAACCTCTCTTTGGTCCCACCGTCCCCTCTGTAATTCCACTCATACTGATTCGGGCCATGACAGCCAGTACCCTGAATCCGTTCTCCCAGTCTGTCCACTGAACAAAATTCATCCATGGTGCTTGCATATAGTTGCGACCTGCTACAGCTCCCACCTCCAATTGCTCGAATTCTTGTGATTTGTCCTATTGAGTGGTGCCAGGTGTACCAATTTCTCGACTACTGTGTACGCCTTCGTTGCGAGTGAAGAACTTCGTGAGTTGCCTACCATTCAACCAGCCGCAAGCTCTGATCCATCAAGTCCCGTCAGTGCATAAGTACCCAAGTTCTGGGGAATTTCTGGGACTCGGTAGGGTCCTCGTCACCAAGCATCCAGTTTGGCACCATGAGACTTCTCTTTCTTTGTTTTTTTCAAGAAACCCAAGTCGCCAATTTGGAGATCTTCAGCATGGTGTTTGCCAGCTTGGTCATACTAACATTTGTGGGCATCTCTCGACTCCTTTAGGCATTGTATGGCACCATCAATATCTTCTTGCCGCCAGAACAGCTGCCTTGCTCTAGCCGCAGGCAGTGACACTGTGTTATCGATTCCTCAGCTTAAGTTAGCGGTATTTAATGTTAGGTACTCCAGCTCATTTGGAAGTACTGCATCGTGGTCGAACATAAGGTGGAAGGGCGACTATCCAGTTGTGTGTCTCACGGCGATCCTGTTGGCCCAAAGCCCTGCTTGTAGGTGGTCTATCCGCAACTCTTTCTGTTCATTGGAGCAGGCTGTGAGATTGGATAGTCCATCTGCATTCGGTCTGTGTCCTCGTTCGATGACTCCGTTAGTGGTGACATGGTCCTGAGATATAGTTATAGTATGGATATTGCATCGTTTGAGGAGGAGGTCAGTCCAATTCTCGTTCTCAGCTCTTCCGTCAATTACTGCACTTTCACGGTTTCCGAACTGAGAAACTACTACCTCATAAACGAAGTCTGCTACTTCTTCTGATGTACCTTGTGTTATAGGTGGTGCCTCTGCCCGCCCGCTGGGGTATTCCCTAGTTACTACTAGAAGCTGATACACGTCCTCCATGTTGGGCATGTACGAAATTTCCATCAGCACTCCCTGCCACAGGTTACTAACAGTTTGGCTTTACAGGGGTTTGTCATACAGTAGTGGTGCTCTCTTCTCTCACTGTTAGCACATTTTCACCCAGTCTTCAACATTGGTGTACATTTCAGGCCACCAGTACCACTCCACTATCTCTTATAATGTTCCATCTCTTCCATGGTGTCCGCTCAATTCGTGGGCGAATTCTCTTGCAGTCCATTAGAGCTTCATGCTCACCGACACCATTGCCGGAGGGTCATTGGATTTCCACCATTCGTAGAGTACTCCATCTGGGACAAGGGACTGCATCAGCAAAATGTAAAATGGTTCGGAAGTAATAACACATTGACTCAGCTATTCTCAACCGCCCCACTGATCCTTCCAGAAGCTCCCAGAAGCTCCCGAACAGGCTGAATGGGAAACTATGTCCTTCCCAGGTGTGTGGAGAGAACTTTCAGGTGCTCCTCAATGCTTCTGACTTAGCGGAACAGAATACAAGAATATTCTAAAGAGTCTGAAGTAGTCTTCAGAATGCTATATAATCGTGCCTTAAAGTTGGAAAAATTTCGGAGCTGCCAGGGCCTACGATGCTTGTCTCCAAGACAATTCCTCTGCACCTGGAGACAGACTCTCTGGGAGTGAGAATATATAATGTTTATGTCGAATAGTACAATTCAATAAACTATCTCACAGCTACAGACCAGAATCAGGCATTCGATTCCAATTAATATACAGTCCAGTAGATATCTAAATCATCATTATTATTTACAACCCATACGCCATCGATGCCACCCGATGCAGCTTTCTCCCACAACAAATGCATCATTCCAACTACTGCTCCAATAGGTACATTCTGCATCTTGTTCATCTGTTTGACAACCCTGTTGAACCCATAAACACAATCGGCCCAACCATAATGATCTTTTTGCTTGGTTCGAATCACCACCCCGTATTCTTGAGCTCGACGACGTAATACACATTGTTGAGTCTTCTTGCACCACTTAGAAGAGATTGATATTGCTTCCTCGGCAGGCAGGCGCTCCTGAAATTGGATGATCAGATTTGGTGGAGTCAACCTGAAGTAAAACACAGGGAAGGAAGGATTTCGTCCTTCGAAGGTGTTATCGAGGTCATTCTCTTCACTTTGGGTATACTGGACCCAGATCTTATGAGCTGCAGGCATCATCCCTTGGTTGGCATTGGTATATTTTACCATGCAATCAAGTCCCGGACGCTCAACAGAAGTGGGGTTGTGAAATGGTTGACAGTAATACAACAGCCCATTCTGGAGTTTAATAATAATACTATCTATGAGGACATTAAGATCATAGCCAAGCACGAGTCCACAATCTTCGTGTCCCAAGTCCTCTTCACTTTGCCTGGTGAATAGCTGTTGAAAGATGGGAATTCCGAAATCTTCTGATGCATCTCTGAGTGAGGTTAATTTGATACTTAGGCACACTCTGCAGACATGCGGTTCTCTCAAATGATATACCTGCTGTGATACGGGTCAGATAAAGGGCTCATGCTGAATTGTTTGGAGACATAACAGATGGGCTCTGTGTATACTTCGCTGTTTATCGGAAGCGGACAGGAGGATAACAAATTTTGCAAAGTCAATATCATACAAGCCTTGGAGTGCAAGATATGACAGTGTCTCCTCCATACAGTAAAGATGAGTACACCGGTTATTATGCTTTAGCATCTGTCGAATGTAATTGACTTTGTTGCTAGCTCGATATGCTTCTTTCATGTTGGCAATATGTAGCCATTCAGAAATATCAGTGGTAAAATTGTCACCCAAACCCATTCGCCAAATTGACTCTGATATATGGCTCACAAGATGCATCTTTTGATATCCGAAATGTATTTCGGGTGGTTCAATGGTTCCCCGGCGTGACTGAATACCGAATGTCTCCCACCAAGCTTCAAACTCGATCAAGCGGATGGAGAATTCCTCCTTTAACCTCTTCAGTGTATTCGAGGTGATGCCATGAATCTTCCTCTCCAGCTGGTTAGTGACGTGCTCCGTATCAGCCAGGTACCAGGTTGTGGCTTCTCTCCCAGCATCGGATGAGCGGTTCCGAAATTGCAGTCGCGTGTCGGCAGACATGTTTGCCCCCACATAAGCCTCATCTGTGGCGGCACCTTACATTAGGGCTTGTTCTTTGGCAAATATGCTTCTTGGAGCAGTTGTCTCAGTCCCGACTTTCTGCAACAGTTGTCACTCATGATGTTGGAATAATTTATCGAAAAGCTTGCATTTGGCCGGTGTCACTTTCATAGATATCGCGCTGCAATCGCTCTATTGCCTACTGATGATCAGCATCTGACCAAGTGGTTGCCGCATGTCAGGCTCAATTCCAGCGCATGTGAGATTGCCTATGGTTTGTTGCGGAAACCTTTTCAGCCCCATGCACAAGGGCCTCCATTGCAGCACGGATCTTACGGATCATTTGTTCGCATCACTCATACGATTCCGTTGCGAACAGATCCTCTGCTTTGGTCTTCGCAGACTTCGTCATTTTCTGCGCTCGAAAGAACCCTTTGTCTTGTAAAGTCGCTTGAGTGCATCATGTAGTGCTCTGAGTGATATATCCGAGTGATTTTGTTGGCTGACAAGTAGAGAGGATTCACAACATGCCCACGATGCTGCCATTACCATTCCATCAGAGGCCATTTCCGCTGCTGTTCTCCCGTCATCATTGGAGCAGACAAGAAGTGGAGTGCAATTCACTGCCAGTGATCTGATCTTTTCACAGATCTCTGTACCTTGCCAGGGGCCGCTTTTCAATGAATCGAATGGTTTAGAGAAGTGCTGGAGGTCGGGATATGGTGGCACTGATGTGAATTGATTGTCCAATTGATTCTTTACATTTCAAGCTTTCAGGTATTTGAGCAGCCAGTTCAATAAGTCTTTAACAAACCCCATGAGCAGTAGATGCAATTCATCAGGCTTCCAAAGCCAATAGACATTGCAGAGAGGGTATTGTGAGAACTGGTTCCGGATTGGGTGGACACCTAGAGAGTGCAAAGTTGACATATTAATGTCCACCAGCAGGTCCCAGGAAATATGCTGAGATCTTGAGTTATCAAGTGATCGAAGAGTTGAATGCCCCATCCGCACATCTTTAGGAATTCCACAGATCGGGCATGAGCCATATGAGACTTGAGCAACCAGGACTTGTTCGGGATAATCCCCGACCCAGGCCACCAAAAGAGGGTAACATTGTCTCTGGAATCCATCTGCACAATCCCTTTTGAAGCCAGGGCCTGTGATGTCAAGATGCCTAAGTTGAGACAGCACAGTTCCAACTGGGGTATGCCATGCTTCTTCAATGTTTCCGCCACCTTTCTGGGGACGTGGGATCAGCCTGACGAGAATCAAGGAGTGCTGTTTAGGTACCTGGTGGACATCTCTTCGAATATTAGCAATTGTGAGATCCAGTGGCCAGCCATCCTGATCACCTGAAATCTTGGTCAAGTAAGTCTTGTCGCATGCACATATGACTGGCAAAATCATCGCTCTGGCCGGAAATTGATCCTGTGTATCCCACCACTCATCGCCTGTGTTTATCTTGCGGTAAATTCAACAATCAACAGAGTCAGCGAGGCGCAACAGTTCACAATTGAGGTGTGCCTGAAAAGGGAGATGTGCTAGGAGTAACTGGATACACTTGAAAATATCGCTGTAGTATAATGTTCCGAAGATATGCGAGTCATCTTCAATGCAGCTCATATTGCCAGGCCCGAAATCGAGTTCAGAGAGGAGCTTTCCCAGGGCATCTGCCGATTGAAACGATTCGATTTTGAAGTTGTCCAGTCCGCACCTGAGACGTTGATCTATCGATGATTCCATTTGCTGGCTGAACGATTGAGCATGCTGAATGTCGTGTGCAGACCGAAATGGATGCCATGGATTCCATTGTGCTGAGTACTTGTGATGCTTGTTGTACAATTTAGATGCTCTGCCATACGCTTTCCTCCATGCATTGTCCACTCCAACTACCTGCCTATGAGCCTTAGTCTTTGTTGGATCAGCGGTACAGATGAGATCAGGCTGCTGAGGGTCTATTGGTTCTTCGTTAGAAGAATCTTCATGTTGTGATGCACCCGGTATGTTGGCCATGAGTAGATCATTAATTGACAGCTTGTCGATGGCCATTCAGATGCACCTACTGTACTGAAACAATGATGGCTCAGGGTGATCCCAGCTGGCACATGGTAGAATCCTGTTGGGTAATCGCCCTTCATTCATCGATATTGGGTGATATTGTTGATAGTGATTCTCTGGTCGGTTCTTGTCGAATACGTGCTGTTTGCAAATAAAGCATTTGTCTTGTTCCCGGCAAGTATTGACCATGATTGGGATACGCAGAGTGTTCTGAGGAATCTCAATGATGCTTTCGGGGGTATGGTTTGTTGCTGGATTTGAGCCTCAAGGATCTGTGTTTGAAAGCGAGCTAGCTCAGGTTAGTGTATCACTTTCAAAGCCGCATCACACCGCACCAATTGTAGAGAAGGGTAAAACAAAGTCGCCTTATGATCAGTTTCCTTCACAAAGAAGGATAATCTTTATGAAATCCCGGACAATAATGCTGCACATTATCAACTAAAAATTGTTAGCAGAGAAAGTTTCTTTTGTTATCCTTGCAATCAACATTGAATACTGTTGATCGGGTGCTACTATGATCAGACTTACCATATAAGCACGTCTTCACGGCATTGTGCAAAATATGTCTACACTTGAACCTCAAGCAGCGGAAAACATCAGCTGAATTCAATGAATAGGTAAGTTTCATAGCTGGCTAGATGCCCGCTCAATGATGATCGAGAACTGATAGGCTGGTAGCATGTTATCTTCAGTAACGATCCTTGACTGGTAGGTTGATCCTGAGAAGACAACGAAGTGTACACAAGGAGCTCAAAAGGAAGCAATCACAGTTGCTGCTCGACTAACATGGCCTCATATTCAATGAAGTGCAGGCTGTACACACCCATTTTGAGTGTACAATGCCTATCGTGCTAACCTTCCAACTAGATATAGTTCTTCTCGGGTTCCTGAAGATATCATGTAGTATCCCTTGTATGACCTTTACAGTCATGAACTGAACACAGGAGAGCTTCTATCCAAGATACAAGTATACCAAATCGAGCATATAACAAAGAATGGCGGGATGTGTGTGATTATGATTTCTTCGTCTCTGCCGGGTTTCATCAGATTCAAGGTGCAGTGAGACACCACAGTTTGTGACAAATAAGATGGATATAAGAGGCCTTCACTCCGCCGAAGGTCACTGCTACCTTCAGTATTCTCAACTATACTCTGCCGCATTCGAAATCACCAAATGAATTGATAATTTGTTTACTACAATATTATATGTACATACAATGTCGACGAATGGATCTCCACCAAAGACAACCAGTATGGCTCCACCAGGTTGGTTGTTTGGCTTACAACAACTCCCTGATGACGATGTGGGAGGATCAGATAATAATGCTGGACATACACAGAGTAAAAACATGCAATTTGGGCAACCCACGAATCAATTTCATCCACTGCCGGGGTATAGTTACCCGCCTTTGCAGCCACCATTTCCAGGCTCTCCCCACTTCAACTACCCTGCCCCATTCAACATGACACCAAGCTCACCACCAAGCTCTGGGGCAATCCAAGAATATCGAAGTTATGGGCCATCGTGGCAAGCATATGATTTCCCCCAAGGCGGGTACGGTGGACCTCAAATGTTCCCCCCTCAGCAGTTCACAGAACTTGCGCCGTCATCTCCAGGCGCACCTCAACTGCCTCCAGCACCGCCTGGAAACAATCCAGTCTTTTGGCTGATATGTTCCGCCTCTACAGCGCCAGTATAGCTTCCCAGCACACCTGGGAGACCCCCAAATAGCCACCCAACGAAACGATTTCAGCTGGCAGCGGATCTGCGCAGGACAAATGTTCCAGGGATTGCTGATTTGCCCCCATTACCAGATATTTCCTATTATGAATATGATGCAGAATATGAGAGTTACGATTCGTCGGAAATGGGTGGTGCTGAAGGCAAAGCCCCAATCAGGTTGAAACAAACTGAATTCTCCTTGAAGCAATTTGCCAAAACAATTGGGCAGCCCAACTTTAGTGCCTTCAACTAGTGGAAGAATGTATGGGTGGCTGGGTTTCTGGAGAAGAAGCATCGATCCATTATCGAAGGACAGAAGCATTCAAAACAGCTGCGACATAAACCCCTGCACTGGGGGATACCAGTTGCAGATAATTTGGAGACTTTCGAGAAGTGGCTACCTTTGGAATTTTTGATAATGCCGAATGGATTTGGTGTCAGAGATTTGGGATGTTGTTGAGGACATGTTCAAGCGAGGTTCGGGAGGCAACGAAGATGGGAAGGAGAGGCATCAAGCGACTGCCGATGGATTTGGGAAAACGCGCGAGCAAACAAGTGAGAGGTAATGTCCCAGAGTTGCCAAATTCAACTGTCAAGATTGTGATTCGTCGGGTGCTGAACAGCAACAATCACCAGACATCCATCAATCAACTCCAAGCTTTGTACACAGATGTGAGGCACTGGGAGGAGCTGATTGAATTCACCGAAAGAAATTGTGGCCCGAAAGAACCATACTGTCTGACTGTGTTATACAAATACAACTTGACGCAGGAATATTTGGACAAAGAGTATATGGGATTATACGCACCTGGGCAAATGATGAATGGCCCTCTCTATGGTCAGATTTCATTCAACAGTTCGCTTTCTAATTCCTTCAAGTTGAAACTGGGACACAATTTGACACTATTTCGGTAGGAATGAAGGCAGCTACAGGGAAGGATATTGAGGAGCTCGTAATGAGACTGGCCAATGTAATCCCCACTGGCCATGTTATGATTAGTTATGCCCCACTGCTAATCGGTATACTTAGACATCGGAAAGATTGATGAAAATGAAAGAGTCATGAGTGAGGCGGCAGGAGGGAGCGGGACTGATAGTAGTATCAATGAAAGTTCCGATTGAGTGAATAGAATTGATTATATTCCACATATTTATTCGGTCCAAGTGCTTGTCTGTGAAATACCTAACATCACAATGAATTTCAGGAGAGCCGGGGTATGAGACCATCAGCCCAACTTACCTCGGAGCAGCTGAAAGAGATAATTGAGGACGAAAAAAAGACCAACCAATGTGCAAGAGAGGTTCAAGAGCAGGTGGTTGACAAGGAGGTTCTTGATTCAGATAATACCAGTTCAATATTGAGCACTGTTCTCAACACAAGCAACAACGAATTTGAACATGAGTATCTTGATGAGGGGGTCAGGCTGCGGATTGCCCATCTGATTCGCCATTCAACCGACGACCCTGTTCCAGGCCAGAAGAATTCAATTCCAGGCCTGCCCGGAATGAAGTTTCGGGTGCACCTGCTCTGGGCCATACGGTTCATTGTGAGGAGATGGGTATGGGATTCTGATATGCCAGAAGCGCTGGTGGCGGATGAAATGAGGCTTGGCAAGAATCTAACCTAGGTGGCAGCAGCAATGATATGCAACCTGCTGACTGAGAAAGTTGTATTGGGGTTACCGCGGTCGATTGGATGGGGGAATACCCTTGAAGAGCGGGTGAGTATGGCCCAGAACGTCATTCCTGGGATTATCGGTGACGAACGGGAGTCGAATCCGGTGCGGAGAGAGCATTCACAGCCCCACCGTCGGTCCGAGATCCTGTCCACTCCACCGCAGGGTCATCCGGCACTAACATCAGCCTGGGAACCAATCCTGGTGGTGACAGTGCCTGGAGTTGCCGAGAGGTTCAAGAGTGTCATCAACAAGATAATTTATGGAACCGAGTTCAAACTGGTGAACGTGTTCCGCGAGCAAATGCACATCTCACCCATGAGGCTCTGAACACCAGTATTGACAAGCCGGAAAACCAATCGAATAGGCACCTTGTTTCTTATGATACCTCAACATCGAGAGCAAAACCATCGAGCAATGGCCCACTCTCACACTGTTCATGGACTGTTGGGATTTTGGATGAGTCCCATCGGTACAAGACGTAAAATCGTGTAGGCTGGCGTATTGCGATGAATGTGAGAATTGGATTCAAACTTCAAGTCACTGCAATGCCGGGATTCCATTCACTCGATGACTGATGTTTTCAGACGATGTGGCTGTTTTCAGGTGCGCCTGAAGATCCAACGAATGATACTGTAAAGAACAAGCACGGCGCCGAGGCAATGTATTCCTCTGTGAAGAGTTTGATGCATGCCATCCAGACTGAGATCCACAATGCTCAACAGGATGCGGCACACTGGACGATCCAAATTGTAATGCCCTGGACAATCATGAGGTGGTCGGATTCGAAACTCGCAACTGGGAAACCACGTGTTCGGATACCAAATGGGAATGCACACCTCGTTGATCTCGAATGGACTTAGGAAGAGCAAGCTAAACTAAACACCCTTGTGGAAAGATACACTTCACAAGGTGCTTCAGGAGCGTGGAGAGTACATGGATGGCGGCTGGCATGTTTCTCATTGGTATTGGGAGACACCAAGGATCAGAATGATGTTTCAGGACAATGGTACGATGAATGGCCACTCGATGCTTCGGTCGATTCTCCAATTTTCCGAAGGCTGAAAGACATATTTCTGCCAACGCTTGTCAATGGACCTGGGCAGTAGCTCTAACGTGACGAAGACGAAGCATCGAATCAGGCACTCGAGCACGAACCTGAAATAAATTAACGTGCCATGCCACGTGCCCCTCCTCCTCAAAGGAGGTGCTATTTCGTCCTCTACCAGGCCAATTTCGTAATTTGAAGTGGTGGCTGACAAAGTTATGTGTGGATCATTTTAATATTTTTTATGTGTATGCGGAAATGGGCAACAATCAGGGCACAGAAATGCAGCTCGAATTCCAAGATTCGCCAAATCCCCCTGTCTTTGTGACTACACCCAAAGTGGGTGGGACAGGCCTAAATCTTACAGCAGCAAACCATGCAATAATCAGTCAGAAGTTCTGGGTATTGAATGAGCACCGCCAGGCATTTGCACGGGTTGTCCGACAGGTGCAAAACAGAGTTCCACACACATGGCTATTGAACACTGGACCCGGTGGTTTTGTAACCAGAGATAGTGATCTCCACCAGCTCTCGGGAGTGGCAGAAATGTGACTCCTGCGGGGCCTGCTGAGGCGACCGAACATCACAACGTCGATGATATACCGGATTCTAGATTCTCGGAAACGCCATACAAAGCAACTTGCGGAGCATGGAGACGTCATGCCATCATATGGTGAGGATGAATGATTATTATCAGGGCAGTGGAACCAAGGTACGCCTCTTTAAACATTTAACCAACACAATCTCACCAACTGATGCAAAATACTCAAATGGTATGGAGAATGAGGTGCTCGTGAGGAGTCCAGGAGTATTGGTTGGAGTTCGTTTCCATTTCGTGTTAGTTGATTATAGTGATGAATATCAGATGCAGTGAATGATAAACTGAAACATAGTCTCATTTGGATGATCCACTGTGTGTTGAAAAGCAGGTGCACTGGTGTAATAGTCGACTAAGTCAAATTCCACGGAGCCGTATAATTCTCTTTGTGAGAATCTGTCGAAGGTGCAGTCACTGCTCATCTGCATCGTGTATTGTTGGTGTAGAATTGTAATCCTTATATCCGCGAACAGGATTTGAGTTTTCAGGTGCACCTGAACATTGAAGTCTGATTCCAATTATTTCTTATTTGTGTATTTCAAGCCCACCGGACACTAGAATGCGAATGAGTTCGGGATATTCACTGAATCACCCATGTTGTATAATTTAGAGTCAATTGCACAAGAGAATCACTATCAACTTCTCGACTCTCCTGAGACAGATCCAGCACTGTATATCTCTAATCATGCAGGGATAGAAAGCCTGTCTAAGCAATATCCAGATGATGCATTGATTCTAAGACACGGCTCGTGTATTTCAGGCTTACCTGGAGAATACAGCCAAGTATTTTCTACCTCCGGAATGAAGATCAGGAACACCTCACATCCACTCTGATGGTGAGTTTGATGGTCTCAGATTTGAAACCGTACGAATATTCAATGGAAAGGCCAATTTGCACAAGCCGCCACTCAATATTAACAGATAATCCTACTCCAGGCACGCCGCTGAACCATATATACCTACTTCACATTACCCTTGAACGGTTCATTTTGCTCCATTCCAAGCATATTTCTTTCATCGCTGAATGCTTTGAATCTGTGGCTGCCAGCTCACACAGTGTCATCTGTCAGACACTAAACTTTTAGGTGCAGGTGTGGCTCATCCCACTCTGCCCCAGGTGATATCTGAATCTATGCTTGATCGGTATGTGAAGGCCACTGCTAAAATGCCATAACTGTTATACTCCGTGTCAACTCATCCTTTGGATGAAGGTGTCCACCTCACACTTACTGTAGATGCACAGCCCTGGGCGATATGTCACACACTTAACGGAATTTTGACTAAGAAGTATGTTAGGCATTACCCATTTCGAAGATCCTAAAATAGATTGTGTCATTCGGGCTCCATAATTGAGCCGCAGCCTGAGATAGTGAACCTGAACTGACAGTTCTGCTGAGCAACTCTGCATATGACCGGCAACTCCCACTCACCTGTATACCACACTTCCTCTAATAGGCTTAAATTCACAATGCTTCTAATGCAGACCTAACTACATTTTGACTAACTTGTCTGTTTGGGCCGCCAAGAAACCATATCTTAACATAGTTTATGTGAACCGATTGCCATCAAGAGAGCGTGAAGAGATAGAATCTGAATGGCAGTCTCTGCTCAGCGGCTCAATCGGTGACTGGCAAGCTCCCGCCTACCACATATCTTGACCACCTGAAGTTCATCAGAAATCATAATCTGAAGATATCTGACATCCACCAACGTCCAATCGCAACTGTGCCTGAAGAAGAAATCGTGATGAAAGCTCAAGTTTAGAAAAGGCAGTCCCTGGGAGAACAAGTAACTGTCAAAGTAAGGTGAGCCTGCAATCCCAACCATTGCATTAGATTGAATTCTGCATGCTGATTCAATGCTCGCTGCACCTCAATTGGCCAGAACTGCATGCTGTTATTTGTCTTTCCACTGACAGATGAAGCCTCATGACACAGTCATATTTTTCTTAAGCACTGCTTTGAACACCAATAATTATGTTAAGTCAACATTGTAGCATTGAGACTCAATAATGAGTTTGTGATTAAATGATGCGGTGTTTACAAGATATTATGCGCAACATCTTATTGTGGGTGACTATGTATGACCCATTCGCTACCAATCTTGGGATCAACGAGAACTGCAATCGATCAGATTACCCCTGAATCCTCCTCGTACCTTCACCATTCTTTCTCCATCTTGAATCTCTTCATTGTAAACCCAAATTCTCCCTCTGCTCTTACACTGACTGCATACTTACTGGGAATTCAGGAGACTTGGCCCGCTGAAAGTGAAGTTCTGCAAATGATATTGCCTAATTGATTGCTAACTTCGCTGCAGAAGCCTAACCCAACAGAATATCATGACAATAGAGTGCTATTCCAACAGGTATACCACATTCGGAGATCCACATTTATCCACTATCTGTCACAGACTCAGTTTGAACCCATGTAACTTCAACTGTTGCCACTCACCAAGGTCCCAACTCCATCCTCTGTCCAAGTTCTGCAATATTCTTCAACACAGCGGCAATTCTGTGCCATGTGGTCAGCGTTCATTTGCTCGAAATAGAGGCATACTGAACTACCTTCGGCGGAGTCATATGCAGGGGCGATCATTAAGAACCCATTTCTCAGTATTCTGTATGTCTGGCGCTGAGAAGTAGTTAGTGATACAACTGTGTCAATGTCTCGAGTGCTTCAGCTGTGGCGAGATCTTCAGGTGTGTCTCGTTCAATTCTAGGTATGTTGGCTTAAACAAACATCGAATTCATGCACCAATAGCGTACTCGGATATGAGTGCTAACATTCAGCAATTGGATGCATGAAGAATCAATCCAAGCTGGTGCACCTGACACTTCCAAAATCACAACAAAGAACTAGCATGGACAGTATAGATATGAACCGCCAACCTGTCTGCCGGACTCGTTCCAGGCATGCCTCGAAATGCATTCTCCTCGGCCGAGCATCACTTTCCTCAGGCACACCTTGAATTGCATCTTCCTCGACTGAGTGCTACTTTGTTGCCCTATTTTCCTGTTATTCTATTAATCTTCATACTATGTTTCTTCTTATATACTTCTGTCTAGATTCCCTAACTTCACTTCATCAACATGGAACCCACGGCCAGCCAGGTGAGGAATCACTAATCACAGAACAATCAAGAAGCACACTGTGAGAGAGCACTTGCACATGCATTCAAGGAGACAGCCAATCTTCATTCCCAGTCAAATGTTGGAACTTCCAACCCAGCCTTCAAGTAGAATGTTGGAGATAGGTACTGTCCGTGCTCTGATTTGTATGAAGTAGGATGGTGATGATCCCGATCGGGAGATCAGTGATTGCGACAGAGAAGACCCTGGAGAGTCCACTTTGTCATCCAATATTGAAGAAGACAATTGGGAACACCAGTAGGAGGTCCTACATCTTGACCAGGCATGCCGAGATAAGACAATACAAACAACCAGGGTTCCACTGCTGAAGGAATGGAGCCAGGCCGATACAGTCATTGCATGCACTTCACTTCCACATCTGCGACATCCAGCCTGGGCCATAGTACCACCATTGCTTAAATGTCAAACGTCAACCATCAACATATTACGCGAGTCTGATGTTTTACCTGCCCCGGCGCCCCCGCTTCCTAAGGCTGCTGGAGACCTGGATGTTCCTCAACCAAAGGCCGGTGGAGATCACAACGTTCCCCAACATCAAAGGCTACGTTTGAGATAGGAAAACGGTTCATGGAGGGAATCGTATTCACAAACACTCCCTGACCAACCATTTCCGATGAGAAGTACGTGATGGTTGACATAGCTTGGAAACGAACCATTGGAGCCCACGATCGTCAGTGGGCATTAGCAGGTGCTCCTGTAGGTACACCATCTGTGTGTCAATTGCCCGGGGGTCCATCTCTAACAATCAATCTGCAAACCCGAGAAGCTGTGAGTGTTTATTCCGTTTTCTGCTCCTCGATTGGACTTATGATGATACTAATCCCAAACCTATACCTAGTTCGAACTAAAGATTGGTACCATTCGAGGGCGTTTGGCTGATGGAGATGGTCGAACTAATGTCCGTATGTACCGGTTGAAATTTGGATTGGAGACTGAGCTTCGAATCCAGGTTAATGAGCTCCTGTTTGACGATGCTTATCTCTCGAAGGTCATGGATGATAACAAATCATGGTTCATGCGGATGGCAGTGCTTGACTTAATCTATCATCAATTTTTGTTCACTGCCAATAGCTTGGGGCGACAACTGACCACATCGCAGTTCATTCAACCTCTCACACCGCAGACTTTGGCACTTGTGGTCACAGCTATTCATTGTGCGCTGTCGGAGTATGCCACTGGAAAGAAGGTTACAGCTATGTTTTCCCAAGATGAATATCAAGGTAAATTTTACCCTTCCACAGTTATAGATTGTATTACTGCAGAAGCCACTGCACTCATCAATTACACATAGTGGGCTGCTTCGTGGGGGGGGGGGGGGGGGGCGGGGGGGGGGGGGGGGGGGGGCGGGGG
>Ga0307515_10002174_pt1 | contig 43061 bp, 44 predicted proteins | sample 17_EM_MG_FD_194513 | JGI IMG/M metagenome (GOLD analysis project Ga0307515, IMG submission 194513) | Populus trichocarpa ectomycorrhiza microbial communities from riparian zone in the Pacific Northwest, United States - 17_EM | ecosystem: Host-associated > Plants > Roots > Unclassified | place... | reverse complement strand
CCCGAGATATTTTTGGCGTTTGATTTTGAATCATCAAGCCTATTTTGCACTGTTTCTAATCAGTAGTGAGCACAGGCCATCCGGAGACGTTTTGATAAGCGCATATATATCCCACTACCTGATATGAAGGCTCGGCAGCATATGTTCAAGGTATTAGGTCTTGTCATTGATTTTGTAATAGCATTACTCTATTGCGAGAAATATTTTGATATGAGGCCATCTTTATGTGAGCTACATATTTTATGGGATTTTGCTGTGCCTTGAATTATTTGCACAGGTGCATCTAGGGGATACTCCTCACAACTTGAATGAAAGTGATTTTGAAAGTTTGGGTCGAAGGACAGAGGGTTTTTCAGGTTCAGATATTTCTGTTTGTGTAAGCACATTGCCCCTCCAGCCTTTTATTTAATTTTTGCCTTGGTCACAATGGTTGTGTGGCTGATGCCATGCTTTGTGCTCTATTTTTGCCCCTCTCAGGTCAAAGATGTCCTCTTTGAACCAGTTCGTAAAACCCAAGATGCTATGTTTTTCATAAACAATCCTGATGATATGTGGGTGCCTTGTGGACCGAAGCAACCTGGTGCTGTCCAAATCTCGATGCAGGAGCTTGCAGCAAAAGGACTTGCAAAAAAGGTATGTGTAGATGCTTCAAAATAAGATCTGTTATTGCCCTTTTTGGGTTAAGAGGGAGAATATAGGATTAGGCATATCTACAGCTTTTTTGATGATATATTATGGCTGCTCATAACACTTGAACTTGTAGTTTTATACTTGCAATCTCAATCTCATTTCTTTGCCATTACATCAAGCGCTCCGGGCATGCTTTGGATCGGAGATGGAAATTAAAATCAAAGATCTTTCTTTTTCTTTCTTTCTAAACATGTACAAAAAGTTTATTTGTTTGTAAGGATATATATGCAGACCTTGAGAGATAACAAGTGGGGATGTGTGCATTTTGATGTCCTGTCTTTTCTGCTTATTGTTATAGTAACAAAATTCATCGATGCTGATAACTACATCTGCAGCTCCTTCCACCCCCCATAATGAAAACAGATTTTGACAAGGTCCTAGCAAGACAAAGGCCAACAGTGAGCAAAGCTGATCTAGGCGTCCATGAAAGATTCACAAAGGAGTTTGGGGAGGAAGGTTAATGTAGATGATGACATAGAGACACAATGGCCCATGCTGTTATTTGTATTTTAGTTATTGCTACTGGATCCACATAATTATTTTAACTTTGGGGAAGGTGACTTGACCTTCTCTTTGTATTGGGATGGAATAGCAGAAATTGCTTGTTTGAAACTGTGTAAAAAGAAGAGTTTCAGAAATATTGCCGCAGATTTGTGGACGGAATATACCATGCTACTTGCCAACTTATTTTTGCCATGCAATATTGCTTACTAATCATGCTTTTTTACCAGCAGGTCGAATTGCAGGATACTTGGAGCCATGCTTCCGTGTAATTTTTATTTATTTATTTATTGGGGTGGGAGGTAGCGTATTTATGAGTGCATTTGCTATCCTCCTCCTTAATGAAGTTCTTAACCTTTATTCTTAGGTTAGGTGAGGTGAACGACAGCCAAGGTAAATGCATATCATTGCCTAGAATCAGCCAAATGAGCGCCAACAAAGAAAAAGTTTTGTATATTTATTTATTTTTCTTATTTCGTTTTGAAGAGTTAAGTTGTAGTTTTGATTTTTAACTGGATAGGGTTCCATGCAATGCTGCTGCCGGTTTAAATTTTTTTCAACGTGAAAAGTTTTAAAAAATAAAACCCGAGATTTAGATCATTAACTTGATTGGATTGGATATTAACTTAATTGAATTGGATTTAATAAGTTAGATTAACTTAAATAATATGAATAAAAAATGCAAAAATAATAAATAAACTATAAAAGAAATTAACAACAAAAAAAGGTTAAAAAAACCAAATCAAGTCTATTTAGTTAGCATGATTTGTCTTGATATTAGAGAGTAACTTAATCGAAAATAAATTTAATAAAATCATGAAGTTTTATTATAAAACAACCTAATGTTCATGGGTGAAACCAATAAAAATAATGAAAAAAAAACCCGTATCAATCTGGATTAACTTGTTAACTTCATAGAAAGAAAAGTGAAAAAAAAGAGTACAAATATCACTTCTCAATAAATCAAATATTTAAAGATGAAATTGCAAAAATCAATTAAAAAAAGCTCTAAAAAAATTAAAATTAATCTATGTTAATTTTCAAAACTCATGATCCCAGGAATGAGCCCGAGACCAATACCATAGAAAACAAATCTTAAAAAAAACAAAGCAAAATTATAAATTAATAAAATGTTAGTGGATAAATTTTTTTTAAAAAAGTAATAAAAACCCTCTCCAAACCAAATGAAATGACAATTAAAAAAAAAATAAAGATTAAACTTGATAAAAAAATAATTTGATATAAAATATTAAAGAGTAAAATTAAAAACAAAATTAAATTAGAAAGGTGATAAAAACAAACAAACAACAACTAAAAGAATGAGAATTAAATTTAAAATTTAAATAAAATCTAACCAAATAATAAGGGGCAAGATTGAAGAAAAAAATTAATAAAAAAATAAAAACAAAACAAATAATAATCAAAAAAATAAATATAAAAAAACAAATAAAAAACATCTATATTTTTTTTTTTTTAAAAAAAACAATCTACCGGAGGCGAACCATTAATCCAATCGCCACGCATGCCACCTGTTGGGAAACAAATTTTTTTAATTAATATTTAAATTATTAAAAAAACCAAATCATCCTTGCCGCATGTTAATTACAAAAACAAACACTAACCTAAAAAGATGCAAATACCCTTAGTTTTTACTCTGCAGTCCAGGAAAAAGGAGAAACAAAAAAAAGAAGAAAACTGAGAACAGAGAGGCTCTATGCCTGTGGTTGCTGTATTCCAGCAGCAGTTCAATAAACGCAGCAGCAGTTATGTGGATATAACACTTTGCTGTCCTTTGTTTGCCAATGGATGGAAGTCACATGAACAAACACTTGGTAAGCCTGTTCTATTACAAGAGCTCGCCGTGATAAGGAGCAGGACCATGCATCTAAAACTTGGTATCTATCGAAAAAGAGAGAAGGAGAAAATGACAGTGATGTGCATGTTTCACTGAAGTTCAAACATCACAGACAGCTAGATAATACTATAAGATTTTCTTGAGCTTGAAAATCATGGATTCTCGGATCAGCTTATAAAGAGTAAGTAATTTATTCATTAAAATTCTAAGGATGCACCCTCTACATTAATTTGGTGCATTCTAAAGATTAAGATTCCCCGAGTGCTATACTCGAAATTCAACCCCCGGAATGCAATAGAGACAGTAAACCTCCTTGATCATCCAATCAATCTCTCCAGGTTGCTATATGATGAGTGAGATTCCGTACAATCCAGTTGCTTATCATACCAGTTCACACACGCTGGATTTCAGTGCACAAATCATGCAGAGAACAATTCAGAATTCAGAATCCAGAATCCAACATGTCAGCATAGTCGACGTTTGTGGTTAAAAAGTATCTGTCAAGACCAGCTTCTGTAAAGTAGAAATGGCCCTTGCGTAAACACACAAATAATCTTTGTTAATGTCGAAATCGGTATCCGGCTAAGGAAATATTTGGGCTAACAGAAGCCGGCTTCAAGAGCAACATGCATTTTGAATGTATTCACTTGGATTATATCACCTTTCCTATAAGCAAATCTTTTCTCTCTATCAGTAGCCGGCTTTAGAATGTTCATATAATGCATAATCTTAACTCTTTGGAATTTCGATAGGCTATAAAAAGGCATGTACGATGTTGCGAGCCCATATTTCTAACCACTTTATAGTTTTTCTTTCTATCATACTGCTTGCAAAAGCTTGCTTAATAATGACGAGAGTCAACAATTTTCTTACCTCTCTCTTATTCATCACAATTGCATTAGTGCATGGAGTCACAGCCACTAAGAAGACAAAGTAATGGTGTACTGTTTCCGATAGCATTTCAATGCCTCAGGTACTCAACAAAACGCATTATAAATGTCTCTTGCTTATGCAAATGATGAAACATTTAGGTTAAAATGGTGACTCATTTAGCTTTCTAGTGTCTTTTGCTTACTGTCTATATGCAGCATTGCATAGTTTACATGGGGGATTACCCACACCCCAAGGCGGAATCGGTGGCCAATCATACCCATGAAATTTTGCTTCAGTTTCTGGAAGGCAAGGCTCTAATTAATCTGTTGGTATCAATTCACATAGATTTTTAGTGTAATGTTGACGTTGCTGAATGCTGATGAATCTGTCCAATTTTCAGTTTTTGATGAAGCAAAGGAAGCAGCAATTCTCCATTATACTAAAAGCTTCAAAGGTTTTTCAGCCATCCAAACAGAAAAGCAGGCTCAGCAACTTGCAGGTACTGTGTTCTCAAGTCCTATCTTATGTTTTTGGCCATGAACATTTTATTGGGTTTCCGAAATACATATATATACAACTGAAATTGTAAATTTAAAATCTTTTTGGAGTCTAAAGATCTCGTCAGACTAATCTAAAATTATTTAGAGTTTATACAAAGATTATCTAGACATCAGATATTCTTTTTTACTTTAATAAATTACTTTAAAATTAGATTGTCGCAAATCATAAGCTGTCCAAGTGCCCAGCCTTTAACGGTAATCCACACGAATCACCAATAAAAAATCTCGTAAATCCTTTTAGAAAAGAGGAATTACTATACATTTGAGTGTTAGCTCTTTTCTTATGTGTTTTTATGTATTTTTATAATGAACTCTACTCACCTTAAAAAATAAGAGATATAAATTTTTATTTATAAAGAAATCTAAAAATCCTATAAATAAAAAAAATATCAATTTATTCCTTAAATAATATCACATATATTATTTTAGGTTAATTTTAAAAATTTATTCAATAAAGTTCTTATTTGATTGTTTCTAGGTCTAGAATTGTAATTCTATGTATTAATTATATTTTAGTCCTTAATTTCTAAAATTTATTTACATTCAAGTCATACTTGATTATTCATCTCATTTTAATTTCTAACCAATGTTTCTTATGTGTGTGACCATTAGGTTCTCTAATAAGTTGACCCAAATATAAATCACAATCCTAAATTAAATAGAATTAAATAAACTAAACAAATTAATTTATTATCAATTCAGTAATTGATTGATTTATATTTGAATATCAATTACAATATCTAGCAACATGTCATGATCATTCAAATATTAGAAAAGTCATAAATGGTTTGACTTAACCTTTCGGTGATTATTTTTTTAGTGTAATTACTATCCCTTCATCAATAATGTTCTAATTTAGACATTATAGCATGAAGTGTATCTATTCTATCAAATCATGTTTGTTCTCAACACTATAGTCATTGATTCTTTGAATACGATTTGAAATTCTTTTCAAATCTCATACCATACACAATGATTTACAATCAATACTATTTGAGAATAGATGAAATATTTTTTCTAATTTATCTAAAGTGATGAATCATCTCTTGATTATTTAAATACCTTCATATAGTTCATGTTATACCCAATATTTGCCCATTTGTTACCTTGGATTAGGACAACATGTAACAAGATCAAAACATAATACTCTCTATATAAGATAACTTAATGATCTCAAGTCTAAGGATCACTTAGACAACTGTCACCCGAGCTTTTTCATAGACACAAATTGTCTCTCCATATAAAATTTTCATGCGAGTCAGTTCAGTGTACATGTCATTCGAAAAGTATCAACATATTAGTTTATGTATTTCTCATACCTCATCTTATGAGAACAACCACTTCATTTCATAAAAGATAGAATATAATATATATCAGTCTCAATAGCTTTAATTAATATCTAGTCTTAACAGAGCATTGACCAACAACATTTAAGAACAATGATTTGATAAAATAAAAATCATATAATTATAATAAATTTATAATTTTCTTTGATTTTTTTTTCAATAATTTTTTTTATTTTAGATTTATTAATCAAATATTATATTTATTTATAAAATATTTGATGAATATTAAAGATAAATAAATTTTTATTAATAATAAATTAAATAAATCTACATAAAACAAAACCAATATTATTTGTCACCACTGTTGGACTATATGGTATATATACTATAAAAACATTTTTGACAGGGAAGAGCTTTCGAAAAGACACCAAAGGAAAAACACACATTGCACATAAAGATATTTTTTGAACTAGATGGATGATTCACTATTAGATGCTACAGATTTATCACATTCATCTTGCTGCAGGAAGAGATTCAGTTGTTTCTGTGCTCAAGAGCCGGATGAATAAGCTCCACACAACACGTTCATGGGACTTTTTAGGATTAAATCCTCTCTGTGGGAATAACCAAGGGCCTGTGACTTCGTCAGCGTCCGATGTTATTGTTGGTGTCATTGATGGAGGTAATGCTTTTAAATTCAGCTCTTTTTTGCTGCCAAAAACATCCATCTCTTAATGGACTCTCTCTTTCTCCAACTTCACTATCATTACAGTTTAAAATTCTAACCGTTCATTTATTGTTGCAGGATCTTGGCCTGAGTCAGAGAGCTTCAGCGATACAGGCTTAGGCGCTGTGCCCATAAAATTGAAGGGAGAATGTGTTGCTGGTGAAAATTTTACATCAGATAACTGCAACTGGTATCAATAATTTTTTTGCCCCAATATACCAGCATCCTTTATATTGAAACACAATTTTTAAATCATCGCCAATCATAAGGCACAGAAGTTGATATATAACACTTCTTTGATAAAAAAAAATGCCTTCGATTCTGTGCTGTGATTGCTACCAGAATTTCAATGAAAGATAATTATGAGAAGAACGTGTTTTGGATTGGAAATTGCAGAAAATTTATAGGAGCAAGGTTCTACTTCAAAGGATTTGAAGCCGAAAATGGGCCTTTAGAAGATATTGGTGGCACTTTCTTCCGATCAGCACGAGACAGTGATGGCCATGGATCCCACACTTCCTCAACTATAGCTGGAGCTATAGTGCCTAATGTTAGCTTATCTGGGATGGCCAGAGGCACTGCAAGAGGTGGTGCATCATATGCCAGACTTGCCATCTACAAGGCTTGTTGGTTTAACCTGTGCAGTGACGCTGATGTTGTTTCTGCCATGGACGATGCAATCAATGATGGAGTCGATATCCTATCTCTTTCCCTTGCCCTTGACCCTCCCCAGCCAATTTACTTTACAAATGCAATTTCTGTTGGAGCTTTCCATGCATTCAAGAAAGGAATAGTTGTGTCGTGTTCAGCAGGGAACTCATTTTCCCCAAAGACTGCAGCTAATGTTGCTCCTTGGATACTCACTGTTGCTGCTAGTTCTCTGGACCGGGAATTTGGCTCAAACATTTATCTTGGAAATTCACAAGTTTTGAAGTTGATTTTTACTAATGCCATCATGATTTTTATCTCGGTTCCCTGTGGTAAAAAAAACAAAAGATGAGGGCCAAGAAATATATGTATTAATGAGGACTTTCTAAAAATTGATGTGCTTTCAGGGTTTTTCGTTGAACTGAAAATGGAAACCCCATACGGTTTGATAGCTGGAGGTGATGCAGCTGCACCGGGTGTTCCAGCAAAGACATACTGCTAGAGCTTCAAATCTTCATGAAAAGTCAAACTTCAATATTCATGGAAACATTATCTCAACTCCTATACATGTCACGTATCATATATTTTTTCTTCCGGCAGCTCAGATGTTGGTGAGCAAAAATAATCTGGCAGTGACCCTGTCGGATGCAACACCGAATCCTTCATTCGTTGATTACCTCATGAACTAATCACCATGTTCTTTATAAAAGTCTTCTTTATCTAATTTTTAGACCAGTTTTTCCAACCAACCAGTTCCTAAGATGAATTCGGTTAGAAGCCCAAACAGCTTAAGCACAAATAGTAGTGTGTCAATGTAAGTTTCAAACTCAAAAAATTTCCCACCATGATATTCCATGTAATTAATACCTTCCGACTGGGTAGTGAAAGTAAAATAAAGCTTCACCAGATTGATACATCCCCAGATCCAAGATCTGTGACTTGAGCTTGTTCTTAAAGGATTGGTTTTTAATCTATTCTTTGTCTGTCAGCTTTTGCAAGGACAATTAATACTGTAGACCCTGCCAAGATTGTTGTGTGTACAATTGAGGTTCTCACCGATGTTCGAAGACAAAAGGCCGTAGCTGAACAACTAGGTGAAGGTGCCGGAATGAAATTGATCGATCCAATTGTCAAAGAAGTTGGCTTTCAGTTTGTAATACCAGGCACATTAATAGGTCAAGAAGAAGCACAACAGCTTCAGGCATATATGCAGACACAAAGGTGAGTTCTTTAACTTGTTGCCTAAAGAATTCATGATTGAAGGAAAGAAAAACTGAAGTAAGGAAATGTCATTATCGAAATGAAAGCTCTTTAATCTAATAGAACTAAGCATACTTCTTTTACTATAGGAATCCAATTGCAAGAATTGCTCCACACAGAGAGTTTTGAACACAAAACCTGCACCAAAAGTGACCGTGTTTTCTTCCCAAGGACCAAATGTTATTACTCCAGGTATTATCAAGGTAATCTATACATCATGTGTGACTTTTAAAGTATGATTTTTTTTAACTATTTATATTCTAATAGCAGCCAGATATTACAGCACCTGGTTTGAATATATTGGCAGCATGGTCTTCAGTATCAACTGTTGGCACGGGTGGGCGACGAGTCAACTACAACATAATCTCTGGAACCTCCATGTCTTGCCCACATGTTTCAGCGGCTGCAGCAATCTTAAAATCTTACAGACCTTCTTGGAGTCCAGCAGCTATAAAGTCTGCAATAATGACAACCGGTTAGATGTTGCAGCACTGAAAAGTTACCAGAAGAATTTCAATTCACTAACAAATATATTGCATATCTGACATCTATTACTTGAATTCATTGTTACAGCTATAGTCATGGATAACACTCGGAAACTGATTGGGAGATATCCAAGTGACACCCAGGCTACACCTTTTGACTTCGGATCCGGACACATAAATCCACTAGCAGCATTGAACCCAGGACTAATTTACCGTTTTGATTCCAGTGACGTCATTGATTTTCTCTGCAGTATTGGTGCAAGACCTGCACAATTGAAAATCCTCACAGGACAGACAACTTATTGCCAAAATCCAACTAAACAATCATCTGACTTTAACAACCCCTCGATTGGTGTGTCCAACATGAAAGGAAGCATACCAGTTTATAGAACAGTTACTTATTATGGTACAGGACCGACTGCTTATGTTGTGAAGGCTGATGATCCAGCTGGTGTTCAAGTTACAGTTACACCTGCCCAGCTCAAGTTCACAAAGACAGGCGAAAATATGTCTTTCAGGATAGATTTTAAGCCTCTGAAGACTAGTGATGGAAATTTTGTGTTTGGAGCTCTGACATGGAGCAATGGTGTTCACAAGGTTAGGAGACCGATTGCTCTTCAAGTGCTTTCATTGTAGAGACAAGAGTTCTATGCTGATACTATCATATCTTTTGAGTTCACCAGGGCAGTGTATTTGAGAAATCCTATCACAGACGATGGGTTTTATCGGAACTTATAATCAGTTTAAAGAAAATTCATGTGTTAAATGATCATGAAATTCTCCTCTTTGCATGCATTTTTCAGAAATCTCAGACTATATATCATTTCTATGAAACAAATTGTCCAACATCAAAGTACTATTCGTTTTAACAAACTGACTTCGATTTGTCAATCCGGTAATGCCTAAAGCTGCACTTCTTCTAATCTAAGAAGCTTAAAATGAATCTTCTAGGACGTATGATCAGTTTTACATATTTCAACCAGAGTTGCATCAAGCTGGTTCATGTGCAGTGACATTAAATGAGAAAACTTACTCCTAATCCTTGCTGGATAACTTGAGACCTGACGAGTTCCCAAAACACAGTCAATACTATAACTAGATGTTACCGGAGCTGGTCTGCAAAATCATGTAGCAATCAAAGCAACAACTCAGCTATCAATCAACTATATTATAATCCCGGCCATGCCAATTTCTCGCCGGCGAGACTTGGAAGTGGCGGAAATAATATTTGTTCATCGAAGAGTCAGTCAGCATAGTAAGGCCAACAATTTATGCTGCATTTTTATATTGTCCGACTGCTTAAAGTTGTAGAAACACCTACTTTACTGAAATCCGTAATAGGTGGAGAGAAGATGTCTGATCAGGGTAAGATTCTCCCTTTCAAGGGTATAGCACGTAGGGTAAGACTCCCTGCTTTTGCAAGGATAATACTCTAGACGCTGCCAAGATTAAAGGGAAGATTGTGGTCATGCGCACGGTCGCACGTGTGCGGCGTCGCGGCGATCGCCCATCACCCTTATCATGTGTAGTATGTCTATCATAGCAAATATGGGAAGACAAAAAATTATTGTCTCTTATCAGTGAAAAAATGGAATGGGAGTCGCCACTTAGTTTTTGGTTAATAGGAACCCTAATTGGTCTCAAAGATCAAGTACGGAGACTGATCGTGTAAAGGAAAGGTATTAGCACCCCAAATACGCATTACCTAAAGTGAGCTACATTGTTTTATTGTCTGATAAAAATTTAAGGTCTTGTCATGTTTTTTAATTGTTGATCTATCTATAGTTCAAGAAAAACCCTCATCAATAAGAGGTTCTTGTCTTATGGGGTAAAATCTAACATTTCTAATGTCTATAAAAGAAATACCTTTTTAATATCAGGAATACATTTTACGTATAAATTCGTAATCCTGGACATTAAAAGAAAAAAAATTATTTTTTTAAATTTTTTGAAATATTGGCCTAGTTCTCATGGCTTTTAATAAATTGGTTATTAAAGCAAAAAATGCATGATAAAACATGTTTTTGGATTATTATTTTTTTGAAAAATACGATATGATTTTTTTTTGGCTTTGAGAGACTTGGCTGTATGCACGAAACAAAAAAAATCTTTTTTTTATGAAAACTGAGTATTTTAATACCAGATTTGTATCTTTACGATATAAAAATAAAGACCGATATTTATCAAAATGGCTACGCAAGAAAATCACAGATTTTTCAAAATGATTTTTGAATATATTTTTTCTGGGTTGGGCCCACTCATTTTGAGCTGGGCCGGACCCGGACCAAAAAAGGAAAAATTGGGCCTATCAGCTACAGGGCTGGACTCAGCCCAGCCGCGTGGGCTGGGTTGATGTTCCAGCCCGACAGAACAAAAGGGCTGGTTACTGTGCACATCACAGTAACTTCCTAATTAAACTTCATTTGCGGCAGAACGTGAATTGCTCACGTTCTGCATGCAAATGAAGGTGAACAAATAAAGCGGCAGGGGAGGGGGAAAGTTACCTGGAGTGGAGGCGCTCTAAGAGCTGGGCTGGTGGCGGCTTGTAGCTAGGGTGGCGGTGGCTGGGAACCCCGGTGTTGCTGCTGCAGTGGCGGACGGTGGCTGCTGCAAGAGGCTGCTTCTTCTACTTCCTGCTGCCTCTGCCCCTCTCCTGTGTTTTTTTTCGTTATCTTCTCGTTTTCTCCTCTGTCTCTTCTCTTCTTTCTTTTTGTTTCTGCTGTTTTCGTTCCTTTTCTCTTCCCCTTTCTCTCTCGAAAAATCTCTGTCTCTCTCTTTCGGTTTCTTTCCTTTTCTTTTTCTTCCGCTGATCACCCCCTCCGTCTGTCTCTGTTTTTGTTTTTTCTTCCGTTTCTCACGGTGCAGGTGCTGTTATCGACGACTGGGAGGACGGTGGCAACTGGCGGGGGCTCTGGTGGTTGTGGCAGGAGGCCACGGTGGAGAGAGAAACAGAGAGAGGAGCAGCTGCTGGGAACTCGAAAAAAGATGATTTTTTCTTAAATTTGGACCCCCCCTTCCTCCCTCTCTAGAGCATGAAGATAAAATATATCTATGGGAGGTGGAAGAGGGACATTTTGTCTCTTCTGGTGTAAAATATTAGCCCTTGGTTCGACCCGAAAGCATCCCAACCATCGACTCAAAGTAGCAATGATGAACTGTCAGTTTTGTGCAGGGAAATGGCTGGTCGGGTTGGCCACTTTGGGGCCGTGTCACTGCCTATGCAGCCTTGATAAGCCCGAATGGCTTATACTAGCGTGTAGTCAGGTATCACAGAATCGTTTGCGTGTATGTTTCATCCAATTTGGTGAAGAAGCGAGGCACCAAATGCCTTGGGAAGTTGGCCACCCAACCAGCCTAGCTGGAGAAGGAGATGAACAATATCTTTCGATTTGGTGCTTCAATTTGTGATTTATTTCTATCTACACCCCTGATTGGTTTCAAACTTTTAATTTTGTTCAATTTTACCCACAAAGAACTTCAATTTAAACCCCAGATTTCGGCGCATTTACCCTTTTGGTCATTGGTTTCGGATTTATGCAATTTGACCCTTAATTGATCAATAAACTTTTAATTTCTTCAATTTGACCCTTGATTTGGATAATTTCAGTCCATTTATTTACGTGTCTTTTCCAATTTGGTCCTTGGTTTTGGATTTCCTCAATCAAGTCTCTAATTGGCCATCAAACTTCAATATTTATGCAATTAAGCCTCTGATTTGACCAAATCAACTCTAAAAAATTCTACTTCCTAAAACTTTAATTTCTTTCAATTAAAGCTCAAATTAACTTAAAAAATTATTTTTTCTTGTAATCAACCCTCCATAAATTCAATGAAACCTTCAATAAAATTTAATTGAGTTCATGAACATCTAATTTTATACTCTTCTTTCTCAAATCAAATTTCTTTATCAATAGGGCTCTTACCGGTCAATGATATATTGTCAAATTTCAATCTTTATATTTTTGAACCTTCTCAACCAATTTATGACTATTTTCTGAGCGCTTTGACATCTTCTTTTCACTGCTATATTTTTTCGATATATTTTTTTGATTGATTTTTTTTTTGTATATATATATATATATATATATATATTGTATTTTGTATTTTTTTTATATAGGGATCCAAAAATGACTTACAACAAGCACAACTGAGATTCTTACTGATATTCGAAGACAAAAGGCTGTAGGAGTAAAACTAGGTGGAAGTGTAGGAATGGTAGTGATTGAGCCAACTGTCAAGGATGATAGCTTTCAATTTGTAATTCAGGCTCAATAATCGGTGAAGAAGCAGCACAACAGCTTCAGGCATATACGCGCAGACACAAAAGTGATCAGTCTTTTAGGTTGTTGCCTAAAGAATTCATGACTGAAGGAAAGAAAAATAAACAAAAAGAAAGCCTCAAGGTGACATTACTGAAATGAAAACTACTAAACACTTCTCTGACTACAGGAAACCAATTGCAAGAATTGCTCCAACAGGCAAATGTTTTGAACCCAAAATCTGCACAAGAAGCCAAGGACCAAATGCTATTACTCGGACACTATCAAGTTAATCTATAAAACATGTGTGTAGTTCTTGAAGTTGATGACAGAACAAGGTAGAAAAGAAAGAAATGAAATGTTTAAAGTGTGATTTGGTCTACCAATTCGAATTCTAATAGCAATCTGCAGCAAGATATTACAGCACCTTGTCTGAATATTTTGGCAGCTTGGTCCCCGGTATCAACTGCACTGGTGGGCGATCCATCAATTACAACATAATCTCTGGAACCTCGATGTCCTGCCCGCATCTTTCAGCAGTTGCAGCAATCTTGAAATCTTACAGAAAATATTGGATTCCTGCAGCAATAATGACAAACAGATCAGATGTTTCAACTAATTTCAACACTGAAAAGTCATCAGAAAAAAATGTCTATTCATTGACATAAAAAATTGCACATCTTTCTCAATGTCTTGTTACAGCCATAATTAATCATTCAAACCATTCTTTCTTTCTTAAACCCTAATTAATTATTACCAAATCCTACATGTGCATATAATCACATTGTTAATCACGTGCCCCCACACCTCACCCTTCCCTACCCTGAAGAGGCAGGCTTATCCTAGACCCTCTCCATTAACTCACGTGCCAAACTCATGGCAACCTCTACTATACGACCCCACCAACCACGGGAAATATCATATCCCTCCAATCCATTTCACCTACTGAGTGCAACTCGATCGAATAAACTACGTACCCTAGGTGCCGTTGGATATGCTTTGCCAAACTCTCCTCCCTGGTCGTATCATATCCTCTCCCATATCTCAAAACAATTTTTGAAGATGAAAAAAGGTACCAACCCCAATATTTTACTTACACTTCCACCGAATATCCCCAGGAAAATTCCTTCTTCAAAACTAATTTATCTTATCTTCTTAATAAATTATCTCTTCCTTTTCTCTTTATAAACCTTATCACATGCTCCTTCTTCCTCCTCCTCCTCCATGTTCCCAGCTGTCTTAAATCTTAAATTTATGCTTAGCTTCTCAAACCCTACATTAATTCTTCTTCTTCTTCTTCTTCTTCTTCTTATGTAAATAATACTACAAATACTTCTTGAAAAACCTAAAGGGTAAAACCCTTTTAAAACAAAAATAAATAATATTGAAAAACATGTCAGGTTTTGCAAGGGCGAAACGAGTTACTGACCCCCTCGACGATAAAGCTAAAGCTCGACTCATTGGCTGTCAACTCAGTTGCTTTAGTAGCGGGAGTGAGCACTCAGCTGATCATGACGACTCACCTTGCCTGTCTGACCTCGTTCACGGCTTTCTTGAAGAGGAAGACTCCGGTTTTGCTCACGCGTCAACTAATGGTCACGGATCAGATTCAGAACGTGTCGACTTAGTCGCCGACTGTACTGACTTCGTCGTAGACATGATCAGATCAAGCAGTAACGATAATTTATTGTTCGCTCATGTTTCGAAAGCGATGGAGGAGTTTTCGTGTTTGAGAAATCATCAAAGACCTGTTTTGCGGCGCAAAGTGATGTTGTTTTTGAGAGAATTAGGTCACAATGCAGCGATCTGCAAGACTAAATGGGAGTCCTCTGGTGGCGGCTTGACCGCCGGCAGCTACGAGTTTATCGACGTGGTGGTGCAATCGAAATCCTCCGCATTGCAGAACCGTTACGTAGTGGATCTCGATTTCGCTTCTCAATTCGAGATCGCGAGGCCTACGAGCCAGTACTTGAAGCTTCTGCACCATCTTCCTCGTGTTTTCGTAGGCAAAAGTGAGGATTTGAAGACGATCGTGAGGAGCATAAGTGACGCCGCTAAGAGATCTTTGAAGAGCAGAGAACTCTCCTTGCCTCCTTGGAGAAAAAACCGTTACATGCAAAACAAGTGGTTCGGTCCGTACCTCCGGACTGTCAATCCCCTACCTACGAACTCCTTCACACCGCCACCGTCAGTCAACGTTGTGAAATGCAGGCGCGTAGGCTTCGACGACGCCGTCAACGGCCGTTTGTTTGTTCGTACGTGATGATTTTGGTTGAAGACGATTTTTTAGAAAGAGAATAATAATTATTTCTAATAATAATAATATGCCAATTTTGAACATTTTTATGCGGTTTTTTAACTTAATTTTTATTTTAAATCTTGGATATAGCAAAAATACCGTAATTCATGTGAAAATATTTTCTTAATATCGTAATTAGATGAGATTTATGTATCGGCTTTTTATAATACATTTTCAAAGGTGAATACTTCTTAAAAAAATTATTAGATGATTTTAATACTTAGAATGTTAATAATATTGGCAAAAATATTTAAATAATTACTAATTTGATATTTATGAAAATTATTTTAAATAACACCCTCACAATTATATTATTTTAAATTTAATACTAATTTAAAGGCAAACTTATAATTTGTTTGATAGTTGTATAATAGTTGTTTCTCAAAATATTTTTTAGTTAAAAATATATTGAAATAATTTTTTTATTAGATTTAATTTTGATACCAACAAAATTAAAAATATCTAAAAAAAAATATATAAAATATAAAAATAAAAATTATATATATATTTTTAAATTCTTTCATGGCACAAAACAAACCGGATAATAGAAGATTGATAACGCGGCAAATGCACGCTGTCTTTGTCCCGGCGAGGAGTTGGTTTTTTTATTTAAAAAGAAAGATTTATCACGTGCAAACAGGAAGGTTTGTCTGGTAACCTCAGGAGCAAGAAAAAGAGTAATCCTGGCCGTTAGAATATCATAAGGGCCGGAATGAAGATATCCAACGGTGAGTGGAATGGACCTGATAGAATATGGATAAGGATGAGGTGGCAGCGTGATGTGATGGGGATTTGGATATCAGTTCTGATGGTGACATTTTATTGTGATGAGAGATAGCTGGCGATTAATGAGTGGGTACAGGTGGCGTGTAGGAGTGAAAGTTGATGGACGAGGGGGGGGAACAGAACAGAAATGAAAAGGAGTTGACGAGTTTGGATAAGGTTTTTTATCGCCATGGCTAAAGATTGACAGGGGCTCAAAGAATCAGCCAAGTGGGGGGCACCGATGAAAGAAAAAAGCTATGTGTTGTGGCGTTCTGTGCTTAACTCTTCGCCGTCCATGGCAACAAATTAATGGAAGTCAGCTGATTATAATTTCTGGGACATCAATAACGTCTCTGTCTGCATGATTCTGCAGTGGCAGCAAACATGTTTGCTCGTCGGAGCAGTCAGTTACCATGGCAAGGCCAGGTTAAAGAGTTGCATTTGTATTATTGGACTCTGTTAGAGCTGCAGAAGCACCCACTGAACTCAAATCCATGAAAGATGGAGATGTCTTAGGGTAGAAGACTCCCCTTTTCGCCATAGAATGAAGTAAGTTTTCTAGCTGGGGGGGCTTTCACATGGAGCAAGGATATCCGACTACACATAAAGTTAGAATACATGGTCTGAAAGTGCTCTGGATTGTTAATATATCAATCATCGTGATAATTTCCTTTCAGAGGTTGATTGATTTATCAGTCAACTACCTTTATTGGTTTGCCAAATTATAAATAAAGCTAAAGACGTGGGAAAACACTGTTTTTCTGCACCGATGAGAGCGTTGTGTTTTTTTTTAATCTAATTCTTATAAAATGTATTTATTAGAATAAATAATTTATTTTAATTTATCTTTATATAATTATTGTAATATAAAAAATATTTCAATATTAAATTAATATTAAAAAAATATCTCGTGGTATAATTTATTTTATAAAAAATTTAATTAAATAAAAATAATTGTTTGCGGGTTTAATGTGTTGACTCGAATTATTCCATTCACGAGTTTAGTGGTTTTACCCATCAAATTTAATATTTTTTTTATTTTACTCTTATTCAATATTGGATTGATTGAGAAGTGAAATTTATAGTTTATTTTTTCCTACCTTCTATAGGGTTATTACGATCTCAAATAAATATTTTTTTTTGAGTTGATACAAAATTTTAAAAACATATAATATTATTATAAAACTAAATAAAAATAATTTATAAAAATAACAAAGTTATTAAAATTATTAAAGTCTATGATTCAGGTTGTAGGATGACTGAGATCAATCCAATCTGGTATTGTCTTATAAAAAAATTATTGTTTTAAAGTTTTTTTTAAAAAATTATGTCATATTTTTACCAATCATCTAAGTTATTTTTTAATTTATTAAATTAAATAATTTATTTTAAATCAAATTCCACCTGATTTAATTTAAAATTCAAGTTGGATAAAGAATCAAGTTAGTAAAATCTAACTGCTTGATTAAATTTAATAATTAAAAAAAATAAATTTATACTCAACATTTTTTTAAGTTTAGAAAAAAGAAAAGAAAAAAGAAGGCTGCCCCGCAAGAGAGCATGACTGAATGTAGTAGTATTCTTCTAATTCAAGGAAACTTCCAACAAGAAGATTAAACGTTTCAATCAGAATAATAAGATTGGCAAAATTTTAGCCCTTCTGTAAATTGTCGGCTAATCTCAACATCCATCAAACTCCTTTGGTTAGCTCATTGGACACAACACAGTTGTTTCATGCTTTCAGTTTTGCAGCTCAACTCAGGCCTTCAGTTTTTTTACCTGCAAGAAGGGAACTACGATGTCCAGTGAAGGCATCAATACCAGAATGTGACGAAAAATTGTAATTGAAAGAAATGAATGAATCTATAGGATGCATCATATCTCTCTCTTTTTCTCTCTAAAATAAACAGGGATAACAATTTAATCCGAGATGGCAACCCGACCCGAATGAATATGTGTTTTTTGAACCCGATAAATAAATAATGAGTAAGATATAAATATTGTCAAATTCAATCCAAAACATGCCCGAACCTAACTAAAATATATATTTATATTATATAAATATATTTGTAGAGTATTTAGCTTTTTTTTTTAATATAACATGATATATACATGTCTTAATATTAACATAAAACATGTATATATAAATAATATTTATCGTTTTATCATTTAATATACATATACATCAAACACATACTATTTTATTTTTTATTAATTAATAAATAATAACAAATAATAAATAATTTATAAATATCTAAATTTCTTACTGTAAATAATAAATAATAAGTACGAAATAAATATCAAGAAATTCAAGAAATTCGGCCGGCGGTGTCATCATCATCCCTGAAAATAACCGTTCAACATTGCAAATACATTACAAATGATGGCCATTCCAAATTTCTATAACCATGGTAAAAAATTTTATTAACAAGAAACAACCATGAACGAGGCCAAAGGCAAATTTAACCGTAAGAAACTATTATGTGCAGACATGTAGATATAGATATAGATAAGATCGTATGTACTTGAATGAATTGCATGAATGACAGTAAAGCATAAAGTGATTACTGAATGATGACTGGCCAGCCAAAGTTGATTGCCACATGCTAAGGGACTTTGGTTGCTAGAACAGTAAAACGCACCCGACTTTATGGAGCCACTTGCCCAGTTAATTAGTGTGAGGATCTCTTTTACGCAAAGTGAATCCTAAATCAGCATTCTCTACTTCTCTGCCAATATAATCACCATCGGTGGATGTTCTTTTCAAAATTGATCAAACCATCAGTTTACTTGGACGTGAACAGCAATCACACCACACTCTTACTCTTGAAAGAACATGCTCAAATGAATTCAGCTGTCAAATTCTTCTTCAAAGCCTTTTTACCACAAAGCTGTCACGTAGAGAGTAAACATCACTATGCAACCCTATGTTTCTGTTTTTCTGAAAGTTTATGCAGTGTATAAAGTTAATGTGGCTCCTTGGCCTAGATGATGGTACTGTTGACCTCACGCTGTCAATGGAGGTTACCAACACCCAATATGATGTCACCAATAATCACCACAAGAGCATAAACCCCCCTTAAAGTGATGGAATCGATTTGAATCCCTGACAACAATGTCCCGGCCTTCTAGAATTGATATTAACTTAATAACAGAGTGGCAATCTCCACAGACTCTCAGGTTCTTAACAATTTGGAGAGGAGTCCCAGGAGGAGTGCCAATTAATCCAAAAGCAATGGCAAGCCTCTCACTATGTTGAGAGAGAATAGCCTCCTTGTGTTCCTCATCAACATCCTGAAACACATAGCTAGTATCAGGCTGATAACCAGCACCCTTCAACTGGCAACTCAGCTCTTCAAGTTTTGCATAAATTTGATTAGAAAGCGGGTGAGAAACATCACCAGCCAAAAATGTGTAGGTCTTGTTCTTCACCTCAATCCAGCTGTACCCTGCTACTTTTTTCACTTTCTTCTCCTCCATCAATTTCCTTACTTTGGCTCTTTCTTTCCAGTTTCCTACCGAAGCATACATATTTGTTAGCAGGACATATGAAGCTGGATTTTGTGGCTGCAGAGAAATGAGCTTGTCTGCTGCAAGTTTCCCCACCTCTAGATTACGGTGAATACAGGAAGCAGCCAAGAGAGTTCGCCACACATTTGCACTTGCTGGAAATGGCATCTCATTTATGATTTCCATGGCTTTTACAAGCATTCCAGCCCGGCCATATAGATCAACCATGCAAGAATAGTGCTCCATTCTAGGCTCAATATGGTGATCTTTAACCATTATATCGAAATATCTTTGACCTTCATTTGCGAGTCCAGTATGCGTGCAGGCAGAAATGACTCCGATGAATGTTACACCATCCATCTCCAAGTTTTGCCTCTGCATCTCCTCAAATACTTCAAGAGCTTTCCTTCCATAGCCATGTTGTGCATATCCAGAGATAATAGAATTCCATGACACTAAATCCCTCTCCCTTTGCCTCTTGAAAACTTCAAATGCACTTTCAATGTCCCCTCTCTTTGAATACATGGTAAGAAGAGCACTACTAACACACAGAGCATTATTGAATCTTGATTTAATTGACCAGGCATGGAGCTGTTTCCCTTGTTCTACTCCTGCAGTAGGAGCTGCACATGCGTTAATGATACCAGAGAAGGTATACTCATTCGGTTTAATCTTCTCCTTTGCCATTTGTACAAATATCCTAACAGCACCCTCAGTGTCTCCTATTTGAGCATATCCACAAATCATTGCCGACCATGCCACGATGTCCTTCTCCTCTATTCTTTGGAAAACCTTTGAAGCTTCATCAACATTCCCTCGTTTGACATAAGCATCTAAAAGTGCAGTTCCAACAGAAGGTGACTTGACGTAATTTCTTTTGATGGCTTGTGCGTGCATCTCAAAAGGAGAAACACCAGGTTGAGCCGTAAGTATAGTAGAGTAGGTAAAATCATTTGGTTTAATACCTTCCCTACTCATTTGGCAAAACAGGTTGACAGCTTGTTCTGCCATGCCATTCTGCAAATACCCACTAATCATGGCTGTCCATGACACCACATTTCGAACTTCATCACTCATCACAGAAAATATCTTGAAAGCATTATCCATTTCCCCACACTTGCTGTAAGCAAGCATCAGTGTAGTCCTAATATTCTTATCATATTCAAACCCACTCTTTAAAACCTGACAATGAAGCTGCCTGGAAAAACCCAATTCCTTAATATTACCACACAGCTTAATAACAGGGGCAAAAACCATCTTGGTGAGCTTTACACCCGCAAGTCTCATATGGTAAAACACATCCAAAGTTTCTAAATGGAGCCCATTTGTTACCAGACCAGCAACCATGCTGTTCCAACTAACAGCATTCCTATCTGTCATACTATCAAAAACAGCTCTAGCATCTCTAATCATCCCTGACTTAAAGTACATATTAATCAAAGAATTGCTAGCAAACGTAGCAACCCCGAATCCATTCTTTATCGCCATTGTATGAACTTGAATTCCCGCCTCAACCATCCCTTCATCTGTCAAAGCGCCAATAACAGCCGAAAACGTAAATGGGTTTGGCTTAATCCCCTCCACTAGCATTCGAAGAAACAATTTCAATGTCTCCACATTCAATCCATTTTGTGCATATCCTGTGAGCAATGAGGTCCACGAAACTACATTCCTCGCCCCCATTTCATCAAAAGCTCTCCTCCCTTCTTCAACATTCTCATTCTTCAAATACATATCCAAAAGTGCAGTACCAACACTAACATCCTCCAAAAAACCAGACTTTAAACTATAATTATGCACTTGAATACCAAAGTTTCGATCAAACAAGAACGAACAAGCTTTTAAAACACAAGAAAGAGTTGACCCATCAATAAAAAAACCCGAACGATGAATTCCCACAAAGAGATCGACAACCCCTCTGTTTCTGTTCTCTCGAGAGCATTGAAAAAGCAAGTGATTGTAGTACACAAGGTCTTGTTGCGGACTTTTACAGAACACGGGGTGTGCTTCTGACAAATTTGGAGGTTTAGAGCCTGAATGGGGTTTCAAGGCAACACTATGGGTTTGTAGCAGAGGCTGGTGAGTGTGGAGTTGCAGATTGAAGCGGGATCTGAGAGTTTTTGAGGTCTGCTTTATCTGAGGTTTTGTAAGGGTCTTGAAAGTCATGTTTTCATGTCTTCAGAATGACAAGGTGTGACATCTCTGGTTTTATGCTCGAGGAAAAATATTCTGCCAAGTTAGATCTTGGGAAACTACAAGGACACCCTCTACCTATCAGGGGTGATTCAATTAGGTGTCTCCCTTACTAATTGATCAGTTTTAAATCTATATGAACTCAAATTGACAAAAAATAATTATGATCTCAAATAGAATTTTGACAGAATAAATAAACTTAATATATTGTTATCTTAATATAAAGGCATTAATTTACTTGTCATCTGGCAATAACAAACAAAAGAAAGATAACATACACTAAAAAAACATAGAAATTATGAAACAAAAAGTTTACTAGATTAAAATTGTTTAAAAGGAAGAGATTTTATTCATGATTTTTTAAAAATATTTTAAACTATTCTTTTTATTTTAAGATTTTAAAAACCTAAAAACTATTCCTTTGGTAATTAAAGTTCATAGGGTAATGTTAAGTTTTGGATGCTAGTTAGGGTTAAAATATAGCTCTAGAAGCATATGGTTTTCATCAGAATTAAAATAAAAATAATATAAAAATATTTAACATGTGTGAAAAGATTCAATTTGTTTTAAGAATATAAATAAAATTAAAAAAAGTAAAATATAAGGATGAAAATGAAATAATTATAAATATATTGAGGCTAAAATGTAGTTTACCCATTAGTTTTGGATGGGTTGTAAGAAATTGAGACAGTATGGTACACCAAGAAAAGGCACAGCAACAGTTTGCAAGAAAAAGGCTAACGCTGAACACAACTTGCAATTTGTAAAGCCCCGTTCTTTCTTTCTGTCCTTTTCAAATCTAAACCCTATTTTTCTATTTTTCCTCTTTACAGTCTTTTTTTTTGCTTTTTCTTTCAATTCTGTACTCTTTAACAGTCGTCTCCCACCCTCCCTCTCTCTCTCTCTGTGCTTCACGCACACTCAAGCAATATTTTGTGCTTTTAAATTTTGACCGTTAGTAGAGAAAAGAAGTTCTTTTCTCGATCTTCTCTCTTTTTAATCTCCTAGGGTTTTATAGGGACTCGGAAATTTCAAGGAAGGTTTCTTGTTCTATCAAGTTCACGTCTTTTCTTGTTGAAACACCCACAATTAGCCTAACAAAGCCTTTTGTTTGTTTATAATGAAGTAGGTGTTCATTTGCGAACTGGGTTTTCTTTCTTTAGTGTACTTGAGGGTTCTAGTATTGAAAAAGTAATGAACTTTGATGCCCTTTTGGCGGGTTTTGAAGAAACAAATTGAAAAGATTGCTTCTTGGGTTAGATAAACACTAATATAAGATGATTGCGGAGAAACCCAGTTGGGTTAGGCATGAAGGAATGCAAATTTTCTCCATTGATATTCAGCCTGGTGGCTATAGGTTTGCTACTGGTGGAGGTGACCACAAGGTATGTTCTTTCTCATCATTAGTGCTCTGTTTTGTTTCCAGGATTAAAGAATAGGAAATTAAATCCTTCTGCTTTGTCATCATTTAGGGTTTCTTAGAAGTGAAATCTTTGGTTAATTGTGCACAATTGCACTAGTTTACTTAGCATGGACTCGTATGGCTTTGTTAATGCAGTTTAAGGTAATGCCTTTATTAAAATTGGCAATATAGTGCAATGCACCTTTCTTTTTCAAATTTCCATTATTTCTGTATGCTTTGGATTTCGTTTGGCTGAATGTGCGCTCTTTCTTCCCTTTTCCTGTAGTTTTTAAATTTTAGGAATTTGTGTCTTTGCTGAATGCAGCTAAACCTGCCTCACAAGTTGCAGTGTGAAAAATCAAATATTTGATGAAAATTTGTCGGTTGTAGTAGTTGCTCTCTCATGGAGCGAAGCTGCAGTTAAGATATTGGTGATTGTGGGTGAAGAGAAAGAAGTATTTGAAGTATTTGGTTTAGGCCCTGTTTCACATTGCGGCCCAACAAAGTTTTGATTTTTTTTAGCTTCAAATTAATTTTTTTAGTATTTTTGGATCGATTTGATCATGCTGATGTTAAAAATGAATTTTAAAAAATAATAAAAAAACATTATTTTGATGCAATGCATTTCCAAGTGAAAAGTATTTTGAAAAGCAATCTCTACAACACTTTCAAACAGGCTTTTAGTATGAATTTAGTTTCTAGCTAGCCTTTAAAGGAAATTTTCATGCTTCAATTTCTGTTTTCCTTCTGATTTTCTAAACTTGTTATGATTTTTGAGTCGACGATTTTCAAAGCAATAGAAAAAACTTGTTATGCCATTTCATTTCTGCTTTCAACTTTGTGTATGATTTCCATGGTTTACTCTGTTGAGTGACATTATGTTATTGAAACAACTGACTGCTTTTATATATACGATAAAGTACATGATGAGACATTAGTAGATGCTAGATGCCTTGAATCTAGATATTTCATTAAGTTGTTGCATCTCGGTATAGAGCATGAGTGTGGTAAGTAGGGGAATAGGAAATCAGAGTTGTTATTTTTTTTATTAACTTTAAGGCTTTAATCAATATAGCAATGTGTTTAGTGATTTAACTCATGGTAACTAATATTTATTGTTTTCGAGTCGCCTACTTACCATGATAAAAAGTTTTTATTCTTATGGATTTTGGTAATTTCTGGAGCTCTAAATGTGAGTTCGTTGAGTAGCTGTTATGAAGTGCAACCCATAATTTTTCACAGTAATATGTCAACTTGGTAGTGGTAAAAGAGTGTTATTAGTAGCAATATTCTGTTCATTTTTCATGGAACTCCATGTTCTTGCTTTCACAATTTAATTCATGGGTTTTGGTAAATTGTAATGCATTTTTATTGATTAATAAGAAATTGGTTTCTAACCTAAATACATCATCGAGGAGGCATTTGTTTTTGAAAAAGTGGCTGCTTAACATTGCTTCTCCTTCTTTGATGTGCCCTGATGTGGCACTGCATATGATTATGACCAAAGATTCCCATCTAAAGGGGATGTTCCTGTGAATCAGTTCTTATAGTCATTTGTCACTCATGTCAAATTTTGTCAGGTAATTTCTACAAGTACTTAATTATGACATCTACCTTTCCCACTAATTATATGCAGGTTCGGATATGGAACATGAATTCTGTTAGCCGGGACCTGGAAATTAACGAACCAACACAAAGGCTGCTTGCAACTCTCCGCGACCACTTCGGGTCTGTCAATTGTGTTAGGTGGGCTAAGCATGGTCGGTATGTTGCATCAGGGTCAGATGATCAAGTTATTTTAGTTCATGAACGGAAGCCTGGTTCAGGAACCACAGAGTTTGGCAGCGGAGAACCTCCTGATGTTGAGAATTGGAAAGTTGCAATGACATTGAGAGGGCATACTGCAGATGTGGTAATGAAATTGCTTTTACTACCGGAAAGTTTGGACACTACATGAAAGTGAAATTATTGACTTGTTATGTTTCTTAATTGAGTTTCATGCTACCTTTTTTAGAAAAATAAATTGTCTAAACTCACACACTTACTATATGAAGGTGAATTCATCCACTCAGCATATCATTTACATCAGATAGAAACAAGTTCATTTCAATCATGAGGACAGCAAGACATTGGCTCCTGAACACAAAAATACAAACATATACTCAGCGCTACACAAATTGAAATCATTCAGTCATATTGTTTTTGAAATCGAGTTTCTTGCTTTTTTCTTCAAAAAATAAAAATAAAGAAAAAGAAAAAAGAAAAAACTGTCATTTTCCTTCATAAATATTGACTATTGAAAACACACACATACATTTGTGCATGCATAACTATGTGTAAATATATAGATATATTATATTTGACTAGTTTGGATGGCTCTCCCCCTTAAAGCATTAGTGTGCTTCCATGTGCTAGGATACACAAATGAAAAAGAATAAATGGTGATTAAATTTATCAATTTTATGTGATTAAATTCTCTTCTTAATTTGTGAGTGTAATTTCTCATGGTCTCACTGGGTGCCTTTTAACCAGGAAGTTTTTTTTTCATGCCTAAAGTAGGTGGATCTTAATTGGTCCCCAGATGACTCCATATTGGCTAGCGGGAGTTTGGACAACACCATCCATGTCTGGAATATGAGCAATGGCATTTGCACTGCTGTTCTCAGAGGTCACTCTAGCCTAGTTAAAGGAGTTACTTGGGATCCCATTGGCTCTTTCATAGCAAGTCAATCTGATGACAAGACGGTTATTATATGGCGGACAAGTGACTGGAGTCTGGCTCACAGAACAGATGGCCACTGGACTAAATCAGTAAGTTATTTTCCTAGTGGTGGATTTTCTTTATTCCATCTTTCCTATTTACTAACCTTAGTGTGTTATTTTCAGCTTGGATCTACGTTTTTCAGGCGCCTAGGATGGTCCCCCTGTGGTCATTTTATAACTACGACTCATGGTTTCCAGAAGCCAAGGCATTCTGCACCTGTTCTCGAGAGAGGGGAATGGGTTGCCACATTTGATTTCCTAGGACACAATGCCCCCATTATTGTGGTGAAGTTTAACCATTCAATGTTTAGAAGGAATTTTGCCAATGCCCAGGAAGTGAAAGCTGCACAAGTTGGGTGGACTAATGGGGCCTCAAAGATTGGAGGGAAAGAATCACAGCCGTACAATGTTATTGCAATTGGGAGTCAAGATCGCACTATAACTGTATGGACTACTGCAAGTCCGCGTCCTCTTTTTGTGGCCAAGCACTTCTTTACTCAAAGTGTTGTAGATTTATCCTGGTAAACATGATATTTCCAGAAAAGATATCATCATATTGTTATAGATCTGTTTTCCCTATTGTAGTGATTCTAGCTCCTGTATTCCATTTTTGTGGTTCTTCCTTCGTCTACTTGATCTTTCTTCTTTTCTAACAGGAGTCCTGATGGGTATTCACTTTTTGCATGTTCCTTGGATGGTTCAGTGGCTACTTTCCATTTTGATGCTAAAGAACTTGGACACAGGCTAAGCGATATTGAACTTGATGAGTTAAAAAGAAGTCGTTATGGTGATGTCAGAGGTCGACAGGCAAACCTAGCAGAGAGTGCTGCACAGTTATTGCTCGAAGCATCAGCCAAAGAAACAACAAACAAAAAAGTGGCATTGGATATTCAGCAAAGTCAGATATCTGTAAAACCTTCTGTTGACTTGGGGGTCATTGCAAAGACTTCTGAGCCTCAAGTTGACGGTGGCAAGAATAATGGGGGAGCCACTGGTGATGGATTGAATAAAGTGCCAACTCCTGCCCAGATTTCTAGTCCAGTAAAACAAAGAGAATACAGACGTGCTGATGGTAGAAAGAGGATCATTCCAGAAGCTGTAGGAGTGCCTAATCAACCAGAAACAATGACTGGTGGGGCCCAGTCTCAATCTCTTGATTTCCCTCGTGTGTCATCTGATCACAGAAAGGTTGAAAATGGAATAGGTTCTGTTGATGGTGGCTTGCGAGAGAGTTCTATCAGGGGAACACTCGTCAGAAGCTCTGATTTAAAAGAGCGCTCTGTTGTCGCTGCAAGGGCTACCGTTACTGAGAGCCTTGTTATTGAGAAGGTTCCAGGTTCTGCAGGAAGGGATGGAAGCATCAATGTGGAACCGTCTGGGAGTGTGAAGGCGTCCAGTTCCTCTAGTTCTTGTAGCACCCCTCTCTCAATCAGGGTATTTGATAAGAAAATAGGAGAAGATGCCATACCAATATCCTTGGAAGCTTGTCCTAGAGAACATGTAGTAAATGACATTGTTGGGGTGGGCAATACATGTATGATGAAAGAAACAGAAATTGTTTGCACAAGAGGGGCTGAAACTCTCTGGTCTGATAGGATCTCAGGAAAAGTTACTGTTTTAGCTGGAAATGCAAACTTCTGGGCAGTTGGTTGTGAAGATGGATGCCTACAGGTAATTGAACCTCGTCCTTTGCAAATGGCCCAAAACTGTTTTTTTCTTCAACTGTTTTAAGTTTTGAATTGTTCTGAACATTGCATTATAACAAAGATTTGTTCTCTTGTCCAGAGAATGAAAAGGATTTAAGTAGCATAAATTTTTAATCACAAGAAGAATGATTCTGTGGATTTCAGGTGATCATTGGAGCGTTTTAAGATTGCTGGTTGGTTTAAAACATATTTTTTTATACTCAAGTATGTGTCAGGAATCTTCTTAATCAACTGTACTGCTAACCTGTTTGTTTAACAAACCCAACATCTATGGATTTTTCAAATTAACTGAGAAGGAACTGCTGATTTTCGAATAAGATTTTTAATTAGATGATCAAATGGTTAGAACTCGTATGTGAAGGTAATGCAGCCACAATTAAAGAATTTAGTCCCTAAACTTGCCCATCTCAATAGTGGAAACTCTGTAGCCAGATTAGGGATATTGACCACACTGAGAGAATTGGATTGTGGTCTTGTGAATTCAGATTTGGGGGACCTGAATTCAAATTCACTATTCTGATGCAATATGTTGTGACAGTCTTGGGTGTGAAACACAACAGTTTGAGAGTTCTGATTGATCAGAATGGTCTTGCCTATTCACTACAGATTATGGAAGTTCTGAACATCTACCTTCTAGTGGACGTCATAAGCTGTAAATTTTATTTTCTTAATTTTTGTTTGCCCTTAAGACTGGTAATCCGATCTCTTGCACATTCTTTTTATGAAAAATACACCAGTAATGAAACACTTGAGGTTGATGCTTCAACTCATATTTCATGAAAATCACAAGGGGTGTGGTGGATTCTTGACATCCTAGTTGTAGATGTAGTTCCTTTTTTGGTAGTTATGTTTCATATCATGTTAGGTCTTTTTATATCATGTTAGGTTTCTTTAAGCTGATCAAAACTTATAGTATAAATGTTCTGGTTGTGTTTGAGAAGGTTTACACAAAGTGTGGGAGACGTGCCATGCCAACCATGATGATGGGATCTGCAGCAACTTTTATTGATTGTGATGAGTGCTGGAAGTTGTTGCTGGTCACAAGGAAGGGATCTTTGTATGTATGGGATTTGTTTAGTCGTAGTTGTCTCCTTCAGGATTCTTTGGCATCTCTAATTACCTCAGACCCAAACTCTGTAAAAGGTTAGATATTTTGTAATAACGTAATACTTGAGCACAATTCAGAGCAGATACTGCTCTTAAGTCTTTTTGGAGCATTTTACAGCCCGCGGGGTGTCAATTTTGTGTGTGCTTCTAATTGGATGCTTTATTGTGTTCTCCTTTCTCTTTCAGGGACAATCAAAGTTATATCTGTGAAGTTATCAAAATCTGGTTCTCCTCTTGTTGTTTTGGCCACACGTCATGCCTTCCTCTTTGACATGAGTCTTATGTGTTGGCTAAGAGTGGCAGATGATTGCTTCCCTGCATCAAATTTTGCTGGCTCCTGGAACTTGGGTTCGATTCAGAGTGGTGAGCTAGCTGCATTGCAGGTGGATGTCAGGAAGTTTTTGGCCAGAAAACCATGTGGGAGCAGGTATTCATCCATATCTACAATGTTTATTTTATTATCTGAATTTTTAATTGAATTAGATTTCTTTAAATATGTTAACTAGAAAGATTGCTCTAAAGCCTCTGTAACACTTTTTGCTAGCTTGCTGCTGAATTTGTTTGACAAGGAAAAAAGGGTAAATCACAATTCCCCGAAGTACTATAAAATCACAAACCAACTTAAAAATTTGAATATTGATAGAAACCCAATTTTATACCTAAAAGCACCCTTGTATTTTTTTTTAAAAAAAATATTACAGCAAGAATACTAAAAAAACCTCAAGCCAAAATTGACTTAATTAAATAGTGAAATAAATACTATTTATTTATCTACTAAAAATAATCATTTCAATTTTTTTTTTATTTCCTTTCTCTAACTTTTGGAGGTTTTTTTAATCAACTATCTTTATTTAAATAGTAATTATGGACATTTTGGGTACAAAAGGGAGTTTATGCAATACTTTCTTGAACACGGAGAGGGTTTTCTAACTTTTAAGTGGTCCATGATATCTGAGGATTATTGTAATTTACCAAGAAAAAACAATGAACAAAAGGAGACAAAAATAAATGGCAACTACTCCAGCTATCTTGACATTCCTAATTTCTTGAATTTCTGAGGATTTCATTTAATTTCCTTGATTAGTTGCCAAATCTCCAACTAATCAGCACAACATTTCAATTGTTTAATGTTACTTCTGGAGTTCATATTTTATGATTTATGCATCTAGCTTCTATTGCTTCACATTTGGTGGTTCTGTTTTCAGAGTGACGGATGATGGAGTGCAGACACGTGCTCATTTGGAGGCTCAGTTGGAATCCTCTTTAGCTTTAAAGTCCCCTAATGAATATCGCCAGTGCCTTCTATCTTACATTCGCTTCCTTGCAAGGTGTTCTTTTTGTAGTAGACTTATTATTTGTTTATTTTCCCCTGATGTTTATGAATGACAGTTGCTACATATGGGGCCTTTCTCATGGTTGTATCTATCCATTCAATTCACATGAGTGTAACTTTGGTTGCAGAGAAGCAGATGAATCTCGTTTACGAGAAGTCTGTGAGAGTTTTCTTGGACCTCCTACTGGGATGGCTGAATCCACATCTTCAGATGCAAAAACTGTGTCTTGGGATCCTTGTGTGCTTGTAAGGCTTTCTGTATTCCATTTTCAGTGCCCGATCCCATATTTTTCTCTGCATGTTGTTTTCTGTGATGGGTTTTTTACAGTATGTCTCTTACTGGTATGCTTTATGTAGGATTACATGCTGTGCATTGTACGTTCAGATTCAGTTGCTTTTAAAATCACAACTCCTCATCTGCTTTTATATATGTATGGAAACTTAATGCTTCAGTCCGAATTTAGGGAATTTTTTTTCTCTAAAAGCCTGCATCACAAAAATCCTTTTGGGGCATTTTTCCATAGTTTATTTCCTTTTATTACTTATTTTGTTTTTCTTGGTATTGTTTTTGTAAGTGCTAGTCTGATCTCTGCAGGGAATGAGAAAGCATAAACTCTTAAGAGAAGATATTCTTCCGGCAATGGCATCAAATAGAAAAGTCCAACGTTTGCTAAATGAGTTCATGGACCTCTTATCTGAATATGAGAGTGCAGAAACTAACCTTGAACAAAAAACTCCCATGCTACCAACTACATCTCAACAAGCAACGAGTCAAATGGATTGTGATCCACCTGTAACAGAGCAAATGGACACGACCCCACAAGCAATAGATCATACAAACTCTGCCCAGCCAGAAAAAGATCACGAGGACCCTACCCCCATTATAACTGATGAAGCTGACTGCACTCTGCTGGCAAATGATCAAGTAGATACATGCCCGATGGTAACAGATCAAGTTATTCCGGATTCTCTTGACAGAGATGCTGGTTCTTGAATTCTGCTTCTAACCAATAGGATTAATGTTAAAAACACTAGCAGACTGACACATGGTGTTGCATAAGTGGATATAGGTACATATATAGCTCATAATTCATTTTGGCATCCACATATTGGTCAAAAGAAGACAAACTTACATGGTATTAGAGAAGAAAAAGCTCCCTCGTTTTATTGATTTCGCTGGTGCATCTCTTAGCTCTTCTTTTATGCTGCACCTGAGTATGTATCAAAAAATCACATATTCAGTTAGCTAACCTTGTTTTTTGTTTTTTTTTCTTTTGGGGTGGGGGGGGTGATCCTTGTAGTTTCTGAAATCAATTTTCTTATTCCATGTACAAGTACAGGCATAATGTTGATTAGATCTTCATTTAGAAACTCCCGTCTCTCGGATTGCAAAGATAGGTTCTCTTGTTTTCAGCTTGTATATCTGCTTTCTTTATTTTTGTTTGTATTTTCAGCTCAGTTTTGCTTATTTGGCTTGCTAGCTCTAGATCCCACAGGTAGTTCTTGTCCCCTCCCTTTGGTACTTTTTTCTTTCACGTTTAATTTCCATCATGAGATCAGTGAGTTGACATTAGTAGTGCGTTTGGAACATGACCTGGGGTTCGCATTCATGGCCCCTGCCACTGTTTTAGCCCCTGCATTGAGTCTAACATTGGCGGTGGAGGTATAGTCAAGTAGGTACCTGAGGGATGCATCACTCAAGCAACTAATCCAAAATTTCCTTTCTTTACGGGCTGGATCTTAAATAGGTCGTGTGATGGGAGTTAATGTTTTCTGCACGAAAACACCATTAACTTAATCCCTCTTATATTTTGAGCTTCGAAGGGCGCCTATTTTTAATTATATCGAATTAAACTCTTATACCCGAAACATGTAAATGGCTGTATTTGTGCATTTTATAGTTTTCAGAGTGATGGTATTTTCGAATTCAGTTTTTGAATGTTAAGATTAAATTATTTTCTTATGATCTCTCTAGAAATTTGAACTCATTTTATCCATGAAGTTACCAGGTTAGGCGGCTAATGATTTGAAATTACCTAGCTTCCTACCCATGGACTTGCTAACTTACAGATTGGAAAAAATAAATCAGACACGCCAACCTAACAATGCAATGACAAGAGTTCATGCAATAAAGTCATCCATAAGTTTCTGATGATGAAAAGAAACTGGACTGTTGAGTTTGCTTTTACCATTTGTCAATGATATCTTATACATGAAGAAGCTGACTCTGATAAGCTGGATCCTGTTCTTGCAGACATGAGCTTAACCTGCCACAAATTTCAGATTTACAAGTAAAATGGAACATAACTGGTGAGCCAACCTCCTCTCATGCATCTAAGATCTTGTTAGACATACACGCGAGAGTATTTTTGAATGTCCTATAGGCTTGCTGTCTACCATCCCACCGAAAACCTAAAGGGATTGTTCACCTAATCCTACTACTAATAAGGAAGAGTTTACATTAACAAAGCCACTGGTCTTGGTGAATGGACATCTATGGCAGATGTTGATGACAACAACAATAATGGGCCCAAACTTGTCGTGTTAACCAAATATCTTCACCTTTTAGCCAATACCAACACAATGTTGCTTCCATTTTCCTTGTTGCTCCAATAACATAAGTTGATGGTAATGTGATGTAAGATTGTCGAAAAATTCATTTCTGCTCTGCCAATAAATATGAAGGACACAAGAGGGTGTAAACAACCTTCTTTGCCTTGGAAATTAACAATGAAAAATTAATATCTTTTTTGTGTATGGATCACAAATAAATGGAAGTACTCCAATCGAATAAGAAGAAGATTGTTTGACCAACTGGGTGTTCATTGCTGTGTGTGAGTTTTGCTCTTGTGATGTACGAAAGGAAAAGGAAAAAAGGCATTGAGAAATGTTTTAATGCAACGAAATTGTGCGTTTTGAGTGTACAGTTTGGTACTTCTTCCTCTATTAATGACTTCTGAAATTAAAATAGATTTCAGAAGTGAGATCATTCTAGGAGCCGGCTTGTATTTTGATATTGCAAGGCAATATACTTTTAAGAGTATTTTTATTTAAAAATATATTAAAAAAAAATTTAATTTTTTTTTGATAACATTATATCAAATCTATTAAAAAACATTCAAGAAAAATATAATTACACTAATATTTTTTCAAATGAAACATAATTTTAAAATATATATTAAAAAAATACCTCACATCTAAATATTTATAAAAATAATATGTTATGGAGAGAAATGAAAAAGATAGTAATAATATAGTATTAGAGTGTTTGGTATTTGTAGTAGCGATTATTTTTTAAAATATTTTATATTTAAAAATACATTAAATAATATTTTTTCATCTTTTAAAATTTATTTTTGATATTAAATTATTAAAATAATTTGAAAAGAAAAAAATATAAAAATAATAATTTTTTTAAATACCTTTAAAATATAAAAAGAATACTACCAATTCCTGAAAATGACCGGTACTGTCATTATGCGGCATTAATTTCAAAAGTCCAAAACTATAATTATTATAATGAATGTAATTTGTTTATGAAACAATATTATTTTTCAGTCATAAGGTTTGCGATTTTTACTTGGAAGTTTCAAACTATATAAATTGAGAGTGAAACAATATATTGTAGTGAAAGGAAATCATATTTTTTAGACCCGGCCCGGTTTAAGGTCCGGGTTTCAAGTTTTGACCAGGTCGTCCAAGTCAATTTTTTTTTTTAAAAATCAAAATAATATCGTTTTAGTTAAAAAAAAAAAACAAAAGTCAACGGGTTGCAACCAAGTTTTTGACCGGGTCTTTTCAGGTCAGCCGAGTCATACCGAATTTTTTCTTTTCCTGTTTTTTCTTTAACCTAGTCCCGGATCGACCCGCCGGACCGGGCCGAGTTTTAAATCTATAAAGAAAAACATGTATGAAAACAAACCATATACCGGGAGAAACGAAACATGTAATATTATCATTTGGCCTAGGTACGTTTCCATTGCTTCTCTCTCTCTCTCTCTCTCTCTCTCTCTCTATATATATATATATATATATATATATAGAGGTAGGTCATGTAAAGTCGGACCCCAACATTAATTATTGAAGAATGGGAAGTTTAACTAGTTATAAGAGATGCAAGAAAAGACATGGGTTTTTTTTTTTAATTTTTTTAATGAAAGACAAGAGATTTAATAATTAGCTGTTATAGCTAATATTAAAAACATGATTTAATATTGAGAAGAGTACAAAAAAATACTCATAAGAATAAGAAAACTTCCTAGCAAAACTAAATCCATAATAATAATAATCAAGCAGAATAAAAAAACTATAATCAAACAGCAAAGTCATTATTTTAAAGAACTCTTCTTGTTTAGTCAAATGATTTGTAAGAATCCAACTCCCCCATTTCATTTACAGAAGCATAACAACATTCAGCATAGCTTTTTGAATAGTCAAAACTTTAAATTCACTAGATTCCATAATATATGTGGAGCAAAACAAAATACAAAGCAATTTTCCTTCATGATCTTTGACAATATCATCAATTCTTGAAGATCCTGGTTTGTCATTTAAAGTTAGGTCGACATTTTATTTTAGCATATCTATAAGACGAGGTACCCAAGGATAATCACTTCTCATACTTGTCAAGTTAATCCATATAAAGAGATCATTTGATTAATGAAGTAAATTTGACCCAGAAAAACTCCTATTTTTTTGAAAAATTGAATAATATAAATCATCATAATCTATTTTTTTCTCATTAAAAAACATATTATTAGTGTATTCCAATCAAATCAAACTATACCAAAAAAGAATAAACCCGACAATTTTTTTTTCATAAATCCCCATTCCATAATAAGAAAAATCATCCCATATATCTGAGGCAAGATCAACTGCTATCAGCATTAATATAGAGGCCTTCAAAGGATGGCTAGCAACAGTTTCCAAAATTATGGTAAAGAAGTACAGTGGTTGCTGTTACAAATTTGACCATTATTTTTTTTCAGTTTTTGTACTTCATGGAAGGGTTTTGAAGGCGACCAAACCTCACGCAATAAACCAAAGATGTGAAAGGCGAAAGTGGGTCATAAACTCATAATTGTGTGAATGCTCGTTGCATTTTGGTACAACCTCATGTAAATTAATTAAGCTATCTACCAAAGAAAAAGACGGCAGCTACTTTCGTGCACTCTACCTCAAAATGCCCACCCCCCTTCCCCCCTTCCCCCCTTCATATATATAGGTGCTGGAATTTTGCAAACTCATTTGTGTTTATCTTCATTTCAACACACACTCACAGTCACACACACGCACACAAACTTCCATCTCTCTCTCTGTCTCTCTCTTGCAATGGAGTTTGGAAGTGTTGTTCAGTTTCTTGAGGACAAGACCATTTTGATCACGGGTGCAACTGGGTTTCTAGCAAAGAGTAGATACCTTCCTCCTACCTTTCTCTCTCTCTTTCTTTTTGAGTAATGGAATCATGGATGGTTTTAACTTTTCTTACAATAAATGCAGTTCTTTTGGAGAAGATATTAAGAGTGCAACCAAATGTGAAGAAGATTTACCTTCTTTTAAGAGCTGCTGACGCCAAATCTGCTTCGCAACGCTTGCAAAATGAGGTATACAATAATTGCCGAGGGAATAAAAGGCAAAAGAAACAGTAAAAATGAGAGGAAAGGAAACTTAATTAGTAGACTATACGGAAATACTAGTACCATATATACCTTACAAGTTTTATGTCCTCTTTCCTTGTCTTTCTTCCCTCAAATAACAAAGAATTGGATGGTGATGATACGGACCCATATATATGGACTCATTTAGCTAGGGCAACACCATTAGACTGGGCACCTGTATCTTTTTCAAGTTATTTGTAATTACTTGAAGAAGTGAACATCTGATGTCGTTCATTCATTAAGAACCTTGGAACTAGCTACAAGTTAATTTGCTGATAGCTATTTTTGTGTACATTGTCATGAAATTGTTCCTAACTTGTTTTATTTCTTAGATTCTAGGAAAGGACTTGTTTACACTCCTAAAAGAAAAATGGGGTGCTGATCTAAATTCCCTCATCTCCAAAAAGATTGTACTGGTCCCTGGTGACATCTCTTACGATGATGATTTGGGAGTGAAAGACTCGAATTTGAGGGAGGAGATTTGGAGTCAATTGGATGTTGTTGTTAACTTAGCTGCAACAACCAATTTTGATGAAAGGTAGACAAGAACCATTGGCTGATTTTATTTTATTTTATTTTCAGTGCCGTCCCTCTCCAAAATAACAAATACTGAAAAACAAAGTGGTTGATTTTCTGTTTTTTTTTTGGATATTTAATATAGATACGATGTTGCACTTGGCATCAACACAATGGGAGCTAAGCACGTCTTATGTTTTGCCAAGAAATGTGTTAAACTAAAGGTTCTTGTCCATGTATCAACTGGTTAGTATTTATATTTGATCATTTCGATACCCTTAATTTCCTCTAATAATTTGGCCATACTATATGATAGCTAATATATAATTTATGCTAGTATAATTTTCAATTTTAATTGTTGCTAAGAAGCTAGAGGATTATAATCATTAGCATGTTGTCAACCTTATGGGACGTGGTCTTTTTTTCAGCTTATGTTTCCGGGGAGAGGGCAGGGCTGATACTTGAGGCTTCATACGGCAGGGGTGACACACTTAACGGTGTCTCGGGATTAGACATCGATGAAGAGAAGAAACTAGTTGATCAGAAATTGAATGAGCTCCAAGCTGAAGGAGCCACCACTGAAGCAATTAAAGAGGCCATGAAAGACATGGGCATCGAAAGGTTAGTCATGAAATATTTTTCAAACCCTTAGTTATAATCACTCTATGGTATTATGTTCATAAGCATATATAGTCCTCCATATACTATTTTGATTTCTGGCATTTTAATTTCCAGATTTGCCATTAGAATGAAAGTAACCCTTATATTATTAAATATTGTCGTAGAAATAATAGAAAGATTTATAATTTCTTGAAAATAAACTAGCGAAATTAACAAAAACTAATTAGCCTTGAAAAAACACCGTAGAAATAGATCTATTTGCATTGTTCACTAATATCAAAGAGTTAATTCAACCAAAAAACTTAAATTATTAAGTGGGATTTCAAGATATAATTTATATTATTATCTAACAATTAAACAATGTAATGACGTCTTTGTCCTTAATACAAGAAAAAATATTATATAATCAAAATACTATTTCAAGCAAAAAATTTAAAATTAACTTTTAAAAGTTTTTTGATATTTTCACAATAGTTTCTTTTTAGTATTGTCAAATAAACTGAAAAATAATTTAATATATATATAATGGCTGTTGCATGTGAGCAGGAGTTGGCCACGCCTTTCAGATGTTACTATATATGTGATTTTTAGTCTTTCAACATAGAAATAATTAGTTTATAATTAAAATATTTATGTACAGCAACAAATATACCAAGTACATCATCAAGTGTTCAAGGGATCCCAAAGGAAGGACCCTACTGAAATGACAAGAACATTAATGTTATTTTTATTCACAACATTCTAGTATACCATTAAAATGATCTGTGTTTCGTGCATGGCATGAGTAAGCTTGGATCTTCGTAACATTTAAGGAATCTGACCAAACTCTGGAACTGCCTCGGCCTCTCGAACTTCACCTTCAACTCTAAACAAATTGACATGCTTCCAGAGACCTAGCTAGAACCGAAGTGTAGGCCACTGGTTTTTTTCATTTTTTTAAAAAAATCAAATGGGAACAACGCAACAGTTCCAGCTGGGGAGGCTAATTGAAAGTATAAACTCGTAAATCTAACTGGAGGATTTCTTTTCTTAACAATGATAATTTCATGAGGCATGACAAGGATCCATAACCATATATATTAATTCATATGGGGAATAGTCAAAGCTGAGATATCCCCCAGCTTCATTTTCCAATTGAATTGGGGTGGGTATATGAAATATACCCAAGCACTAGAAACAGGTGCAACTTATACCCACCCCAATTCAATTGGAAAATTAATGAAGCTGGGGGATATCTCAGCTTTCACTATTCCCCATATGATATACATAAGACAAACGAACTAACTAGAGTAATGGCAGTGCCACGGAAAGAGATAGGAGTGAAATTGACATACTACGTACGTCCACGTATTTCTTGACATAAATGTGAGGAACTAATTAGCTTGTCCTCCCAAAATTTGCATGTGCAATGAATTAGATCAAAATTTGACAGAATTAATTAATGGCACTTAGGGCAAAGGTGTATGGATGGCCAAACACCTACGTGTTTACAAAGGCAATGGGAGAGATGCTTGTGGGAGACCTGAAGGAAAATTTATCTGTAGTCATCATACGCCCCACCATTGTCACCAGTACTTTGAAAGAACCTTTCCCTGGTTGGGTTGAAGGTATCAGGTACATGTCTAGTATTATGCTGCTGCATTTAACATTCTTGTTTATGAATAAAATTAATCTTCCTAAAAGCAAAGCTGTAATTTGTTAAATTTGTTTATTTTGTAGAACTATTGATAGCCTAGCTGTTGGTTATGGGAAAGGAAGGCTAACATGCTTTCTTGGGGATATTACAGGAATAGTTGATGTGGTGAGTTAAGCCAATTTTCAGTCTTTAATTGTTGGTTCGTCGTTGATTTCTTGATATGAGTGAATAAATAGCCATTTGGTAAGAGGGAAAAGAAAAGAAAAGGAACTGTTGAGACATGATTCTGTGCAGATACCAGCAGACATGGTGGTGAATGCCATAGTTGTAGCCATGGTAGCTCATGCTAATCGACCGTTCGACGATGCAATTTATCAAGTGGGGTCCTCTGTGAGAAATCCCGTGAGATACACTAATCTTCAAGATTTTGGGTTTGATTACTTCACCAAGAAACCTTGGATTGGCAAGGATGGAAAGCCTGTCAAGGTTGGTAGGGTTAAAGTTTTAAGCAGCATGGCTAACTTCCACGGATACATGGCAATTCGTTACTTGCTATTGCTAAAGGTTTGTTCAAGATCTCAAAATAATACCTACCTACCTACCAATTAATCTCTTGATTTATTATGTTAATTATATATATTTTTTTTTCTTTTTTTGTACAGGGATTAGAATTAGCAAATATCGCATTTTGCCATTATTTTGAGAACATGTACACTGATCTCAATAGAAAGATCAAATTCGTGATGAAATTAGTGGAACTTTACAGGCCATACTTGTTCTTCAGGGGAGTGTACGTACACAATTAATCTTGTTTTTAATCTACAAAAATAACCTTTTCATCCATATAACTCTTATGACATACGATCTTCACATTTCGAATGCAGCTTTGATGACATGAACACAGAGAAGTTGCGAATGGCAGCAGGAGAGAACAACATAGAGACCGATATGTTCTACTTTGATCCCAAGGCAATTGACTGGGAAGACTACTTCACTAATATCCACATTCCAGGGGTGGTAAAGTACGTGTTCAGATGATGATTACCGGCAGCTAGCTAGGTTATTTGTTCCAAGAATTAATTTGTTCTTGGAATTTCAAATATCACTGTGTTTTGAAGCAATATTATTATTATTATTACTACTATTACCAATATTATTATTATTATTACCAATATTGTCAAGGCAGGATTAAGTTTAGCTGCTGGCTCACGTGGTTTAAGAACTTTCTTCAAGTGTATTATTCAATACAATGCCACCTAATGTATTGAATCCTCACAAAGAGTGAAGGATATATTGGTAGGAGAAATTTGTTCAAGGTAGCTGGTGTACAAGAATGAATAAATATTATGATCTATTTATTATTGTTATTGTTATTGTTATTGTTATTATTATTATTGGTACAGTGGAAAGAAAAGAAGCTGACTCAAACCAGACTTGTAAACCCGTTGCTCCTCTTGCAACACACTTCGCCATAAAATCAGCACAAGCATTAGCTTCCCTATATGTATGGGAAATTCGGACCACCCAGTTCCTTGACAGCAGCTCCCTGATATCAACAACAAGAATGACTCTATACTTGTGATACTTAGCATGGCCTGCAGACAGCAACCTGATAACATATTTGGAGTCAGAATTATAAGGAATCTGTCTATAACCCCAACTCCACGCTAGTTGTAGCCCATGTTTCAAAGCTAACATTAATCCCGGAAGAAGGCTACATCCAATTCCTGCAAATCCAGTAAAACCCTTGCGCCGGTCTTTGCCATGAAACGAGATTCAAATTAGCAGCTTTCATAAGAGACTTTCCCCTTGTCATCTCACAATCATCTGCCAACCTGTATATTCTCCTCATCAACCAATCATCACCTATGTAAGCCCCACCAAGAACTACCATGTTTCGTTGTCACCATATCCACCACAGCTAGCGCAGCTCGGAATAAATGAGCTCTATCTGCAGAAGCAATAGGAAATATAATCCACCCTTTTATATTAGTACAATTAAAGCCTGAAGCATTTCCAAACCCGGCCCGATCTATCCCATTTCAATTTAGCCATCGAACAATCCCTCAAGCAATGAACTATAGACGAGAGTAAGCCAGTTGTGTTTTGTATTCACCCGAAACACAGAACTTTGCCAAACAAGACAATCCTCTAATGTTGTACGTACTGCTAGGAATTGGGTTGGCTATAATCCGAAACTTCAAATCATCATCAGGAATACTTGTTGCAAGACTTCCAAAGTTCCATGAGTCTCCCTGCCAAACATCTTTCACATGTACCTCAGTATCCATGATATTCACTGTTGGAATCAATGAAGCTAACACTCCTTCCTCCAACCAATTATCATACCAAAAAGACAACTCCCCTTTGCCAATCCTATACAGGAATCCATTCTTCAATTACCTGAGGGCTTTGTAGATTGAAGTCCAAGTATAGGAACCCGAAGAATGCCGATGCTGATGAAATAAATCCTGCTTCCGTAAATATTTATGAGTCGAGATCATTACAAGGTTTATGAGGGATGTTCAAAATATTCCAAATCAATTTCCCCAACAAAGACACATTAGGAAGTCAAGCCTCCTTCACACCCAGGGCATGTAACAATCTCCCACTTGACCAGGTGTAACCCATTACCTGACTCCCTATTGTCCCATATAAAATAAAGTTACGCACAACCCTATCAATAACCATGCAAGTTGCTTGAGGAAGCCAATAGTTCTGCATAGGATAGATGGGAATAGTAGACATAACGGATCTTGCGAGGGTTAGCTTCCCTGCTTTGTTCAAGAGTCTATTCTTCCAGTCCACTAACCTCCTGCTAATCTTATCAAAAATAAAATTGAAATCAGCTCTTTTCACCTGGCCCTGTACAAATGGAAACCCCAAGTACTTACCAAGCCCACTTGCGATTCTAATGGAAGAAAATTGAGTAAACATTGCCCTTTTCCTTCTTGAAACATTCTTGGAGAACATAAATCGCGATTTATCATAGCTAACTTTAAGACCATAGGCACTACAAAAGTCAGAAAACACAGTATTCATGAGTCTAATTACTTGCGAATTTTGAGATTTGCAGATGAGGAGAATGTCATCTGCAAAGAAAAGGTGTGATATATACCAGGGCCTCCTCTGGACACATGCACTGGCTTCTATATCAACAACCACAGAAAATTGAGAAGAAGACAAAAGAAATAACCTGGGGAAGGCTACTTTTAAAGGGCAATATCTCCAATCCAAGTATCCAGCCAAAAAGGATGTTAACCTGCCAGTGCCCCCAAAGAGGAGAATGTCATTATTAACAAGTGCTCGATCAAACCTCTTCGCCATGTAAGTTTTTGCCCCTTGGATATGGTTTATTATTTTCTTTTAATTTAAAATTTTCAAAAAGAAATGGATGGCTAAGATCTTAATAAACAATATTTAATTCAATAAAAACACAACTTTAAATCAATGCTGATCAACTTTCATTACACTTTTGACTTTATAATATAAACTCACAAAAAAAATCAATAAAAATCAATCCCAAACAAACAAAAACTCCAAGATTCTTTAATTGAAAGTTTCACTCATGAAATCTTTGGCGTGACCATACCCCCAAAATCTTTTATGCCCGACAAATCAATTCCTTTCTTGTGACCTATCAAAGTTATGGATCAATTGCTTGATAAAATTGTTGTAAATTAAGTAACATTTGTAGGTAGAAGGACACTTTCATTCATTCTAATTTCCATGGTTCACACACGTCTCTCTACCACCATTCAGGTTACAGAAAATTCCGCTCAAAACCCAAATCACCGGTAAATTAGAGGCTAAGAGCTCCTTTGGGGCCCCTCGCTTATGCATTTTCAACACAGCATTAGTAAAAGAATTTCTTTCTTGTCTTGTAGGTCATTGGATTTCATGTTTCTTTTTCCAAACTATACTGTATATTTGCCTAATCAGACACCCCATGTGGATAAGTAACCTAATTGACGATTTTATGTAGTTATTCATGTCAAAGGCAAAACTTGAATATTGTCAGGTTACATGCATAAAATATTATGATGATCTGCATCACTTTCAAAATGCTTTACATTGGTTGAAATTAACCAATCCTTTCTTCCATTTGATCCGATCCATTAAACGAGAAGGAAACGAATGTCATGTATTGTAACATAATTTGATGAAAAAATTACTTGAAATTGGTTTAAATGAACCCATTCTTTCGTTCAATTCGATCCATTAAACAAGAAGAAGATGAAGATCATATATTATAACGTAATTTGATGGGAGAATTAGCTAGATTTAGTAATTAAATCTTACTTTCGTCTAAATGACTTAAGTTTTAAAATGGTAATTATTTTCAAACTTATATATATATATATATATATATATATATATATATATATATATATTAAAATTATTTAACG